>ENA-UOOC01002256-UOOC01002256.1-human-gut-metagenome-genome-assembly--contig:-C48old-NODE-2256-length-14737-cov-8.225174_pt1 | contig 14737 bp, 13 predicted proteins | sample MGYA00242469_ERZ724016 | MGnify/ENA metagenome assembly ERZ724016 | reverse complement strand
CATACATCACCCGGAGGTGACGGCCCGTTGCTCGGTGCGAACAGTCCATATTCAGGGTGCAATGCACCCGATTTGTTTTTTAGAGGGTCACTTCTTTCTTCGGAATGATAAATCAATGCGGAGGAGTGTATTGCAGCGGTGACATTTCAGATGAATCGTGCCGCTGCATCCATCTATCTTTTGATAAAGCTTCATGCCGCATTTTTCGCAGAAACGCCAGCCTTCCATATGTTCTTTAAGACGATCTTTCATTATCACCCTGCCTCCATCAGCGAAAGTGTGTGGCGATACGGAACATCGCTGGTCAGAATATGCAAATATTTCATACGATTTGCAAGAAGCTGGCGTTGCACACCTAGATGCCTCGCCATCTTCTTAAAACTAGGGTAGTTCGCATCTAACGGCGATCTGGATATATGAGACAGCGTGTCATGGAACTGGAAGAATTCCATGGAAGCTCTCACAAGGCACTCAGGCAGTAAAAGACCTTCTGCAATAACGTCCGCACAGTATTCTTCCAATTGGTCTGAAAAAGCCAGAAGCGGATGATAAATGTGCAAAAGCTGATGCCCGATCTCATGTGCAAGCGTAAAATTTCTTGCACCAGTATTGCGGAATCCTGCTAAGGAAGAGTCGATTACAATATCTTTCGGAAGGAGCGTGTCACGGATGATGGTGCCGTCCTTTAACGTCATCCGAATGATGATCCGCTCATAAGCAGTCATGCCTAGCACTGAGCCATCTTGGGAAAGCGGATACATCTTGATGCTACTGCCTATTAGTTCCATCACAAGCATATCCAAGTCTATAGCTTGTGGATGATTCCATACAAACGGAACACGCTGATAATAATGAGCGATTACATGGTCTGCAACTTGCAGTAACTCATGCTTTGAACCAAAACAACTCATGTGTACGCCTCCCATTCTTTTTTATTATCCTACTCGATCCGTGTGGATTGCGCCGATTATACCGCATTTTTCTCATGCTGCAATATGCGCAATGGTTTTTTGTGTAAATATCAAATAAATTCAAATAACAACTGTAGAGTGTCACAAAACAAACGAGTGATCGATGTTTGTATCTCTCGAAATAAGCTATTTATATGTAGACCAGCAAGCAGTGCAGACGTATATACATCTGCTTATTTTGCGTTGCAAAATGCTTGTTGGGGACACCCAAACCCTTGAACTGCACCGTACCGATGCAGGCTGGATGCTTTCGCAAACCTCACTCTAGCTTCTCCCACAGGGCGTTCAATGCAGCAGTAGCATCCGCATCCATGCCCTCGTTCAGGCGGCGGGCGGCGTACCAGGGAGTAGAGCTTTCGGCTTGCAGCCCGGCAAGGGCGGTGTCTTGCAGCGGCAGAGCAAAGTCTGCCACCGACAGAACGTCTCCTTCCTCCGGGTCAGCACCGTCCAGCGTCTGGAAGCAGCCATACCGTTGCTCCATGGCGGTGGGATCGTCCACGATGAACAGGGTGCTCTCGCACAGATAAAAATCAGAGTTCAGCTTGTCCTCGCTGGACTGCATCAGCCGCTGCAGGGCGGCATCTTGCGTTTCAAAGTCCAGTGCCAGCCAGATGCCCTTTACCATGACCTTCACCTTTCCGTCGCCGTTTACGTCCTCGGCAAGAGCTTCCAGCCGGGTCTCCAGCTGGCTGAGAAAGGCGGTGTCCGGGTCGGTGCGGCTTACCACCGCCACGGTGTAATCCGGCTGCACCTCGGTGACCCGGTTCCAGACAAAATACCCCACCGCCAGTACGGCGGCAGCAATCAGCACCACATAGTACCAGTGGTAGTGCCACCAGTTGGCACGTTGCTGCGCAGGGGTCAGTTCCGGGGGCTGATCGGGGAGTAGGTCTTCGGGCTTGATATCCCGTTCGTAGCGGTAGGATGCCATGGCTGTGTCCTCTTTTCGTCTGTTTTTCTGATCTTATCATAGCACAAATTTCCGGGCAGCGGCAGACTGTCCGGGAATTTTTCATGCTTTGTTTACACCCGTGTACGTAGGCATTTCAGGTCTGTACCGGCCACCTGATATGCCCCCGTGCCGGCGGGCAGGAACAGGCTCTGCCCCTTATGGATGGGCAGGCTCTCGCCGGTGGCGGTCTCGGTCAGGGTCCCCTCTCCTTCCAGGATCAGCAGAGAAGTAAAGGAAACATCATCGCAGATATCCTTGAAGCTGCCCTCCACGGCATCCACCGTGAAGTAATCACACTGGGCCAAATGGCCGTGGAAATCGTGAGCAACAGGCGGCTTGCGCTCGGTCACATCCAGAGCCTGAGGAATATGGAGCTGGCGGAGCTTGCCGTCTGCGCCCTTGCGTCCGTAGTCGTAGATGCGGTAGGTGACATTGGAATTCTGCTGGATCTCCGCCACCACGATGCCCTTGCGGATGGCGTGGAGCGTGCCGGACGGGATGAAAAAGCAGTCGCCTTTTTTCACCGGCACGGCGTTCAGCACCTCGGTCAGGGTGTTGTCCTTGATGCGGCGCTCAAATTCCTCTTTGCTGATCTCATGGGTAAAGCCGTAGTAGAGGGTCGCGCCCGGCTCTGCCTCCAGCACATACCACATCTCGGTCTTGCCGTACTGGTGTTCGTGCTCCAGGGCGTAGGCGTTAGAGGGGTGCACCTGAATGGACAGGTCCTTCTTGGCGTCGATGAGCTTTGCCAGAATGGGGAACTCCTCGAACTTTACGCAGTCGGTGCCAAGGCAGCCGGGGTGCGCGTCAATGTACTGCTGCAAAGTCGTGCCGTCCGGCAGGTAGCTGGGGCCGTCCGGGTGGCAGGAGAGCATCCACGCCTCACTCAAGGGGTGCATCTCGCTCTGGATGCCGTACTCGGTACGCAGTTTTTCGCCGCCCCAGAGGTAGTCCTTGCAGCTTGGTTTCAGTTGAATCGCTTTCATCTTGCATACCTCCAATATGCCTAAAATTGCACATAAAATGACACTTTTTCCGAAAAAAGGGTGCAAAAAAGCTGCCCCGTCCATTTTTATGGCAGGAACGAGGCAGCCGTTTGTAGAAATATTTGAGAATTTATGCCTTCAGCAGCTCGGCAGCGGCGTCACCCAGCTTCGCATTGATGGCATCTGCTTCGGCTTCCGTAGGAGCAACGGCGGACAGATACACCTTGATCTTCGGCTCAGTGCCGGAAGGACGAACCATCAGCTTTGCCTTTCCACCCAGACGGAATTCCAAGACATTTGCCTTCGGCAGGCCGGTGCCCTCGGCGTTGTAGTCCAGCACGCTTTCCACGGCGATTCCGGCAATGCTCTGCGGCGGGGTCTCGCGCAGCTTCTTCATGATCGCCTGCATGGTGTGCATACCGCTTTCGCCCTCAAAGGCGAAGCTGTGGAGGGCGTTGCGGTAGCAACCAAACTCGGCGTACAGCTTGTTGATGGCATCCAGCAGGGTCATGCCCTGCTTTGCGTACCATGCGGCGGCTTCGCACACCAGCAGGGTGGCGTTGACGGCATCCTTATCCCGAACGTGGGCACCGGACAGGTAGCCGTAGCTCTCCTCAAAACCAAAGATGTAGCGGTCGGCTTCGCCCGCGGCTTCCAGCAGACCAATTTGCTCGCCGATGAACTTGAAGCCGGTCAGGGTGCGGCGCAGTTCCACGCCGTACTTTGCCGCCACCGGGGTGGCCATATCGGTGGAAACGATGGTGGTCACAGCCACCGGATGCTCCGGCATGGTGCCCAGTGCCTTGCGGGTGCGGCAGATGTAGTCCAGCAGAATGATGCCCATCTCATTGCCGGTGATGAGCCGGTAGCCGCCCTTGCCGTCCGGCACGGCAGTGCCGCAGCGGTCGCAGTCGGGGTCGGTTCCCAGCAGCAGGTCGGGATGGACTTTGTCGCACAGCTCCAGACCCTTCTGCATGGCTTCCCGGATCTCGGGGTTGGGGTAAGGGCAGGTGGGGAAATTGCCGTCCGGCTTTTCCTGCTCCGGCACCACCGTCACATGAGAAACGCCCAGCTTTTTCAGCAGCTTTTTGACGCATTCCAGACCTGAACCATTCAGCGGCGTATAGACCAGCTTCAGGTCGGCGGTGCCTGCACCGTCACCCACGCGCTGTGCGTAGACCGCATCCACAAAGTCGTCCAGACACTTTTCCGAGCTGTACTCGATCTTTCCCTCCGCAAGAGCTGCGTCAAAATCGGCAGGCTGCACCGCAAAGCAATCCACGGCTTCGATGGCAGCAAGGATTTTTGCAGCAACCTCCAGCGTGATCTGGCAGCCGTCCGCACCATAGACTTTGTAGCCGTTGTATTTGGCGGGGTTGTGGCTGGCGGTGACGCAGACGCCTGCACCGCAGCCGTAGTACCGTACCGCCCAGCTCAGTGCCGGGGTGGGTTCCAGACGGGGATAAATATAGGCCTTGATGCCGTTTGCCGCAAGGACAGCTGCCGTTTCCTTGGCGAACACATCGCTCTTGATGCGGCTGTCGTAGCCGATGGCCACTTTCTTCGGCAAGTCAGAAGCGTTCAGGTAGTTGGCAAGGCCCTGCGTTGCCTTGCGGATGTTGTAGACATTCATCCGGTTGGTGCCAGCGCCGATGACCCCGCGCAGACCGCCGGTGCCGAATTCCAGCTCCCGGTAAAAGCGGTCGGTGATGGCATCCTCATTGCCGGAGATGCTCTTCAGCTCTTCGGCAAGATCGGTGGGCATCTCAGGCTGTGCCAGCCAGCGGTCATATTGTTCTTTTACGTTTTGTTCCAGCATAACATCACACTTTCTTCAGATACCAGATCTTTGCAGGCGTCTGGCCCCAGCCGCCGGGCAGTTCCAGACCGATAGTCAGCAGCTGTGCGCCCGGATAACGGTTTTCTTCTTCGTCCATATACTGTGCTGCCGGGTCCAGCCCTTCCAGCACAAGGCGGGGGCGGCTGTTGGCACTCGCCGTTCCGTGGCTGCCGGTCAGGGCATCGCCCACGGCAAACACAGCGGCCTCGCTGCCGTCCTTTGCAACGAGCATCCATGCTGCACCCAGACCATTCGGCTCCGGGATCACCAGACGGTGCAGCTCGCCGCCCCGCAGCAGGGCACCATGGGTGCGGTACCATGCCACATAGGGGCGAAGTTCGGCAAGCTCTTCCTCACTGTACTTTGTCAGGTCAAGCTCAAAGCCGAAGGTACCGGACAGTGCCGCCGCCATGCGGGCTTCCACAGTGGAAGTGTGGCCGGTGCAGTGGTTGGGCACGGTGGAAAAGTGCGCCCCCATTACGCAGCCGGGATAGAACAGGCTGGTGCCGTACTGGATGACCAAACGGGAACGTGCATCGGTGTTGTCACTGCACCAGATCTGCGGGCTGTAATAGAGCATTCCGCAGTCGAAGCGGGCACCGCCGCCTGCACAGTTTTCCAGCAGCAGGCCGGGGTACTTTTCGGTCAGGCGGCGCTGTAATTCGTACACACCCATCACATAGCGGTGGTACACTTCACCCTGCTGTTTTGCAGGCAGTTTGGCGTTGTAGACGTGTGCCAGCGAGCGGTTCATATCCCACTTGAGGTATTTCAGCGGGCAGCTCCTTAAAATTTCATCCAGTTGCTGCCAGATACCGTCCACCACTTCGGGGCGGCTGAAATCCAGCGTATACTGCTGGCGAATCTCCAGCGGCTCGCGTCCGGGGATGGTAAATGCCCAGTCGGGGTGTGTGCGATAGAGGTCTGAGTCCGGACTGATGGCTTCTGGCTCGACCCATAGTCCCATCTCCAGTCCCAGTAGATTGATTTTCTTGCACAGGCCGGGCAGATCGTCCGGCAGCTTGGCTTTGTCCGCTGCCCAGTCGCCCAAGCTGGACGAGGTATCGTTGCGTCCTTTGAACCAGCCATCGTCCAGCACGAACAGGTCGATGTCCGCCTTTTTGGAGGCAGCAGCCAGTTCCAGCAGCTTTTTCTCGTCGAAGTCAAAGTAGCAGGCTTCCCAGCTATTGATGAGCACCGGGCGGGGCGCGGTCATATCCTGCCAGCGGGGCGGCAGCAGCCGGGTGCGGATGGCGCCATGGAAACGGCGACTCATCTCGCCTAGCCCCTTATCCGAATAGACCATCGCGACTTCTGGCGCGGCAAAGCTCTCGCCGGGAGCCAGCGTCCAGTGGAAGTGGTAGGGATGGATGCCCATCACCAGCCGTTCCCCTGCGTCGGCACGCTCGGCTTCGATGAGGAAGTTGCCGCTGTACACCAGCGCAAAGCCCCATGCGTCACCGGTCGTTTCGGTGGTATCTGCGTGGCAGAGAATCACCGCCGGGTTGTGTGCGTGACCGGGGATGCCCCGCATACTGCCGATGCTCTGGATCCCGCAGCGCAGAGCTGCACGCTCCGGGGTGCGCTCGGCCGCCCAAGTGCCGTTCAGGGTGATGAGTTCCAGCGCATCCGGTGCAAAGTCGATGGACAGCGATGCCGCTTTGTTCAACGTCAGCGGCTCGTTCCCATTGTTGGTATAGATGACCGTCCGGGTGATGAGATCGTCTGCTTCGTACACGCTGTACCGCAGCTCTGCCGTCAGACCGCCGGCGTCCTTCAGGAACACGGACAGCGTTTCCACGCCGTTTCCGTCCCGGAACATGGGCAGACCGGGCAGCTGCGGCTTGCCGACATGCGCCTCGGCACGGTCGAACACGAACGCGGCGGCCTCGGTGCCGTCGGCATATTCCGGGATGACCGCCGGGGTACGGTTATCCGCTGTGCCCGCACCAGAAAGCTCCTGCGGCATCAGATCCGGCCAGCAGCCGGGGTCGCCATGCGGTGCGCGGGGGTCGGCAAGGTTCGGCGCATCATCCGGCAGACGGGAGCCGTAATAGGTATGTAGCAGCATCCCTCTCTGCCCGACCGCCATCTGATAGCTGGTGTGGGCGGTATGTAAGGTAAAACAGTTCTTGGAACGAACGATCATGCTTCGTTTCCTCCATCCAAATCATCTTTCTCCGGTTCGTCGGTTTCATCCTTGCGTCCAGCCTTTTCCAGTTGAGCAAAGGCCGGGCGCATCAGGCTTGCCATGCCCAGCGCAGAGCCTGCGCCGCCGATGAGCAGCCAGAGCGGGAGCAGATAAACGAACCACGCCGGGGCAGCCTTTGCCAGCAGCGGAAACCATGCCAGAAAGGCAAGGATGCCTACACTGGGCAGCAGATTTGCCAGTGTCATCCGTGCACCGTCCGCCAGTGCCAGCAGGGCTTTGGGGTAAGCAAAGCGTGCCAGCAGAGCAAAGCCCCAGCAGCCCAGAAAGCCGATGCCCGCCAGCAGCAGGAAGGAGGCTGCCGCCAGAATGCCGTTGGAAGCGGTATCCTGCGCGGTGGCTGTCCGCAGCCCGGCAAAGCCGACTGCACCGAGGAACAGGAGCACCAGCCAGAGGGCTGTCGCCTGTTTGAAGTCCCGCCGGAACGCCTTGAAAAAGTCCGTCCGCACGGTATAGTCCTCTTTGGCTGCCATCTTGTTCACCACCGAGAACAGCCCCAGCGTGGAGGCCCCGGCGGTGATGACGGGCAGGCAGCATACCAGCCACAGAAGGTTTGCGAATAGCAGATCTCCGATCCTGCCCATGGTGCGGTAAAACGGGCTGTCGATGTTGGTCTTTTTCATGGCGTTTCCTTTCGGGGAGCCGGGGAAGGCTTACTCCCCGATGCTCTTGAGATATTCCAGATTTTTGTCGATGAGGTCGCACCGCTGCTTCACGCAGTCCACACTGCGCAGCGGGTCGGCAGGGGTGTTGAACGCAAAGTCCAGCAGCTTGTCGATGGTGGTGGAAGCCACATGCAGGCGGGTGTCGCTGGCTGCATAATAAATATACACGCTGCCGTCCTCGTTTGCAATCGCGCCGTTGGTGAACACCACGTTGGAGACGTCGCCCACACGCTCCCAGTCGCGGGGAGCGATGAGGAAACCGGACGGCTCTGCGATGACCTTGCTGGGGTCGTCCAGTGCGGTGACGAATACATAAATAACGTACCGCAGCCCGGCGGCGGTGTTGCGCACGCCGTGGGCGATGTGCAGCCAGCCCTTTTCGGTCTTGATGGGGGTGGCACCCTCGCCGTTCTTCGCCTCGGTGATGGTGTGGTAGCGGCGGGGGCTGGTGATAATCTCCTCGTCGATAACGGCATGGGTGATGTCCTCGCACAGACCAAAGCCCACACCGCCGCCGGAGCCGGTGTCGATAAAGTCATCCATCGGGCGGGTATAGAAAGCATACTTACCGTTCACGAACTCCGGCAGCAGGTCCACATTGCGCTGCTGGGGGCTGCGCTTGGTTACAAGGTTCGGCAGACGCTCCCATGTCTTGAGGTCTTTGGTGCGGACGATGCCGGCGGCAGCCACGGCGGCGGACAGGTCGTTCACGGTCTTGTCCTTGCTCTCGGAGCAGAACACACCGTAGATCCAGCCGTCCTCGTGCTGGGTCAGGCGCATATCGTAGACATTGGTCTCTTCCGGGCAGGTATCCGGCAGGAGGATGGGCTTTTCCCAGAAGTGGAAGCCCTCCACCGGGCTGTCGCTCTCTGCCACACCGAAGAAGCTCTTGCGGTCGTTGCCCTCAATGCGTGCCACCAGATAATACTTGCCATTCAGTTTGATAGCGCCGGAGTTGAACACGGCGTTCACGCCCAGACGCTCCATGAAGTGGGGGTTCGTCTCGGGGTTCAGATCGAACCGCCAGCTCAGCGGGATGGATTCACGGGTCAGCACCGGGTTCTCCCAACGGTCATAGATGCCGTTGTAAAAATCGCTCTTTTTGTTTTTGCGGGCCAGATAGGCATCCTGCAGAGCCTTCTGGCGCAGGTATTCGGGATGCAGCTTAAACTGTGACATTCGGGTTCCTCCTGATCAGTTCCATACACATTCTGCCGTTGTGGTAGGGGCATTTCCACGGCTCAAGGATGGGCTTTTTGCTGGACGGCACACCGTCCTTGTCCACATCCCAGAACCACTCGCTGCCGGGGCGCTTGTCCACCATGACATTGCAGATATAGTGGTAGATATCGGCGGCGGCATCGCGGTATTTTGCATCGCCGCTCTTTTTGTATTCGTTCACAAAGCCGAGGATGGCTTCGGCCTGCACCCACCACACGCGGGTGGTGTCCATCTTACCGCGCTCGCACTCGTTGACCACCGAATGGCCGGTGTAGGCCTCTTGGTAGATGTGCGCCGCAAGGTCGGAGTTGATGGCGTGGATGCGGGCGGAAAGCTCGGCATCCCCCAGCAGGTCGCAGCCCCAGTCGATGAGCCAGCTGGACTCGATATCGTGGCCATAGCTGTACAGGTCAATGATGGAGTTGTAATGCTCGTCGAAGAACACCAGCTGACGGTGCAGCTCCGGGCTGTAAATCTTGTGCTCGTAGATGTCAAGGATGCGGCGCAGAGCCTTTTCCACCTCCGGGTCGCGGCTTGCCTGATACAGCCCGGCATAGCCCTCGAACACATGGAGCAGGGTGTTCATGGTCTTTGCCGCCATGACGCCGTTTTCGGAGAGCTTCTCGTTGCTTTCCGGCTTCCAGTCGATGGTAAAGGCCTCGAGGTAGCCCTCGCTGTCGGTGCAGTGGGTCTCGATGAGGTGGAAGATCTCCTTTGCCCGGTCAAGAGCTGCCTGTTCGCCGGTCAGGCGGTAGTAGGCGGACAGCGCGTAGATGGCAAAGCCCTGATTGTAGGTGTGCTTGGTGGTGTCCAGCGGCTTACCGGTGTAATCACAGCTCCAGTACACGCCGCCGTTTTCCACGTCATAGCAATGGTCGGTGAAAAACTCGTAGGCGTGGCGGGCATCATCGGCAAGGTCGGCACGGCCTGTCAGCATAGCGGCCTCGGAGAAGAACCACAGGATGCGGCTGTTGAGGATGCAGCCCTTCTCGGCCTGCTTATTAAGGTTCAGATCAAAATCCATGTAGCCGTAAAAACCGCCGTACTCGTTGTCCCGCATCCGCTTCCAGAAGGGGATGATGGTGTCCAGCAGCATCGTTTCTGCGGCCTGCTTTATGGTTGGCATAAATGCAACGCTCCTTTCAAAAGAGCAAAACCCTCTCAGCCACGGCTCACGCCGTGCCAGCTCTCCCGAAGGAGGAGCTTTTTCTGTACGATGTGGTACAGCTCAAAACCTCGCCGGGAAGGAGAGGTGGCAATGCGAGGCATTGACGGAGAGGGTTCTCTCAGCTCTTAGCGGATGCCGACCTCGTGGTCGGTGGGGCCTGCGTAATCGTGGGCCTTGATGTAATCCACCACCTCATCCACGGTGGTGAAGGCCAGACCAACGTAGCTGTCGGCGCAGCCGTAGTAGAGGGCGATGCGGCCGGTGTCGGCGTCCTGCAGGGTGGCGCAGGGGAAGCAGACATTGGGCACGAAGCCGCGCTCCTCGTACCACTTTTCCGGGGTCAGCAGGAAGTTCTCGCACCGGTAGAGCACCTTGCTGGGCTCGTCCTTATCCAAAATGGCACCGCCGATGGAGTACACGAAGCCGTTGCAGGTGCCGGTAACGCCGTGGTAGAACAGCAGCCAGCCCTCGCTGGTCTCAATGGGGGCAGCACCGCCGCCGATCTTCACGCTCTCCCACCAGTTGGAGCCTTTGCTCATCACATGGCGGTGACGGCCCCAGAACTCCATATCCGGGCTCTGGCTCAGGAAGATGTCACCGAAGGGGGTGTGGCCGCTGTCGGACGGACGGCTGAGCAGGGTGTACATGCCGTTGATCTTGCGGGGGAAGAGCACCGCATTCCGGTTGAAGGGGATGAACGGGTTCTCGATGCGGACAAATTTCTTGAAATCGGTGGTCTTGGCAATGCCGATGGATGCACCGTAGAAATCCTGACACCAGATGATGTAATAGGTGTCCTCCACCTTGACCAGACGGGGATCGTAGGCGTAGACCGGCATGAACGGTTCGCCCTTCTCGTTGACGAAGGGAATCTTGTCCTTGTCGAAGGTCCAGTGGATCGCATCCTCGCTGTGACCCAGATAGATATAGGGCACACCGTTGACCTGTTCGCCCCGGAACACACCGATAAACTTGCCCTCATACGGCACAACAGCGCTGTTGAAGATGCGGGCCACGCCCTCCACCGGGTTGCGGTCGATGATGGGGTTCTCGCTGTACCGCCACACCGGGCCGGTGGCATCGGCGGGCTTTTCCTGCCAAGGAATGTTGGGCAGGGCGTCGCAGAACATTTTTACGTTGCTCATAATCAAAAACTCCTGTAATAGAAGGTTGTTGTTCTTTTCTGCCACACTCTCCCGGCTCCCTGCACAGAAGCCGGGAGAAGCAGCAGATGATGAAGGAGAAAAAGTGGATAGCGATTTTAGCCTTTCACCGCACCGGCCGCCATACCGCTGTAGATCTGATCCTGACACAGCAGGAACACGATCAGAGCCGGGATGATGGTGATGATGACACCGGCGCAGATGTAGTTGTACTGGTTGCCCATGGGGCCGGAGAACACGTACAGCGAGGTAGCGACCACCTGATACTTGGTCTTATCCTGCAGATACAGGTTTGCCATGTAGTATTCGTTGTAGGTGGACACACCCTTCAGGATGGCGCTGGTGACGATGGCGGGCTTCAGCAAGGGCAGCAGGATCTTGAAGAACACACCAAAGTAGGTGCAGCCATCCAGAATGGCGCTTTCGTCCAGCGTGGGGGAAAGGTTCTCGAAGAACTGCAAAAAGATATAGATGGTGATAACGTCTGTGCCCATCATCAGGATGATGTAGCCGGGCATGGAGTTGACCAGATGCAGGGCGGTCATGATCTGGTACACCGTCACCTGCGAGGCAATGCCGGGGATCAGGGTGGCAATGGTGAACAGGTTGCGGATCAGACCGTTGCCGGGGAACTTGAAGCGGTTGAGCACGTAGGCCAGCATCGCGCTGATCATGATGCTGCCTGCCAGCACACAGATCAGGATGATGAAGCTGTTGAGGAAAGCCTTGCCCATGTTGGCTTTGTTCCATGCCGTGATGAAGTTATCAAAGTTGAGCCAGCTCTGGGGCAGGGTGATGACGTTGGTGTTGGCGTACTCCTCTTCCGTCTTGAAGGCGGTGAAGATGCAGGATACGATGGGCACCAGTGCCACAAAGGCCGAGAAGATCAGCAGCACATACTTACAGAGGTTGATCAGGAGCCGCTTGGTCTTGATCGCAGTGGTTTCGTTCATAGGTTCTGCCTCACTTTCACTGAGCCGAGCCGCCGCTGCGGTTCTCCAGATATTTTTCCACGGCCTTCTGGGCGTAGGTAACGATCATGATGAGCAGCAGCAGCACCACAGCCATAGCCGATGCCAGACCCACCTTCTGGTCAGTATGGGCGATCTTGTCCATGACGACGAAGTAGGTGGAGGTGTTGAAACCGCCGCCGGTGACGACGTAAGGCATCTCGAAGGCGGACAGTGCGCCGGAAACCGAGATGATGAGGTTCAGCACCACGATGGTGCTGATGGACGGCAGGATGATATCCTTGAAGCGGTGCCATGCGTTGGCACCATCGATTTCGGCGGCCTCGTACAGAACGGGATCCACAGAGGCGATAGCACCGATGAACATGACGATGTTCTGGCCGATGTATTTCCAGATGGAACAGGCCACCAGCACGATATTGTTGATGGATTCGTCACGCAGCCAGAACGGGAGGGTATCCACATTGAATCCCACCCAGCTCAGCAGGGTATCCAGCACAAAGCCATGGGTGAAGAAGAACTTGAAGATGAAGCCCACCGAGATGCCGCAGATGAGGCACGGGAAGTACAGCGCACCCCGGAAGAACTTGCTGCCCTTGCACTTGAAGCTCAGGATGGTGGCAAAGAGCAGGGCCAGTGCCATCTGTACCACCGAGCCTGCCATATAGTAAAGGCTCAGGCTCAGTGCATGGAAGCAGTCTTTGCGAGTAAAGACCGAGATGTAGTTCTGGAAGCCCACAAAGGTGCGCCTGCCGATGTACTTCATTTTGAAGAAGCTGAACTCCACCATTTTAAAGAAGGGCAGATAGGTGAACATGAACAGCAGGATCAGCGGAACGAACAGGAAAACCAGCGTTACAATGAGCTGCTGCCCGCGCATACTGTGAAAATATTCGCTGAAGCTCTTGCGCTTTTTAGGCGCAGATACGGTTGCGGAAGATGCCATACAAAAGGCCTCCTTTCACCAAAAGCAGGGCGGACACGGGCCCACCCTGCTTATTTCTTACGATAGAGCGCTTACTGCGGTGCGCAGGCGTCCACGGCCTTGTCCCATGCAGCGTTCCAGTCGGCCACGATGTCATCCAGCGTCTCGTCGCCGTTGATGCCAGCCTCCACCACACGCATGACGTGGGTCTGGTCAGCATTCAGCATCAGCTCGGCCTCCTGCTGTACCTCGGTGGCCAGATCTGCCAGCTCTGCGGGAGCGGGGGTGTCCTCGATCAGGTCGATGCCGTCGAATGCCTTCAGGGTGTCGGGGTAAGCCTGACTCTTCAGCACCGGCACGCCGCCCTGATCAAAGGCGAAGTTGGAGCTCTCGCTGAACCACTTGATGTACAGCTGGGCAGCCAGCTTCTTGTCATCGGTGGTGTTCTTGTTCACACCGAAGCAGTAGTCCGCGCCTGCGCTGGCGTACTGGGTGCCCTTGACGGTGATGGGGAACGGCATATAGCCGATGTCGTCGGCATTGTCACCGGCGGCCTGCATCTGCACGATAGCCCAGCTGCCCAGAACCATGGCACCGATCTGGCCGTTGTTGATGCGGGGCTTGCAGCCCTCCCAGTCGGTGGTGGTGGGGTCGGCTTCGGTCAAGCCACGCTTGACAGCCTCGTACAGGATGTAGTAAACAGCGTAGGGACCCATGTCATCGGCACCCAGAATGCCCTTCTGGAACGGATCCTTGGTCTGGGGCATGGTGATGTTCATCCAGTCCGGGTCTGCGGTGGCACCGCCGCCGATGTAGGCATCCCATGCGCTCATGGTCCAGCCTGCGGCGTAGTTGGTGTACAGGGGGTCGATGGAAGGATCGTAGTCCTTGATCTTCTGCAGAGCATCCAGGAACTCGTCGGGCGTCTTGGGGATGCTGGTCACACCGGCGGCCTCAAAGACCTTTTTATTATAGACGATGCCCTGTGCGTTGCCGGTGGAGGGGATGCCGTACACGGTGCCGTCGTAGGCGCGGTTGGAAGCGAAGTTATAGTCGTTCTCGATGTCGCTCAGTGCGCACAGCGGCTCAAAGTAGTCGCCCAGCTCGGTGAGGGGAATGGTGGTGGGGATCATGCACACATCGCCCCAGTCGTTGGAGGTCAGGCGGGTGGTCATGTCGTCGGCGTAGTTGGTCATGCCCTCGTACTTGATGGTGATGTTGGGATACTGCTTCTGGAACTCGGCAATGTAGCCGTCGAAGGTGCCGTCATCGATCAGGTCGGTGCGGTTGCTGAGGATCTTCAGCTCAGCCTTCAGGTCGGTGTTGTCGGTGCCCACGGTCAGCTCGTTATAAGCCTTTGCACCGGCATCAGCTGCGGAACCGGCTGCGCTGCCGGTGGAAGCAGCGGTGCTGGAGCCGGAACCGCCACAGGCGGCCAGAGCAGAAGCTGCGGCCAGTGCACCAGACACCTTCAGGAAATTGCGGCGATTGATCTTACGCATAGGGATGTCCTCCTTCTTTTTGTGGAACCCTTTTCCGTTTCGCGAAAGCTAAATTTAGCTTTAATTAGCTAACCGTTATCCTTCGCTTTATGTGGTTTAATTATATTACTTTTGAGATTAACTGTCAATATTAACAAAAAAATTCGGTGTTTTGGTGGCAATTA
>ENA-UOOC01002251-UOOC01002251.1-human-gut-metagenome-genome-assembly--contig:-C48old-NODE-2251-length-14789-cov-12.436813_pt1 | contig 14789 bp, 15 predicted proteins | sample MGYA00242469_ERZ724016 | MGnify/ENA metagenome assembly ERZ724016 | reverse complement strand
AGTGCGGGGAATACCACATCACCGTAAAGGGCGGCAAGTATCTGGAAGCGCTGGCAAAGGCGGACACCATCGTGTTCGATAAGACCGGCACCCTCACCCACGCCACCCCGCAGGTGGTGCAGGTGGTGCCCTTCTCCGGCTGCGGGGAGCAGGAGGTATTGCAGCTTGCTGCCTGTCTGGAAGAGCATTTCCCCCATTCCATGGCAAACGCTGTCGTCCGTGCCGCCAAGGAGCGGGGCATCTCCCACGAAGAGATGCACTCCGAGGTGGAGTATATCGTGGCGCACGGCATTGCCAGCCGGGTGGGCGGCACGCGGGTGGTCATTGGCAGCGCCCACTTCATTTTTGAGGACGAGGGCTGCACCATCCCGGCAGGGGAACAGGCAAAATTCGATGCGCTGGACCCCCAGTATTCCCACCTGTATCTGGCTGCTTCCGGGGTGCTGGCGGGGGTCATCTGCATCGCAGACCCCCTGCGCCCGGAGGCGGCACAGGTGCTGCATAAGCTCCGGAAGCTGGGCATTGCCCAGACGGTCATGATGACCGGCGACAGCGACCGCACCGCCCGCGCCATTGCGGCGCAGGTGGGGGTAGACCGCTGCTTTGCAGAGGTGCTGCCGGAGGATAAAGCCGCCTTTGTCCGCGACGCCAAGGCCGCGGGGCACACCGTTGTGATGATCGGTGACGGCATCAACGATTCTCCTGCCTTGTCGGCGGCAGATATCGGCATCGCTATCCATTCCGGAGCCGCCATCGCCCGGGAGATCGCAGATGTGACCATCCGCGCTGACAGTCTGGAAGAGCTGGTGACCCTGAAAGCCATTGCCAACGCCCTGCAAAAGCGGGTGGGCAGCAATTACCGCTTTGTCCTCAGCTTCAACTCCGCGCTCATCCTTCTGGGCGCACTGGGCATCCTGCCCCCGGCTACCAGCGCGATGCTGCATAACCTTTCCACCCTTGGCATCAGCCTGCGCAGCATGACAGACCTGTTGGAGCAGAAGCCTTTACAGTGAAAATGGAACGCCGGAGCGTCCGCAGACGCTCCGGCGTACCGAAATTATAAATAGCTTTTCCGCTGAAAATGCCCAGAGCATAGCGGAGGGCATTCAAAATCGTCTTAGCCAAAAGGGAGGCGCTGCACGATATTGTGCGGCGGCCTCCCTTTTTTGTTTCAGATAAACCGGCAGAAGCCCAGCCAGCAGCCCAGCAGGAAGAAGAGCAGCGCCTTGCCCAGCACCGGCAGCCACGGGTGCTTGCAAAGAGCCAAATCCCACCGGTGGATGTTCTGCTTGGGGCAGGTGCCCGCGCAGGCTTCACAGGCGATGCACTCCCCGCTGCGCAGGCTGCTTTCCTCCAGCTTCAGGCACACCGGGCACTGCTGCTTGCAGGCATTGCAGCCCGGGACGCAGCCCTCGCTCTGCCGGTGCAGCCGTGCAAAGGGCAGCACCGGCAGCAGGGCGAACACCGCACCCATGGGGCAGAGGAACTGACAAAAGAAACCGGGGCTGCACTGCCATGCCCAGCAAAATAAGCGCAAGCAGCGCGATGCCTACGCCGAAGCCCTCCGGCGGCAGACGCAGTGCCGTCAGGCGGGAAAACACCTCCCACGGGCTTGCGCCGGTCAGCAGCTTTTCCTGCCGGGTCACATACAGCGCCACCAGTCCTGCCAGCAGCAGATATTTGACCTTCTGTCCCCAAAGCACCACCCGCTCCGGCAGACGGAACTGCTTTTTGCGGTGGAAAAGCTTTTTCTGGACAAGCCCGGACAGTGTCCAGACGGCATCGCCCAAGCTGCCAAAGGCGCAGGCGTACCCGCAGAAAAACCGGTCGAACAGCAACGTGAAGCCGCACAGCCCCAGCAGGGAAAGCGTGAAGCTGTCCGCCGAGAGCACCTCGCCCGCACCGATGTGCAGAAAGAGCTGCTTTACCCCGGAAAACCCGGCCACGAATGCGCCCGGCATGGACACAAAGAAGAACAGCTGCACCCCGGCGCGCAGCCATGTACGGCGCTTTTTGTCCCGCTGACGCTGCTGCGCCGCCGTCAAAGGCTTTGCTTGTGTTTTTTCCATCATCCTGCCGCCTTTCCCAGTGCGTCCTCTACTGCACCGATAAGACCTTCTGCCGTAAGGGTAGCGCCGGAAACGGTGTCCACCTCGGCAGACTGCACTGCCAGCATCTCGTCCAGCAAAGGCAGCGCCTGTTTATAGTAGGGCTTGTCCTCACCGGAAGCGTCCAGCACCGCAATATCGGTCATTTTTCCGTTTTGGATGGTTACCGACACCCGGATGACATCGCCAAAACCAAAGGCGCTGCCCTCATAGGTGCCGTCCCGGTAGCCGCTCTGGCTCTGCTCCGCCTGCGCTGCGCTCTGCGCCTGTAAAACGGAAGCGTTGTAGGCTTCCACCTCGGCAATCTCCTGCTTGCGCTGGCTTACCGCCGCAGCCCGGATCAGCGCCACCTGCTGGTATTGCCACAGTACCCCCAAAATCAGCAGCAGGTTCACCGCCCGGAGGAGAAAATTCTTGTATTTCATTCCGCTGCTCCTTCCGTTTCAGGTTCGGTTTCGGTCTCTTCCGGCGGCAGCGCCGCCTCGGATGCCGGCAGCACCTCCGCAGAAGATGCCGGTTCCGGTTCAGAATCGTCCGGTGTTTCTGCCGGGAAAAGCTGCTGCCACACTTCCTTGAACCACGCGGAAACAGCGCTTTTTTCCTCCGGCTGCACCACCTCCACGGTGGGCGCAGTGACCGGCGTTTCCTCGGGTTCTGCCGCTTCGGACGGCGCAGTTTCTTCTACCACTTCTTCCGGGGCGGCCTGCTCCGGGTCGGCTTCCTCTGCCGGGGCGACAGCGGCCTTTGCCAATGCCAGCTTGACCGCGTTCAGGATGCCGCTGGAGGAGTAGGTGGCACCGGAAACGGCATCCACGTTGGGACTTTGTCCCTCCAGAATGGCGGGGATGACCCGCTTTGCCCGGGAGAGATATTCCTCCTCGTCCTCGGCGCTCAGAACCGTGATATCGGTGATCTTATCCTCTGCCACCGTGACCTGCACCGTAATTTTGCCCTCAAAGCCCGTGGCTTCGGCAGTGTAGATGCCGTCAAGGTAGGTGGAGGGCGTTGTAAATTCCTCCACAACCAGCGGCGCGGCGGGCTTCGGCTGCGGCGGCAGGGGATTGTTCACCACCTCGCCGGTCAGGGCGTTCTGCACCGCGCCCAGAATGCCCCGGCTGGTGTAGGTGGCTTCGGAAACGGCATCCACCTCCCAGCTCTGGGCATCCACTACGGTGGTCAAAAGCCGCTTGGCGCGCCGCAGAAACTGCTTTGTCTCGTGGGAAGCGTCCAGGACCTCCACCTCCGTGATGCTGCCGTTTTCCATGGTAACCTGCACCTGGACGGCACCGCCGTAGCCCCGGGAAGAGCCGACGTATACGCCATCGGCATAGGGCAGCTTGGGCAGGGCTTCTTCCTCCGCTTCAACGGAAGCGGCTTCCACCGGCTGCTCCACCACGGCTGTCAGCTTTTCCGGCACGGCAGCCAGCACCGGCACGGTGCGGGGCAGGGCAAAAAGCACGGCTGCCGCTGCCGCCACCGCCGGGAGCAGCTGCACCAGTGGCAGCAGTGTGTTGCATCGTTTTTTGTTCATTCCAACTCCTCCTGACACGGAAAAGCAAGGTCGCCTGCATAAAGCGACCTTGCTTTTTGGGTGTTCTGTTTTTTGCCGGATCAGGCAGCTTTCAGGTTCTGCATGGCATCGGTCAGGTGGGTCACCTGCTCCAGTGCAGCGGCCTTATACAGGGTCTCGCGGCTCAAAAGCTCCACGCTCTCGGCCAGCTCGGTCTCCAGATTGGCATAGCTGGCTGCTGTATAAGCGGCCTTTGCCTTGCTCTGTGCTTCGGCGACCACAGCCTGCAGGGCGGCGCGGTCGGCATCGCTTGCCAGCTCGTGCTTGGCAAGGTTCTCGGCAGTGGTCTGGAACTTGACCACCGTATCGGCGTAGCCCAGTGCGCGGATGGTGATGGTCCAGTAGCCGGTGCCGTCAGTGCCCTCCGGCAGCTGGCAGCGGGCGGAATCGCTCAGACCCAGCTGGATGCCCATGGACTTGTGCATCCAGTTGTCGGCTGCAAACTTGGTGCCGTAAGAGGCCTTGGCATGGGTGTAGGTGCTGTCGTTGCCGTAGTAGGTCCACACCACAGACTGCATCCGGGAGCCCAGTTCGCCGTAGTTTCCGTTCAGGTCCACACGGATGAACTCGCCAAAGCTGCCCACGTCGCTGCCGCTGCGCAGGTTCACGGTAAGGCCCTCGGCAGCCTTCTGGGCGGCTTCTGCCACGCCGGAGCCGGTGCCGGTGTGTGCGGCAGAGAAGGTGTAGCCGTCGCCGTTTTTAGTTGCGTACTTCAGGCCGTTGGTGTTTTTGTCCACCGCAGCCGTCAGGGTGTAGGCGGTCAGGTTCTTTTCAGAGTAGCCGCCCGCCAGCTGGCCGCCGTTTTCCACCACGGTGTACTTGGAGCAGAAATCTGCAAGGTCGCTGGTGGCTACGCGCACAGGCACATACTTGGTGCCCAACACCTCGTAGTGGTCCATCTGCACGGTGGAGCCGTCAGCCTTGGTAATGGTGCCGCGGTTCCAGCCCACGGTGGTGCCATCGGCCAGATAGATGGTCTTGCCATCGTCCGACCAGTGGGAAACGGTGTAGCTGCTGCCGTCCTTGGCGTAGATGACAGCAGTGCTCTGGAAGCTGCCGCGGTGCAGACCGTGGTTGACGGTTGCGCGGGAGACCGCGTCAAACGCGCCAAGGTCCTGCTCTTCGTGGCTGTCCAGCTGCGCAGAGGCGGCAGTGCTGCCGGCGGCGTAGACCTTCTCGTTTGCCCAATACTCGTCCCAAGTCAGGGCAGCATAAAGATAGGTGTACTTCTTGCCCAGCAGAAAATCGAAAAAGCCGTTTTCCTCCTCGGCGGGGGCTGCTGCAAAGGCGGTAGCGGTCAGCAGGCTGAACGCCATAGCCGCCGACAGCAGCAGGGAAAGAAATTTCTTTGTTCTCATGAAAAATGCTCCTTTCATCACAATGACAGAAAAGCACTGCCATATAGTTAGCTGAACCTAACATTGCGCGCAAAGAAAAACTGCGGGGCAAAGCCCCTCAGATGGTTAGGGTAAGCTAATTGACGGAAATTAAGATAACACGCATACAAAGGGATGTCAAGAAAAAGCAGGTATGTTTATTCAAACAAACTTTTTGGGGCGGGACAGGGAAAAGCAGTTGCGGCACGTCATCTGTAGAGCAGTGCTCTGGCGGCTTGTACTCTGCCCCCCTGCGGGCAAAAGAAAAAGCGACAACCCGTGCAGGTGGGTCATCGCTTTTCTCGTCCCTTGCGGGACAGGCAGGGTAAATGATAAGAAGGTAAATGAAGAAAATAGCAAGGTAAAAACAAAGGCGCATACGGAGCCGAAGTTGCCGCTCCAAAGAGAAGATGTATCCAAGCTTCGCTTTTGTTGGATACAACATACCACTTTGGAACAGAAATTGCAAGAGGTTTTTTAAAATTTCTCCCCAAAAATACGCGGGAAATCGCATTTTTGTAGAAACGCACAAATTTTATGGAAAGTTCCCGGCAAACTGACGAACAAGCATAAAACAGAATGGCAGTCGGAAAACCGCACAGGGACACCTTTATAAAACCGGCAGGCAATGGAATCAACTTTTGCAGCCTGTCCGGAGCAAAAGCCTTCACCCTTTGGGGGAAGCCTTTATTCGGAAAGCGGTTTTTCGCGGGATGTAGCCTGCACCGCTTTACAAGCAGCCGGTGGTGTGTTAAGATGGACACATCTGCTGCAACCGGAAGAATGCACGCGCCGGACAGCGGCGGCGTACCGGGAAAAGCGCCCGGTGCCGGGAGGGGAGAAACGAATGACAAAGCTACTGCATGGCAATGAAAAAAGCAGACTGACCGGTGGGCGGGAGCCGCTGTTCAGCCAGAAGGAACTGCTGGTACTGGCCATTCCGCTGCTGGTGGAGCAGCTGCTGGAAGTGACGGTGGGTATGGCCGACACCATGATGGTGTCCCGCTGCGGCGAGGCAGCCATCTCCGGCGTCAGTCTGGTGGATATGATCAATAACCTTATCATCGTGCTGTTTGCGGCGCTGGCTACCGGCGGCGCGGTGGTGGTAAGCCAGTATCTGGGCGCAAAAGAGCGCGGGAATGCCGACAAAAGCGCCGGTCAGCTGCTGCTGCTCAGCGGCTTGTCCGGTGTGGTGATCGGCGTGGTATGCTTTGTGCTGGCCCGCCCGATGATCCGGCTGTTCTACGGCTCTATTGATACCGACGTGCTGGACGCGGGCGTGAAGTATTTGCAGATCATCGCCCTCAGCTACCCGTTTCTGGCGCTGTACAACGGCGGTGCGGCACTGTTCCGCAGCATCGGCAACTCCAAGATCTCCATGCAGATCAGCTTTCTGATGAACATCATCAACATCGTGGGCAACGCGGTGTGCATCTTCGGCTTCAAAATGGGCGTGGACGGCGTAGCATGGCCCAGTGTGGTGTCCCGCGTGGTGGCTGCGGCGCTGATCCTGCGCAAGTGCTACCGGGAGGATGCGGTGCTTACCGTGCCCAAGACCCTGCGGCTGGACGGCGGCATGGCAAAGCGCATTCTGGGCATCGGCATCCCCTCGGCCTTTGAGAACAGCCTGTTCGAGGCCGGGCGCATTCTGGTGGTGAGCATGATCTCCACCTTCGGCACGGTGCAGATTGCAGCCAACGCCGTGGCAAACAATCTGGACGGCATGGGCGTCATCCCGGGCAAGGCCATCAGTCTTGCCATGATCACGGTGGTGGGGCGCTGCATCGGTGCCGGCGACCACGAGCAGACCGTTTACTACACCCGCAAGCTGCTGCTGTGGGCTTACATTACCATGGGGCTTTCCAACGGGGCGATCCTGCTGTTCCTCCGGCAGCTGGTGGGCATCTATGCCCTTTCCGGCGAGACCATGGAGCTGGCCATCACGCTGGTCACCATCCATGCGGGCTGCGCCATTATCTTCTGGCCGCTGTCCTTCGTACTGCCCAACGCCCTGCGCGCGGCCAACGACGTGAAGTTCACCATGGTGGTGTCTATCCTCAGCATGGCCTGCTGGCGGCTGGGCTTCAGCTATCTGCTGTGCGTCCGCATGGGCTGGGGCGCTGTGGGTGTGTGGGTGGCTATGGTCATCGACTGGACCTGCCGCGTGACCTGCTTTGTGCTGCGCTTCCGCAGCGGCGCATGGAAAACAAAATATCAGGCATAACAATAAGGAGAAAAGCATGAAACTGATCAGCTGGAACGTGAACGGCCTGCGCGCCTGCCTGACCCACGGCTTTGCCGAGAGCTTTGCCGCGCTGGACGCGGACATCTTCTCGGTGCAGGAGACCAAGATGCAGCCGGGACAGGCAGATTTTGCGCCGGAGGGCTACACCGAATATACCTACTCTGCCGAGAAAAAGGGCTATTCCGGCACAGCCTGCTGGTGCAAAACGGCACCGCTGGCAGTGACCACCGGCGTCGGGCTGGAACAGCACGACCACGAGGGACGGGTGCTGACGTTGGAATACCCCGGCTTTTATCTGGTAAACTGCTACACCCCCAACAGTCAGGACGGGCTGAAGCGGCTGGACTACCGCATGGAGTGGGAGGACGCCTTCCGGGCGTACCTGCTGGCACTGGACGCAAAAAAGCCGGTGATCCTGTGCGGCGATCTGAACGTGGCGCACACCGAGATGGATATCAAAAACGCTAAGACCAACCGCATGAGCGCAGGCTTTACCGATCAGGAGCGCGCCAAAATGACCGAGCTGCTGGCGGCGGGTTTTGCGGACAGCTTCCGGGTGGTGCACCCGGACGAGGTGAAGTACAGCTGGTGGAGCTACCGCTTCCACGCGCGGGAAAAGAACGCGGGCTGGCGCATCGACTATTTTATCGTTTCCCGGCGCATTGCAGACCGCATCCGCGCCGCCGAGATCCACAACGAGATCTTCGGCTCCGACCATTGCCCGGTGGAGCTGCAGATCGACCTGTAATATAAGGAGAAGCCAATGCTGAAAAATTATCTTCTGATCTTCCTTATCTCCATGGTGCCCATCATTGAGCTGCGCGGAGCTATCCCCATCGGGCTGGGCATGGGGCTGCCGGTGCTGCCCACCTACCTTTTGTGCGTACTGGGCAACATGATCCCGGTGCCCTTCATCTACCTGTTCGCCCGCAAGTTCCTCATCTGGGGCTACCACAAGCCCCTTATCGGCCCCATCTGCCGCTTTTGCATCAACAAGGGCGAAAAGGGCGGCCGCGCACTGGAGGCCAAGGCCGGCAAGGGCATGACCGTGGCGCTGCTGCTGTTCGTGGGCATCCCGCTGCCGGGCACCGGTGCGTGGACGGGCACGCTGGCAGCCTCCATTCTGGATATGAAGTTCAAGGACGTGTTGATCGCCTGCATGGGCGGTGTGCTGCTGGCGGGCATCATCATGGGCTTGGCAAGCGCCGGGCTGCTGGGCGCGCTCAGCGGGCTGTTTGCGGCAGGCTGACAAAACGCGGACGCTTTTGTCGTGAAAAATGCCGGTAGCTTTTCCGCCCGGAGTGTGTTAAACTGGGTAATAGTTGTGAAAACCGGGATCTGCTCCCGGTCAGAAAGGACGTTATAGAACATGGATCAGGCACTGAATCAGAAAATTGACGCATACATTGCGGAAAACAAGGAGCAGCTGCTGCAGGACATTGCAGCGCTGGTCGCCATCGACAGCGTAGAGGGCACCCCGGAGGAGGGCGCACCCTTCGGCGCAGGCCCTCGGGCCGCGCTGGACAAGACGCTGGAACTGGCAGCAGGCATGGGCTTTGCCACCCGCAACTGCGAAAACTACATCGGCTATGCCGAGCTGGCCGGTGCGGACCCGGAAAAATATCTGGCCACCATCTGCCATGTGGACGTTGTGCCCGTGGGCAACGGCTGGACGGCAGACCCCTTTAAGATGCGCATTCAGGACGGCTGGCTGCTGGGCCGCGGCGTCTCGGACGATAAGGGCCCGATGATCGTTACCCTGTACGCGCTGAAGTTCCTCAAGGAGCAGGGCTACCAGCTGCGCTACCCCATCCGTGCCATTGTGGGCGACAACGAGGAGACCCACATGAACGATGTGAAGTACTATCTGGAAAACTACCCCGCTCCGGTGTTCTGCTTTACCCCGGATGCCGAGTTCCCGGTGTGCAACGGCGAAAAGGGGCACTTCGGCGGCAAGATCGTCAGCCCGGTGTGCAACGGTGTCATTGCAGAGTTTGAGGGCGGTGTTGCCAACAACGCGGTGCCGGACCGCGCCAGCGCACTGGTCAAGACCGATATCCGCAAGCTGAAGAACGCCCCCAACATCACGCTGGAACCGGAAGGGGACGGCGTGCGGGTGCGCGGCTGGGGCAAGTCCGGCCACGCCGCCATGCCGGAGGGCACGGTGAACGCCATCGGTCTGGTGGCGGATTATCTGCTGGACAACGGCCTGTGCAACGACGCCGAGCGCGCTTATCTGGAGGCACTGCGCAAGCTGCACAGCTCCACCGCAGGCACCGGCCTTGGCATCGACTGCGCCGACGGCCCCTTCGGCCCGCTGACCATCATCGGCGGCCGCATCTATATGGAGGACGGCAAGCTGGTGCAGACCATCGACAGCCGCTTCCCCACCTGCACCAACGGTGAAAAGCTGACCGCACAGGTCACTGCTGCGCTGGGCGATGGCGCAAAGCTGGAGGATGTGGATGCTGCCGAGCCTTTCTACATCGAGGCCGACAGCCCCGCCATCCGCGCCTGCATCGACACCTACAACGAGGTGACTGGCGAGAATGCCACCCCCTTCACCATGGGCGGCGGCACCTATGCCCGCCACTTCCCCTATGCTGTCAGCTTCGGCCCGGAGCATGAGGATGTGAAGCTGCCGGAGTTCGGCGGTCCGATGCACGGTGCCAACGAGGCAGCTCCCATCGACAAGCTGCTGGAGGCCGTTAAGATCTACATTCTGGCGCTGCTGCGGCTGGAAGAGATCGACTTCTGAGGTACGGCATGAACGTGCTTGTCATTGACGGGCAGGGCGGGGGACTGGGCCGCCAGCTGGTGGCGGCCCTCAGTGCCCAGTGCCCGAACATCCGGCTGGTGGCCGTGGGCACCAACAGTGTGGCCGCGCAGGCCATGCACAAGGCCGGTGCGCAGCGCGCCGCCACCGGTGAGAACGCCGTGGTGGTGAACTGCCGCAATGCGGATATCATCGTGGGACCCATCGGCATCGTCATTGCAGACGCGCTGCTGGGGGAGATCACCCCCGTCATGGCCGCGGCAGTGTGCCAGAGCAGCGCCACCCGGGTGCTGATCCCGGTGAACCACTGTGAAAACTATATTGTCGGCGTGCCCGACCAGCCCATCGGCAGCCTTGTAGCTGCCGCTGTGCAGAAGGTGAAAGCCCTCTGCGCCGGGGAAGGCTGCTGAAAATTTCTACAAACAAACAGGCGGCTGTACAAAATGCTGTACAGCCGCCTGTTTAGTTTATTCAGCGCATATTACTGGTGCGGTGCTCCATCAGATAGGTAGCCTGCAGGTCTGCGATGTGCAGTTTGACCGCCAGCGGGTACTTGTCGTAGGCCTCCGAGATGGCAAAACAGCCGCCTCGGGCCGCATCGTCAAAGCCGCCCATGTGCCAGCGGATGGCAACCGCTTCCTCCACCTTCAGCTTCATGAACCGCTCGATGAGAAATACGCTCTTTTCGCCGTGGCCGTAGGGGAAAAGATCCTCTACACTGTAAAAGGGCGCTTTTTCCCACTGCCCGGTGGTTTCGTTTTTCACGTTGCGGGTGCCCAGCTTGTAGTAGTTGGCCTTGCACAGGTCGTGCAGCAGGGCACAGATGGCGTAGCTCTCCTCGCTTTCGCCCTCGGTGAAAAAGCTGTCGTGCAGCGCGTGGTAGACGTTCAGGCTGTGCATGCACAGCCCGCCCTCACAGGCCCCGTGAAAACGGGTGGACGCCGGTGCGGTGAAAAAATCCGTCTTTTTGTCCAGCCAGTCCAGCAGCTTTTCGCTGCCCGGGCGGGTGACGTGCTGCTGCCAGATGTCCAGAAACTCTGCGCGGTCGCCCCTGCTCACAGTTCCATGTCCTCCAGAATGCCCTTGAGGATGGCCAGCTCGTCATGGCTCAGGGAGATGCCCTTGCCCATGCGGGTGCCGTCCGGGGACCAGTCGCGGATGTCGTACTTGGGCTCGCCGTCGTTCCAGCTGATAAGGTTCAGCTGACGCTCCCAGCCGCGGGGACGCTGGCTCAGCACGGCTACACGCTGGACAACTTCGTATTTGATCTCTGCCATATTGCAAAACCTGCCTTTATGTTTGTATGCTACCATAATAAGGGAAGTGCGGCAAGATTTCAACAGGTAAACTGAAATATTTTAAAAAATTTTTGTTACGCTCAGCCGTAAGGGGCGTCCTCGCGCCATTCCACCAGCTCTAAAACGGCGGCCGTATCCTCGTCCGGGGCGGGGTGGCGGCTGTGCAGCTTTTGCTTTGTGCTGAATAGCCCCGGCGCGTAGTGCGCCATCACGCTGGTCTGCACGTCCCCGGCCAGAAAGGCGGCGGCATTCCTCTGGCGGCAGGCCATGGGGGTGCCATCGGTCATGGGGACGCCGGGCTTTTCCGGCTGCGGCAGCTCCGGCGGAGGCAGCTGGGTGCCGGGTGTGTCTGGCGCAGCCGGGGGCTGCAGGGGCATACTGCCCAGCGGCGGGGCGTTGCGGGTGCTGTTTGCCTGCGGGGCGGCAGCGGTGCCGGGCTGGTTTTCCAGTTCGCGGCGGATGAAGGGCTCCAGAGAATTCATCAAAATTCACCTCCGCCCCTAGTGTGCCCCGCCGGCGGCGTTTTACACCCGCAGTTCTACGGTGGAGCCGCCGGTGCGTGCCTTGTGCACCACCACCTGCCGGTCGATGCGGTCCTTGAGCGCCCCCACATGGGAGATGATGCCCACCAGCCGGTCGCCCTCGGTCAGGCCGGAGAGCACCCGGATGGCCAGCTCCAGCGATTCCTCGTCCAGCGAGCCGAAGCCCTCGTCGAGGAACAAAGTATCCAGCCGGATGCCCCCAGCGCTGCTCTGCACCTCGTCTGAAAGGCCGAGCGCCAGCGCCAGCGAGGCCTTGAAGCTTTCGCCGCCGGAAAGGGTCTTTACGCTGCGGCGGGTGCCGTTGTAGTGGTCGATGACGCCAAGGTCCAGCCCGGACTGGCTGCGCTGGTTTTCTGCACCGATGCGCTCCAGTTCGTACTGCCCGGCGGTCATCTGCATCAGCCGGGTGTTGGCGTAGCGCAAAATGCGGTCCAGATAGTTCATCTGGATGTAGGCTTCCAGCTTGATTTTTTGCTTGCTGGTCAAAGTGCCGCCCGCCGTAGCAGCCAGCGCGCTGACCCACTGCCACCGGCTTTCCAGTGTCTGCCGCGCCTCGGCGGCAGCGCGGTACTGCGCCGCCGTTTTGCGGTTGGGCAGCAGTTGTGCCGAAAGCTGCTTTTCCCGGCTGCGCAGGGTCTCCCGCGCGGCGGTCAGTTCGGCTTGCTGTGCGGTAAGTTCCTCGGCGCTGCGGGCGGGCAGTTCCTTTTGGGCGGCGGTCTGCTGCGTGCGCAGCGCTTCTACGGCAGCTTCGGCAGCGGCAACGCTTTGCTCGGCCTGCTTCAGGCGGCGCTGCGCCGTGTCCATGCCGGTGCGCAGGGCGCTGCGGTCGGCTTCCAGCTTGTCCAGCGCCGCCTGTGCGTCTGCACGCTGTGGGTAGGGCAGGGCGATGCGCCGCTCTGCGATTTGCCTCTCCAGCGCGTCTGCGCTGGCATTCTGGGCGGCGGCGCTGCGGTCGGCCTCGGCAGCCGCGCAGGAGCGAGAGCGCGTCGAACGCTTTCTTTGCGGGCTCGCTCTGTATCGCGCTCATGGTCAGCGCGATGAGAACTTCGTCCGTGTGCAGGCGCGGGTTGTTGTTGCCGAGGATATTCGTCTTGAGCGACTGTATTGGCTCGATAACGCCGGGATCGATGAGCAGCTGCTCCTTGGGCTGATTGCTGAGCAGTTTTACTGCGTTGAGCAGTGCCGCCGAGCTCGCGCCAAGCAGAGAAGAAGTCTTTCCGGTTATCAGTCTGCCGTCGGGCAGCTCGATTGCGACCGCGGGAGCGCCCGTCTCTTTTGCTCTGTCGAGCGCGGGACGCACGCAGCGGCGGTACTCCTCAGTGACTCCCGCCTGATTCATCAGGCTCTCTATCTTCGTCAGCTCCGCGTCGCCGGTCAGACCTTTTTTGTGGTCGCACAGCGCGCTGAAGTAGCGGCGGATTATCTCGTTCAAAGAGGCGTCGCGGGTCGCGGCGTCGTCGGAGATGCAGTAGCCCGCCATGTTGACACCCATGTCCGTGGGCGATTTATAGGGGCTCTTGCCCTCGATTTTCTCAAATATAGCGTTGAGCACGGGAAAGACTTCAACATCTCTGTTGTAGTTGACGGTGGTCTTGCCGTAAGCTTCGAGGTGGTAGGGGTCGATAACGTTGACGTCGTTGAGGTCGGCGGTCGCCGCCTCATATGCGAGGTTGACGGGGTGCTTCAGGGGCAGGTTCCATATGGGGAACGTCTCGAACTTTGCGTATCCCGCCTTGATGCCGCGCAGGTTGTCGTGATAGAGCTGGGAGAGGCAGGTCGCCATCTTTCCGCTTCCGGGGCCGGGCGCGGTTATAACGACGAGCGGGCGCTCGGTTTCGATATATTCATTCTTGCCGAAGCCCTCTTCGCTGACGATGTGCGGGATATTATAAGGATAGCCTTCGATGGGATAGTGGATAAAGACGCGCACGCCGAGCTTTTCGAGCCTGTTTTTGAATGCAAGCGCGGCGGGCTGACCCTTATACTGCGCGATAACGACGCTGCCGACGAAAAGACCGATCGCGCGGAACGCGTCGATGAGGCGCAGCACGTCGCTGTCGTAGGTTATGCCGAGGTCGCGGCGGATCTTGTTGTTCTGGATATCGCTCGCGTTGATTACAATGACTATCTCAACATCCGAGCCGATATTCTTGAGCATCTGCAGCTTGCTGTCGGGCTTGAAGCCGGGCAGGACGCGCGAGGCATGGTAGTCGTCGAAGAGCTTGCCGCCGAACTCAAGATAGAGCTTGCCGCCGAATTCCTTGATGCGTTTGCTTATCTGCTCGGATTGCTTCTGGATATAAAGGTCGTTATCGAATCCCACTTTGAACATTGTAAAACCTCACAGTATATTTTTTGCGCTTGACGCGCTTTGTCTCCGCAAAATGCGCCGCCCCTCGACGCGAATTTATCAAAATCAATTAATTATACAACTTCCGCGCCGCCATTGCAACTGTTTTGAAGCATTACCTCTGCGCCCGCGTTACAAAAGTAAAAGTGTTCATAAAACAACAAAAAGCCACCGACTCAGTCGGTGGTTTTTGCTTTATGCTTTTATGAGCCTTTGATTTATTTCATAGCCTCTTCGACTGCAACAGCGCAGGCGACGGTCGCGCCGACCATCGGGTTGTTGCCCATGCCGATAAGACCCATCATTTCGACGTGCGCCGGGACGGAGGATGAACCTGCGAACTGGGCGTCGGAATGCATACGACCCATGGTGTCGGTCATGCCGTAGCTGGAGGGGCCGGCCGCCATGTTGTCGGGATGCAGGGTACGACCTGTGCCGCCGCCGGAAGCGACGGAGAAGTAGTTGACGCCGTTCTCGACGCACCACTTCTTGTAGGTGCCTGCGACCGGGTGCTGGAAGCGGGT
>ENA-UOOC01002248-UOOC01002248.1-human-gut-metagenome-genome-assembly--contig:-C48old-NODE-2248-length-14797-cov-5.426536_pt1 | contig 14797 bp, 13 predicted proteins | sample MGYA00242469_ERZ724016 | MGnify/ENA metagenome assembly ERZ724016 | reverse complement strand
AGTTATAGCGCGAAGATATGGGTACGTCTACATCTACCTGCTTATACAAACGTTCGAAACACAAAAGCCCCCGGAAACTCCGGGGGCTTTAAGATTAAGAACAACTGATCAGTCGTTGTCGGCCGGAACCAGATCCGGCAGCATACCGGTCGCTTTTTTGCGTTTCAGTTTGCTGACGAACTTGATGGAACGCTGTGCATCCCACTTCTTTTTGCCTTCTTCGATCTGGAAAATCTGCTTGTAAATCTCAATCGCCTGATCAAACTCCGACAACTTTGTCAGACAGCTGGCCAAACCGTCGTAAAGTTTGTGATGATAACGGTTGTCGTTGATCATCTGTGCCTTTTTGTAACATTTGAGCGCATCGTTGAACTTCATCATTTTCTGGTAAACGAAACCGATACTGATCCAGGCCTGAATTTCGCGGCTGTTGATATTCAGGATTTTAGTAAAGCATTTCAGCGCGGAATTGTTGTCACCCATCAGCTGATAAGTAACGCCGATGCCGTTCCAGGCTTTGATGTTCGACTTGTCATACGTCAACACCTTTTTGAAAAACGAAATCGCCCGCTCAAACTGTTTCAGCTTTTGCAGCGTTACCGCAATGCTGAGCAGCGTCTGGGTATGCTTGTTGTCGATTTTCATCGCCTGTTCCAAAACGTCCAGCGCCTCTTTATAGAGATACATGTGCTGCAACGCGATCGCTTTGCCGTTCAGGGCTTCAAGCGAGGTCGGATCGTTCGCCACCGCCTGATCAAACTGGGCTATGGCGTCTTTGTAAAGGCCGCGCATGGAGAGCGTCACGCCTTTGTTGTTGATCACTTCGACCGATTGCGGATTAAGTTCCAGCGCCTTATCAAAACACTCTACGGCTTCCGTGTACTTGCTTAATTTCTGCAGGGCAAACCCTTTGGAATTGAGGGCTTTCCAAGACTGCGGCTGTTCTTTGATTGCTTCGTCGAACTGGGCAATCGCTTCTTTGTACATACCCTGGTCCAACAGCTCCTGACCTCTGCGGTATGCGTTATTCTCATTTGTCTTAACCATTAAAATCTCTCTTTTTTACAAAATAATTTGGATTAAAAGCTATCACCAAAAAATTTTTTTGTCAACTACGGCGTTAAATAAATTTCAACTGGCGGAAAATGTCAACGTCGGTCCGAACTTCCATATACCGGCAGTTGAATCTGCGGCAAAATTCGCGCAGCATTGTCTTTTTGGCGGCAAAATGGTTTTGGTACTCCCGACGGAAAGCCGGCGGGCGGCTATCAAACACCAGACTGCGGCCGTTTTGTTCCACCATGTATTCGCCGTTTTTCGGCGCCAGTTCCTCAAGCAGGTCGAAAACGTTGATGCAAAACACCTGTCCTTTTTTGGCCAATGCCGCCAAAGCCTTTTTTTCCGCCTCGCCGAAAACGTAAAAATCGCTGATGACAAACACCGCCGCCCGGCTCTTGATCAGTTTGGTCATCGCCTGCAAAGCGCGCGCCGTCCCGCCGCCTTCCTCCTCATCCGCCGGTACGGACAAAATTTTGCGCCCCGTTTCCGCGATTTTTTTTAAAACCGCGGTCAGATGCGCCCGGTTCTGCCGCGATTTGAAGGTGCGGATTTCCCGTCCGTCATATATCACCGCACCGAATCGGTCGCGGTTTTCCTGCGCCATCCAGCCGATCAGGGCCGCCGCCTTGGAAGCCGTCACCGACTTCAGCTCTTTTCTAGTGCCGAAAACCATGCTCGGCGACAAATCAAGCAGCACGTAGATTTCGCGGTCCTTTTCCTCGGCATAAACTTTGGTATAGGGGCTTTTTTTGCGCGCGGTCACCCGCCAGTCGATGTCGCGTACGTCGTCGCCGAAGGTATATTCGCGGATCTCCTCCATCTCAATGCCGCGCCCTTTGAAAGCGGACCTGACCTCGCCCGCCATGTCGGAGGGTTGCAGTTTGCTTTTCTGGTGCAGCCGAGCCAGATTTTTCCGCTGCTCCATCAGTTCCTCGAGCGATGCGGACAACCCGCCGGCCGGTTCTCTGCGGCGGCCGAACAAACCGGCCGCCAGTTTGGCAAATCTCTGCATTTCGCACTCCTTCGGAAAAAACTTACGGCAACGGAACCAAATTGAGCAGCCGGCCGATAATGTCGTCGCTGGTGACGCCTTCCGCCTGAGCTTCAAAACTCAAGATAATACGATGGCGCAAAATATCATAGATTACCGCATGAATGTCTTCCGGCGTAACAAAATCGCGGCCGGCCAGCCAGGCGTTGATCTTGGCCGCGCGGTCAAGCGCGATCGTCGCCCGCGGGCTGGCGCCGAACATCACCATGCCGGCCAGTTCGCCGTCGTATTTTTCCGGCTTGCGGGTGGCAACGATCAGCTGCACCAGATATTCTTCCAGTTCCCTGCTGATATGGGTGTTAAGCGCCTCGCGGGTCGCCGCTTCGACGTCGGCAATTTCAATCTTGTCAAAACCTGTTCTCAGATTCGGCGTACTGAGCGTTCCCTCGCCGCGCACCAGCTCCAGAATTTTGCGCTCGTCGGCGGCGTTAGGCTGGTCGATTTTAATGTACATCAGAAAACGGTCCAGCTGGGCTTCCGGCAGATTATAAGTACCCTCGTGCTCAATCGGGTTCTGGGTAGCCATCACCATGAACAGCCGCGGCAAAAGATAACGCTGTCCGCCGGCGCTGACCTGCCGTTCGGCCATTGCTTCCAACAGCGCGGACTGCACCTTGGCCGGCGCGCGGTTGATTTCGTCGGCCAGCACCAGATTGGCAAAAATCGGCCCCTTGCGAAACTCGAACTCACCCTTCTGGCTGACGTAAATTTCGCTGCCGGTAATGTCCGACGGCAACAGATCCGGCGTAAACTGGATACGGTTAAAGCTGGCAGAAATGCAGTCGGCCAGCGTTTTGATCGCCTTGGTTTTGGCCAGCCCCGGCGCACCTTCGACCAGCGCGTGACCTTCCGCCAGAAGCGTGATGATCATTTTTTTCACCAAATCCTTCTGCCCGATGATCCGGCTGTCCATATAATCTTTCAAACCAACGATTTTATCGCGTATTTCAGACATTTTACCCTCTTGTTTATAGTTTCATAAAGCGCTTTTATTTCCGTAAATAATAATATAATATAGGCAAAGACAAACCAAAAAACAAGAAGTATCCTGAAAATGAGCGACATATTCGACCTGGCCGCCGAAGAGCCTGCGGCAACCTATGACAATACCGCCCGGCTGATGCCGGAACTGCCGTGGTTAAGCGAACTTAACCCCGAACAAAAACAGGCCGTCACCACCACCGAAGGCCCGTTGCTGGTGCTTTCCGGCGCCGGCACCGGCAAAACCAAAGTGTTAACCGCACGGCTGGCTTATATCCTTGCCAACATGAAAGCCAACCCGTGGAACTGTCTGGTCGTCACCTTTACCAACCGTGCCGCGCGCGAAATGCAGAACCGCGCCCGCAATCTCATCGGCAACATCGCCGATTCCGTCTGGATGGGCACGTTCCACGGCATTGCCGTCAAAATTCTCCGCCGCCACGCCGAACTGGTCGGCCTCAAAAGCAATTTCACCATCTTGGGCGAAGACGACCAGCGCCGGCTGATCAAACAGCTTCTCGAAGCCGACGGCATCGACGACAAAAAGTATCCGCCGCAGTCGATTCTCGACAAGATTCAGCTGTGGAAAGACAAAGGGCTGACGGCAGACAAAATCGACGACAGCTTCCGCGCCAACGTCGTCACCGAAGTTTACAAGAAATATCAGGCCCGGCTTTTGGAACTCAACTGCGTCGACTTCGGCGACCTGCTGCTTTACACGTTAAACATTCTGATGTCCGACGCCGGCGTACTGGACGACTACCAGACGCGCTTCAAATACATCATGGTCGACGAGTATCAGGACACCAACGTCACCCAGTACCTGTTTCTCCGTTTGATCTGCCAGAAATACCGCAACCTGTGCTGCGTCGGCGACGACGACCAGTCGATCTATTCCTGGCGCGGAGCGGAAATCGAAAACATTCTGCGCTTTGAAAAAGATTTTCCCGACGCCAAAGTAATCCGGCTGGAGCGCAATTACCGTTCCACCGCCAACATTCTGGCCGCCGCCTCGGCGCTTATCCGCCATAACCGGGACCGCCTGGGTAAAACCTTAAAGGTGGCGGAAAATTCGCTCGCCGCCCGCGGCGACAACAGCAAAATCAAAGTCGTCAGCACCTACAGCGGTTCGGAAGAAGCAGCCTATGTCGCCGACGAAATTGAAAACCTGCACCGCAACGGCACCGGCTACAGCCAGATGGCCGTTCTTGTCCGCACCGCCGCGCAAACCCGGGAATTTGAAGAAAAATTCATTGCCGAAGCCATCCCCTATCAGGTTATCGGCGGACCGAAATTTTACGAACGGGCGGAAATTCGCGACGCCCTCGCTTACCTTCGGGTGGTTTTGCAGCCGGCCGACGACCTGGCTCTGGAGCGCATCATCAACAAACCGGCCCGCGGCATCGGCGCCAAAACCATCGAAAAATTTGAAAACGAAGCGCGCGTCAACCACATCTCGATGTTCATGGCAATCGAAAAAATGCTGAAAGAAGGTGCCTTAAGCGGCAAGGTCAAAACCAACGTTTCCGAACTGATTAACAACTTCTATCAGTGGCGGCAGACCATGAACGCGGTTTCGCCCGACGACCTGGCCGCCCAGGTGCTGGAAGACTCCGGTTACATGGAAATGCTGAAAATGGACAAGTCGGCGGAAGCAGAAGGCAGGATCGAAAACTTAAAGGAACTGATCAACGTCATGAGCGACACCGAGCAGTACCCGACCTTAAGCGACTTTATGGAGCATGTCAGTCTGGTAATGGACAACGACAACAACATTGATACCGACAAGGTAATGCTGATCACCCTGCACTCAGCCAAGGGGCTGGAATTTGACGCCGTATTCCTGCCCGGCTGGGAAGAAGGCCTGTTTCCGCACCAGCGGGCGCTGGACGAAGGCGGCGGCAGCGCTTTGGAAGAAGAACGGCGGCTGGCATACGTGGCCATGACCCGCGCCAAACAGAAACTGTACATTTTAACCGCGCTCAACCGCCGCATCTACGGCCAATGGCAGAACAACCTGCCCTCGCGCTTCATCAACGAACTTCCGCCGGCCAATATCGAAATCTGCAATATGGCCGCGGCTTATTTCGGCGCCGCCGGCAACTACGGCGGCAGCTGGGCGGAACAGCACAGAAGCTCTTCCAACTGGTACAACCGCAGCCGGCAGACGGAAGAAAACGTCATCCGCGACAGCGACCGTTTCAGCTATGTGCGCGACGAAGACGACGGCTGGAGCGGCAGCGTCTGGCGGGCAAAACAAAAAGCAAGAAACGCCGCTCCCGCCACCCCCGTCGGCTCCCGCGTGTTTCACGAAACTTTCGGCTACGGCAAAGTGTTAAAAATTGAAGGCAACAAGCTGGAAATCTGGTTTGATCAGGCCGGACACAAAAAGCTGCTGAAAGATTACGTAAGAAAGGCGTAAAATTCCGAAAGTCCGGCCCGGCCCAAAAGAAACCCGCCGGCCCGGCCGGGAATTTTCCCGCCACAAAAAATCTGCGGACCGACCGGCAGCCCTTCATAAACGCTTATAAAGCTGACCGTGTCGGCAAACGCCTTAAACGGCCTGACCGGGCAAAGACTGCCCGGCTCACCGTAAAGAAGGAGCGGAACGAGGCTTGCCGCCCTTGGGGCAACCGGGCGAAGACTGCCCGGCTCACCGTAAAGGGGGAATGGAACGAGGCTTGCCGCCCTTGGGGCAACCGGGCGAAGACTGCCTGACTCACCGTAAAGGGGAACAAGACTGATAATCAGCTGAATCGGCATCGCGTCTTCTTTAAGTCGGCTTCGCGTATATTCCGTTATCTTTCGGATATTCTTCCCCAAGGCACCGACATACCATACCGTCCCCCAACGACCGCCCCGACGCTTGAAATCTGCATTTTTCCGCCGTTCATGAACCGCCCTTACCTTTGAAAACCCATAACCGAATATTCGGACGCATCTCGGAAAACATACGGCCATGCCCGAAACAAACTCCGGTTTCCGTAACATCTGCCCCTTTCGCCAACACAGGTTTCACAGACAAAAGGCCGGTTTCAGCCGACAAAAAGCTTCTTTCCGATATTTCGGAACAATGGATATCGCATATGTTGCGTCCATAAAAAAACGATTTTGTTTTCAGTTGTTAACCTTACGACGGCAAAGGCGTTTTTTTATGCACAAAGCCGGAAGTTCTCCTGTTACGGAAAATTCCGTGGTTTTCCGCACATGACAAACAAGCCCCGACAACCGGACTTTCTCATGTCCGGCAGCCGTTCAGGGCTGCGCCTGAAACTCCCGGAGCTTTCCTTCCAGCAGATCGGCGCGGATTGCCGTCGGTCGCACGACCCCGCTGCTGATCGTTTTTGAACTGCGCAATCGGCGGATGGCTTCGATGTTGTCGTTGCCGCCGAAAACTTCCTGATACACGGCGGCTCTGTCCGCCTCGTGCCCGGCCGCCACTTTGGCCCGCATGGCCGCAATCCGGTCATGTCCGCGGCGCATCTCTTGCACCACTTTTTGCACGCTGTCCGCCGGTTGAACCTGCTCATCTTCCGCAAGAGGCGTCTTTTTTACCTGAAGCGTATCCGCCGTTTCCGCCGGAACATTTTCTTTCGCGGCCGGTACCGCTTCTTCAGAGTGTTCCGCTTCCGCCGACGGCATCGTTTGCCTTACGGAATCGCGGGCGCTTTCGACCCGCTCTTCCGTCCGCCTGATTTTTGCACCGGCGGCGCCTTCCATCCGCACGCCGCGGCTGTCGTAAAAATCGGCTTTGGTGCCGTCAGCCGTCTCAACCACTACCGCGCCAAAAGGCTTTCCGTCCAACATAAACGTTGTTGCCCGTGCCGGCTTGCCGTTTATCGTCCGCTCTTGCTCGTCAATGCCGAATTTATGTTTACTCAAGTCTATTTCCTGACCGTTGTCGTACGCTTTTACCTCTTTGATGTTGCCGTTTTCGTCGCGCAATACGGCTGCACCGTGCTTTTTGCCGTCAACCAGCGTCATTTCTATCTTTTCGCCGCGTTCGTTGACATAAGATTTTAATTCAACGTTCTGATATTGCTGCGGACGGTTAAAATAATATTTAACGCCGTCCATCAATTTGTACGACAATGTCTGCGGCTTAGTCGTCAGGGGCTTAACCTCCCTTTCCGCTTCCCGACGCGCTTCCAATTCGTCTTTTAGCAAATTCGATTCCATGTCGGTTATGCTTTTATGATAAGCTTCCGAAATTCTTTCCTTTTGAGGATGCTTTTTATTATATTCCTCAGCCCATCTGGCGTCTTCTTCCGCTTTTTGCCGCATTTCTTCCAAAACTTCCTCTTTACTGCTCCCATCAAGCGGAAGTCTGAATTTATCCATATTAACTACCGCCTCGTCAAGAGATACGCTTTTCCCGCGCAGCCCGGCCATCCGCTGTTTCAAGGCGGCAAACTCATCTGCCCGGTTCGGATCTTTGGCTATTGTCAGAATATCCCGCACTTCTTCCAGCCATTTGTCGGGATCAAGTTTCACGGTTTTTGCCTGCTGCATCAAGCGGGCAAATTTTTCCTCATCCCCCTGTTCGTTAAGGATTCCGTTTTTTTCCCAAACATCTGCTTTCATATCCAAATACACGGCGGTTTGGTTCCGCAGGGAAGATGCCACATAACGAAAATCAAACGACGGCTTTTCGCCCAACGCCATGCTTCCGGCTATCTCCGCTGCCAGATGCTCGTTTATAATCGCGGTTTGAATAACCTGTGCGGCCTGATCGTAAGACAAGCCGGAAACATCCAAAGATTCTGCCAGCTTATAAGGCCCCTCGCCCATGTTGTTAAAAGCCTGCAGCTTCTGCGCGTCCGCCCCTTCGGCTCGCATTGTTTCCAACGCCGCCAATGTTTGATTTTCAACCGGCAGACGGCTGTTGTCCTGCCCGTAACGGGTAAAGTCAATGCCGCCGATGTGATACATCTTTTTCAAATTATCGGCCAGTCCCTGCGGGTTTGAAACGGCATTTTCCCCATATTCCCTCAAAAAATCCATAATCTGGCCATTTTGATTTTTCTGATATTCCAAAGCATCGTGCTTCACCCACCAGTCGGTCGAACTGTTTTTGATAAAGGCCATTTCTTCGGCAAAATCTTCGGACGACTTGCTGTTGGGATTGATTTTCCCGCTTTGCAAAAGCTTCAAATACGCCGCATTTTTTCTGTCACCGGCAAATTTTTTGAAAAAGGCGTTTTTTTCTCCGTCGCTTTTCAACTGTTGATAACGCCGCCTGATCTCCAATTTTTCGGCAATGGAAGCCACAATCTCGTCATGCATGGCTTCCTGATAACGTTCTGCAAGCGACATCGGCGTATGTCCGCAACCCTTGCGTGCATTAATCTGATGCTGAGCTTCGTGAACAAGCAAAATGTCTTCGTCCTGAACGCCGTTTCCCTGCATTCCGAAGTCCTTTTCCGTCAAATCGCCTTTCAGCAGTCTGATTTCGTCATTATCGGGAGAATAATAGGCCCGGATTCCCCCGACCATCACAACCGAATCATTGCGTACGAGTATTTGTTTTGTATATTTGTCAGGCATGGACATTTCCTTATCACCGTGATGCACCGGAACTGTTCATATGTTACCATCCGGCACCGCACAAGTCAACCTCCCGCCGGAAGGCCGCCCGATATGTCATTATTTTGTAACACGCCGTCTACAGATTAAACAAATCGGAATAGGCAAACGAAAGGCCGATCAGGAAGTTGGAACCTTCCTTGTCCACGCCCCGCGCCTTTCCCTGAAAATAGCTGACATAGGGTGCCAGGCTGAACTTCTGATAAATTTTCACGTCCATCCGCCCGGTAACGCTCAATTCGTATTTCAGGTCCGTCGCCACATATTTGCTGTAGCTTACATAGTTGCGGAAATAGCCTTCGAGCTGAAATTTCACCTGATCGGAAATGGGGCGTTCCGCCCGGATCCCTATTTCATAGGCGCCTTTTCTCACCTCGTCGCCGCTGTAGGTAAAGTCATATTCGCCGACCGCCGCCGCGTACAGTTCCTTGATATACTCGCCGTTAAACAGCTTCAGACCGGTTTTGCCGCGGACCACCTTCATTCTCGGCGCGTCGTTGTTTCTGGTAAACTCGGTCTGATAGGCCACGCTGGCAAACGGACCGGCGTCAGCATTCTGAAATTCGAGCTTCCACAATTTACAGTTATAGTCGGACGTCAGCAAAATCTTGTCGGCGTCCTCGTTGGTGGTGTCCTCTTCGCCGACCGGTTTCAGCTTGGTCCGTCCGTATTCCATAAACAGACTGTTGTTCCATTGCCAGTTTGGCTGTTCGTATTCAAGCACAAAATCAAAAACACCCTTGATCATCGTCTTGCTGTCCGCGCTTAACTGGGAATTCGGACTGTCGACGTAAAGATCGGCATTTTTCACTTCGGTTGAAGACATCTCCAGCGCCACCCGGCGGAAATTTGCCCTGAGATCGCTTTTGCCGGACTTTTCCTCCGCCCGCGCATCCGCACCGGCAGCCATGCACAAAACGGCTGCCGCCGCCATCAGTTTATATTTCGTCATCCGACCTCCGTTGTTTACAATTCGATTTATCAGATATATAAACAATCGGGAAAGATTGGCAAGCTTAAAATGCCAGATACGCGCAACATTTAACCCGGCCGTCGGCTGCCGGAATGAGGAAAAAACATGAACATAGACCAATTGGCAGAAATCGTCTGCCGTTTGAAAGACACTCCCCGCACCGGCTGGATCCGCCGCATGGTGGAAAACCCGGAATCCGTCGCCGCCCATTCCTGGGGGCTCTGCCTGCTCACGCTCATCCTGTGTCCGGACGATCTTGACCGGCTGAAATGTCTGGAATTTGCCGTCGTTCACGACCTGGCGGAAGAAATCACCGGCGACTACGTTCCCGGCGACAAGATCACCCCGCAGGAAAAATACGACTTGGAAATCAAGGCATTAGAACAAATCGCCGCCCGGACGAAATGTCCGCGGCTGCTTGAGCTGTTTGCCGAATATGAACGACGCGACACGCCGGAAGCCGCATTCGTCAAGCAGATGGACAAGCTGGACGTCATTCTGCAAGCCCGTTATTACGATCTCAACCGCCGCAGCCGCTATTTCGAACAAAAGCGCGAATGGTCGTCGCTGTTTGAGGAATATGAAAAGAACGCCCACCCCGTCCTCGGCAACATGTGGAAAAATTTATAGAAATTTTTTATAAAAAAACTCTTGACAAGCGGACAAATTTTCTTTATTAAAAATGCTGTCTTTATGGCGGGGTAGCTCAGGTGGTTAGAGCAGCGGAATCATAATCCGCGTGTCGTTGGTTCGAATCCGACCCTCGCTACCAACAAAACCCCGGGTTTTTCCGGGGTTTTTCCTTTTTATCCCTTCCCCGAAACTTTCCGTACGGCAGCCGAACGGCCGTTTTCTGATCGTTCCCGCGCTTCTTTTGTCATTACGACGTTCTCCCCCCCCCAAAAAAAAACACGCTCTTGCCATGCTCAAACTTGTTTCGGCATCTTGTTTCTTTTTCCGTCCTCTCCGGCATAATTCCGCATATAAAAACATTTTCCCGTTTGATATCCCGTCGTTTTTCTTCGTCCCCAAAAGCCCCCGATGCAAATTGCCTTTATTCCTGCCTTGTCGTTCAAAAGCCGAAAGAAAAAACGGAAAAAACATACATATTCTTTTTTGGGGTCACAATTTTTACGACAAGAATAAAAACAACTAAAAAAGACAAAAACGGCCCCAATAAAAACCCCGGGGAAACCGGGGTTTCTATTTGTTCCAAACGATGCCGGAAACTATTTGGCTCCCGGCAGGCGCTTAACCGAAGTAAAAGAGGAAAAAGCCAACAATACGGCGGAAGCGCCGACCAGAATATATACGATACGGCTCAAAACGCTCATTGATCCGAAAAGGAAAGCAACCAGATCAAAACCGAACAGGCCGACCAGCCCCCAGTTCAAACCGCCGATAATGGTTAAAATCAGCGCGGTATTGTGAATTACGTTATTCATAACTTATCTCCTGTTTATTTTGTAATACCGTTATGATATTATATCAAATGCGGATTTTTCAATACAACCGGCCCGCCGGAAAGGCTTTTCCCGGTTCTCCCCGGGCTAGTAAAGGAAAAAGCCCGCCGCGCCGCAGACGCACATGACCCAGACCGGATTCATATGAAATTTTCTCAACAGCAGCAATGCCGCCAGACTGATACCGACGGCCCTGAGGTCCGGCCCGCCGCTGATCTGACGCCACGAACTGACAGCAAACCAGGACAACAGCACGATCACCGAGGCGGCAGACGCAATCAGCCCGATCGACACCGACTTCAGCGCCTTTAACGTCAGCTCCACCGTTTCGCTTTTGTTTTTGGCAAAGAAACTCTGCAAAGCCAGCGAAATCAGAACGCCGCTGATCACACAGCCGAAAGTTGCGATAACCGCGCCGAAAATGCCCGCCACCCGCAAGCCGACGAAAGTGGAACCGTTAACCGCAAGCGGTCCCGGCGTCATCTGCGAAATGGTGATGATGTCGGTAAACTCCTTATAGCTCAGCCACCCGTGCAATTCGACAATCTGCTCCTGAATAAGCGGCAAAGTGGCATAACCGCCGCCGATGCTGAAAAGACCGACATACAAAAAACTGATCAGCAGTTCAAGCATTTGACCTCGCCCCCTTTTCCTTTGCCTTAAACTTCAGCCGGACCAGCAACAGAAAAACCGCCACGCCGCCGACAATCACCGTCAGCGCCCCGAGATCAAACAGAAAAGAAGCGGCAAAAGCGGCCGGAATCATTAAAACCGGCAGCGGTTCCTTCTTTGCCGCAACAATCCCGCTCATATACCAAACTACGTCGACGATCAGCGCGGCCACGCCGGCTTCCATTCCCTTCAGTACCGCCGCCACCGCCGGATTCGACACCAGCTGCCGGTAGCAGGCGGAAACAATCGAAAGGATGACAAGCGGCGGCAGCACCGCGGCAATCCCGGCCACGACGGCACCGGCCGTGCCGGCCGTTTTTCTGCCGCACAAAACCGCCAGATTAATCGCGATGGCGCCGGGCGACGACTGCGCCACCGCCGCCATGTCCATCAGTTCGTCTTCACCGAAAAGTCCCTTCTCTTCAACAAAATACCGGCGGATCATCGGCAGCACCACATATCCGCCGCCGAACGAAAAGCTGCTGACCAGCACGTCGGTCTTAAACAGCCACGACAAAAGCTTTACTTTTTCCCAAGTCATTATTTTCTCCTTTGCCTTGATTATACCAGTTGTTTATTTATAAATAAAATTATATTATTTTATAAATAAGATAAATAAATGATAATGGAGAAGGCGTCATGAACATCCGGCAAATGCAAATTTTCAGGGCTTTATGCGAAGAGCTGAATTTTACCAAAACCGCCGCCCGGCTGAACATGACCCAGCCGGCGGTTTCCCATGTCGTTGCCGAACTGGAGCGGGAAACGGGAACGCCGCTGTTCGACCGCATCGGCCGGCGGATATACCTAACCGCCGCCGGCAAACTGCTGCTCGAAAAAATCACCCGGCTGCTTGAGCTCTACGACGACATCTCCGCCGGTTTTGCCGGCGAAACCGGACTTCAGCCGCTTAAGGTCGGCTCCTGCCTGACCATAGCCAACTTCTGGCTGCCCGAAATCGCCGGGAAATTTGCCCGCGCCTGTCCGGACACGCCGCTTGAAATCACCGTCGACATCGTCTCCCGGATAGCCGCAATGCTGGCTGCCAACAAGATCGACATCGCGCTTTACGAAGGCGCGGTTCCCGACGCGCGCTTCCGTGCCCGCGAATTTTCCTCATACCGGATCGGCTGGCTGGCCGCGCCGGACCATCCGCTGGCAAAACAAAAACAAATCCCGCTTTCCGAGGCATTGCGCCACCCGCTGCTGTTACGAGAAAAAGGCAGTGCCGTCCGCAGCACGTTCGACAGCGCTCTGTTGCTGCACGGTCTTAAAGCCGAGGCAAGATGGACCAGCGTCAACTCACAGGCGCTCGTCCGCGGCGCGCTCGGCGGCGCCGGCATTTGCGTCATTCCCGAAATCATCGCCGCAAACGAACTGGCCGCCGGACGGCTGGTGCGGCTGGACATTGCCGCCGAACCGATGGTCAACAAAAATTTCATTGTTTATCATCCTGACAAATACCTGTCGCCGCAGACCTCAAAACTGATCGAAATCGTACTGACCGTGTCCCCCGGCGATCAAGCCGTCAAATAAAAAGCTTCGATCAAAATTAAGGTTTTTCAAACAATTATAATATTTTTTCAACGTTTTGGAAGAATATCGCCGGAAACACCCGCGGTTCCGCCCGCCGGAAAGCTGCCGTTCTCATCTTCCGAAAAAATTTACAAAAAGTATTATTTTCAATCAGATAATATTCATTTTTAAAGCAACGCATAAACTAACGGAATCAACGAACCTTTTGAAGCTTATTTGCGAAACTGAAATACGGGAACAACTTCAAAGGTAAGAAGTTATGTCAACAATTTCCGTATTTTCCGCCGCCGGCTGCCGGAGAAACTCCGTCATCGAGAGCGGACCGCCGCCGAGCCGCAGCCTTGCCGCACGCATAAAATTGCCATGGGTAAAAACAACCGTTTTATTTTTCCCCGGCAGGGCCCGCAGACGCGTCAGCATGTCATCGACCCGCGCCAGCAGCTGATTGAACGATTCCGCGTCTTTGCCGTCGACATAGTCGGGATCGTTGCGGGCAAAATAAGCTTCCGCCAGCGGCCGGCGCTCTTCCTGTGTCGTATCGGCGCAACGGTCCGCATCAAGAAAGGAAAATTCCTGCACCGGCCATTCTTCAACCGGCACGTCCGGATATTTTTGCCGCAACGGTTCGGCCGTCTGCCGGGTGCGGACAAACGGCGAAACGACGATCAGATCCGGACGAAAGCCGATCCGCGCCGTCAACGCCTCCGCCTGCCGACGCCCTTCGGACGAAAGTTCCGCACCTCCGTGGGAAGCCGTCCGTTCGCCCGCATTGCTCACGCTTTCCGCATGTCTGATCAAATAAACCGTCATTATTGCTCTTTGCTCCCGCTGCGTTTTTTCCGCCGGTGTTTCACTCCCCGTTCCCGCGCCGCTTCCTTTGAGCGCAGATAACCGCTTCGGTAACGTTCCGCCGGATCAACAATCCGCTGCGGCCTGTCTTCGGGGTAAAGAAGATAATAGTCGTCCATCCGGCCGGCAAACCGCGCGCGCTCAAGCAGACGCCGCCTGATCATATCCTCATAGGCTTTCTGCGTCATGCATTTCGGCTTTTTCGCCACTTTAACCGGCGGATGGTCATGCTCTTCTTCCGCCGACATGGTAAACAAATAGGTGTCTTCGTCCGCGGCGCAATAATAACTGTAACCGTCGACGCGGTATTTGTCCCCGCTTTGCCCGGCGCCGATACAACGATTCAGCCACCGCTCCATTGCCGGCGTTTCTCCCGCCGCCTGCATAAAGACGTGGCGGACGTCTTTCAGGCTCTCTTTCACCTTGTCGGCATCAAGATCGCGGTAAACGGTAAAAAAAAGATTATGAAACAACTTCTGCCGGCACTCGGTTACAACCAGCGTTCCTGCAAACCGGTTGGCTTCCAAGGTATAAGTCGCCAGCGCCAGCGGACACATTCCCTCAAACTTTTCAAAAACATAGCCGCGGCCTGCAAAATAATCAAGAAAAGGAGCGGACGGCACCGCA
>ENA-UOOC01002233-UOOC01002233.1-human-gut-metagenome-genome-assembly--contig:-C48old-NODE-2233-length-14872-cov-3.930553_pt1 | contig 14872 bp, 11 predicted proteins | sample MGYA00242469_ERZ724016 | MGnify/ENA metagenome assembly ERZ724016 | reverse complement strand
AAATAGCTTTAAATTTGGCTTAATATGTACAACAATATCGTTAATATTGACTTTACATGGCTTTATATATCTCGGAATTATAAAAAAAAGTATCAATTGTTCAATAAGAAAGCAAATTGACATAATAAAAGTATATGGAAGGACATCATCAGCATTGCGCACTAAAGCGAACACGCCGACAATAACCATACCTCTTGTTATAAGACTTCTTATTGTTGTAGTTTTAAATTGCTCTAATCCATAAAAGAACCAGCTTACATCAAACAAGCCTGTACAAACATACATAAGCTGAATCCAATATATCGTCTTATTCCCTTCAAATATGAAAATAGTCAATAATACATATGTTACTATTGAAATTAACGATGAAAAAACCTGAATGCAGTATATACTTACGAAAGCTTTGCTGCGTTCCATAATGTCATCACGGCATGATGATATGCTTCTATTACCATAGCTTTCAAGACCAAGCTTACAAAACATAATAAAAAAGCATGCTATAGTACTTGTATAAACATATAATCCGTTATCGTCCGGACTTAGTACTCTCGACAGATAAGGAGTAACTATCAACGGCAGTATGCAAATTGATAGGCGATAAAGTAAACTATAAAAATAATTTGTACCAAGCTTTGCAATATTCATTGCCTTCATCACCTCTTAATCCTAATCATCCTTCTTTAGAAATATACAAAATCTCACAGTTTGCCCGTTTGCTCTCATCCTTAGAGGTCTGTTGAGACAAAGAATCAACATTTTGTAATTCAGAATAATATGTTTTAAGATATTTAATATGTGCTTTTTGACGTGAAAGCTCAATATCCATTTTTAATAATTGACGCTTTAAATCATCATTTTCTTTGCGCAGTACTTCAATAATAGCTACAACAACTTTGGTCGAGTAACATAATAATTAATTTCATACAAACGCCTTTTCAATATCGTTAGAATTTACTATAGATTATTCTTGTAGGTTTATCAAAAGCTTTTTTGCTAACTTTAGCATCTTCGTTATTAATAACACATGAAAACAGGCTTGTGCAATTTGAAAAAGCATACTTTTCAATTCTACTAACCGTGGAAGGTATAGAACAGCTCGAAAGACTTGTGCATCCTTTAAAAATACCTTCAGGAAGAACTGTCAGATCTGCGGGAAAAGTAAACTGTTTTAATTTTTTACAACCTGCAAATGCATATTCACCTATAGAATTTATTGTATACATTCGTGGCATGATAATTTCAGAAATGTTTTCACAGCCCTCAAAAGCATGCTTTTCAATTTTTTCTATCGCTGACTCTATCCAAATAAGATCTAATGAGTAGCAATTATAAAATGCATATTTACATATTCCACTGAGTAAACTTGCACCGTTAAAATGAATATTTCGTAAGTTATTGCAGCCAGCAAAACATTCAGGCTCTATAAATAAAACTCTTTCAGCAAAAACGTCCTCTTTTCTATCAGCATTTGCGGAGGAGACAAAGGTAAGATTATTTAGCTTTGTACATCCGATAAATGCTCCTCTTCCTATATATGAAATATCACTTGGAAGCCTAACTTCTACAAGATTTGAACATCCAGCAAAAGCATACTTGTCAATTTTGATTAAGCTACTGCCTGATGTGAATACAACTTCTTTAAGGCTATCACATTCCATAAACGCCATTGATTCAATGCACGTAACCGTATCAGAAATAACTATCTTTTTTACATCAATGCATCCGGCAAAGGCTCCTTCACAAATTCTTTGTATTCCAGCAGGTACAGTGAAAACTTCCCCAATATTTTTCCCGGCATATTGAAACGCTTTGATAGTATTATTACTTTTTATATGCGTATTCGCAAATATATTTCCATTGCCAGCATTAAGAAGATTGTATTTATGTTCAAATGATGTTTTCATTATTCCCAATATTGATTTACGAATATCTTTTACATAACTATTCAATAAACGTTTGTTGTTATAACTACGTATTATGAAAAGAATATATCCAACTGCCCATATAAAAAGCTTTTTAATATTAATAATCGGGAATCTAATGAATGAAATCGCTGAATACTGTATAGCTTCTATTACAAAGTTTGCTTTCAATGCAAGTAAAACTAAATTATGATAATAACTGTAGAAACACGTTTTATCCGATAGCATAATGTCTATATAATATCGCACAAAAATCAGCTTCTCATATTCTAAAAACTGGCTTCTTTTTCTTAATTTATTGTCTAATATAAAACATTTAACGCTCTGTGTTTCATCGAAAAATACGCGACCATCACCGCTCATCCTGCATATAGCATCCATATCGCTAAGATAATAGAACAAATTGGTTGAGCTACTTATTCTTTTTATTGCCTCATTTTTATACAACACCTGACCCGGTGTGCAAACAGGACAATTAATAATCCACTGAGACGGACCTTCATGCATTAAATCAAAAAACAGCCCACCTGAAACATCCTTACCGTCTGACAAAGTATATGTACCGTTACACACAACAGCAGATATACTGTCGTCAGATTCAAATATGCAAACTTGGCGCTTTAACTTATCAGGTGCCCATATCTCTCCTCCGTTCATAAAACACACATATTTGCAATGAACATATCTGAGCACATAGTTACGGTAGTTAGCGCTATAAACATCTTCAGGAATATTAACAAATGATATAGTGCGATTATTTGAATAATCCTCTTGCAACCCAATACTGACACCATATCCAGAGGAACCGGCGCTGACAATGATTATTTCGAGCTGATTAACAGTTTGCTCAAACAAGCTGTTAATTGATTCTATTACACTGCTTCGGCTACTGTCGCCAATAAGCAATATAACGCTAACTACTGGAGGCATTAATCTGTCACTTCCTTTGGTGTGTAAACACCCAGAATGTTATATCCTGAACAATCATTCGGAACAAACGAATCGGCGAACTGGATATTTGCACCACTTGCTTCATCAGTAAGTCTAATACCAATTCTCACCTTTTGTACTAAAAACAAAGAAGCATCAATATCGCATGATAATTTTATTGGTAAATTTGGCTGCCAAAGTCTCGAATCAGCTTCAATCTCTGATATATATTTGTTTCTGCTATTATCTCCCCAAATCGCCATATATATTTTGAGCTTGCGATAACAACAAGAATAGCCAACGTTATTAAGCTGTAAAACAATATGCAAATACCCGTTTCTTTGCAAATTCTCATAGACCTGCACCGAATCTATAACATACCTATACCCAATATGGCATGCAATATAATCATATCCCGTCTTCCCTTTCCATGGACCCCAATTACCGCTTAATGTAACCGATTTCCACTTCTTTAATACATCTTCATCGTATTCACTATTTAAATATGAAACCCTTGTAGCTTTTAATGTTTCAACAGCTTCATTAAAGTCATTAAGCGAGCAAGCATTAACGACCTCTCCGCCATTAGGGACAAACTGGCATAACTTATTTTGAAATTTAATTTCGTACTCTCTGTAAAGCTTATCGCCCATTGATTTTGCCTGTTCTTTATGAATGCTGCCATAAGTACCATAGTCCGTATTCGAAGCCATCATTCCATCGTTATAAAGACTTAATCTAATAAGTCCCTTATCGTTCCAATCAGTTGGAGGATCATAAGATTTTAAAATCATTCTCCATAGTGCCGGACACCTAACAGCTAAATACGTGTTGTCATTTATACATTTTTTCAAAGCTGAATATAATCTGCAAATTGAATCCTGATTTGTAAACTTACCTCCATGCATTTCTCCCCAATTGCCAACAAACAAGCCCTGCATTATATATATGTGTGAAAACTCTTTAAGTATTGGCGAAAGCTGTTCCATATGATTTATAATTGACTCTAGCGTTTTTGGCTCCGTCTGAATACATACGCCATCCCAATCATATAAAAAGCGAACAATCATTTGCATATTAAAATTACTAAAAAGACTAAAAATTCTTTTAACATTAATAATAGCTTCTGAAGAAAGTGGTAAATCGCTATATTCTTTAAGATTTATTTCAACAAGAGCAATTGATTGATCAGAATCTACGCGGCAGTTCTCAATAGTGGTTGGATAATCTTCATACGAATAACCCTGAGAAATAACAAATCTATATATTCTATAAAACCCACAAAATGGATTGCGAATATATTCTCCTCTATCTGAACGTGGAAATTCAGCCCATTCAGTTTTTCTATATAGCCTATTATTCATACGCCAACCTTCTGCTTTTCTTTCTTATTCTTTGCTTTGCTTTTAACCTGCCGCATATATACTGCAAATATGTTAAGCGGCATCATAAGCATATATAACAATGGCTTTATTATACCGGCATGCATACTTTTTCCTGTAACTCTTTCGTGCATAATCGATGGAACTTCAGCAATCTCATATTCCATCATAAGCATCTGAATTATCATATTGGCATCAGGATAATCATTATCAAAGTTTCTAAATACAGAATAATAGGAAAATGCTTTTCTGTTTAATCCTTGAAGTCCAGAGGTTGGATCAAGTATTCGCCTTTTTGTAGTAATCTTGATGAGCAGACGGAAAAAACAAATTGAAAGTTTTTTCAAGCCTGATATTGCAAATGATTTACTTCCGGGTGCAAATCTCGACCCTATAACTATATCTGGATAAATACCATTCTCATCCGGGCTATTAAGTGCGTCAATCAGAATTTTGATATTGCATACATCATGCTGACCATCAGCGTCCATCTGAAGAACGAATTTGTAACCATGCTGCAATGCGTATCGATAGCCGGTTTGAAGTGAAGAACCGTAGCCAAGATTAAAAACATGAGTAATAAGATTAACTTGCTCGAATGACTTTACGACGTCCGCTGTACCATCAGAAGATGCATCGTTAATTACAAGAACATCAACTAATTGAAGATATCCGTTTGCAATGATGCCAGAAAGTACATCTCCAATAGCTTTTTCTTCGTTATATGCAGGAATTATCACCAAATAGTCCTTCATATGCAATATCCCCTCTCTATCATAATAATGTAAGCAGTTTCTGCATATCTTCATCATGATTAAAATTCTTTTTTAAAACGTTCTCAGAAAGCTTTTTTTGCAGCTGCTTATCATCCAACACTCTCATAATTTCTGAAGCGAGACGCTCAGCACTTAATGGTAGAAGTATTCCATCGTATTCCGAAATAATTTGTTCAGCATTACCGGTGCAATCTGATGCAACTATGACTTTACCAAGTATCTGAGCTTCTTCCACTGCTATGCTCTTACCTTCAAATCTGGTTGCATGAACATATATATCCGCATTCTTTATATAGGGGTATGGATTTTCCATTGAACCCATAAGAATATATCTTTCTTTCAAACCAAAATCTGAAATCTGCCGTTCGAGCGCGACTCTTTCCGGACCTTCGCCAAGAATGTACCATCTAATATCTCGTCCTGCATCAACCATTAGTTTCAGGGATTTTATTGCAATATCATATCCTTTCTGATAATGAAGTCTGCCAACCGTAACAAGACGTACACCAGTATAGCCGTCATCAAAGCCACTTCCAAGGCAAGCTTTTGTCCGTATGCCATCAACATCAAGGAAATTGTGAAAAACTGATACCTTGTCTTCATATTGAGGGTAAACTTTTAGAAATTGGGTTCCAACCTCTTTAGAAACCGTAAATATCCTGTCCATACTATCATAACAGCCACGATCTAATTTTTTAGTATATCCTGCCATGATATAGTCTATATGTATGAATGCAACTTTACGCTTTGCAATAACTTTATCTGCAGTAAAGTATGTTGAAGCGCCTTCCAAATATGCTACCGCTAAATCATATTGGTCATTCGGCGCCGGTGTTCCTTCAGAAATAAGACGCCATAAGAGCTTATCAAGCTGTAATCGCTTCGTCTTTATTTGCTCATATAAATTTGAGAAAAAATATCCAATAAGTCTGAATCCGGTAAGATTATAAAAGAACTTCTTCAATATGTATCCAAAAGCTTTGATTCTGCCCTTAGATGAAAGAACCGATTCACAGCTGATTTTTTTATTAAGTACTCTAACACCATCAGGAATCCTTGAAAAAAGCTCGCCCTGCGGCAGCATTACTAAAAGATCTATCTGGCATCCTTCACATTCGTTGAATTTCCTGAGCAATTCAATGAGAGCGGTTTCCGCACCAGCTTGACCCAACGTATTAATTACGAACAGTATCTTTTTCATCACTCTGCGGTTTTAACGCATTCTCTCCTTTCATGCTATCGTGATATTCTAAACTTTCATTTTCAAGCTCTTTTATTCTGTCCTGAGCAACAGTGAGATTTATTCCAAGATCGCGAACTTGTCCAGAGAGTTTTGCAAGTTTCTGAAAGCAATAAAACAGTCCAAATCCTGCCAGAATAATGGCGACCATAAAGATAATTGATGGAGCATAATCAACCCCAAAGAAATCAGCAATAACAGAACATAGTGTCGGGAATAAGCAAAATACAATAACAATAACGCCAAGAAATAACCAGAACAAGCTCTGCCGCTCTGTGATTATGCGCTTAACTATTGACCTCAGTGCGAAAATGATAAGCGCTATTCCTGCTAAAATACCAAAAAGCTGTAAAGTAAGCGTCATTATAAATCAAATCCTTTCTTCTACATTTTTTTATCGACATTCTGCTCTTTATGGTATATCTGCTGATCAGGCATCTTGCCATTTTTGTATGGAAGTATTGAGCCAACACAGAATGTATGAGCATATATATTCTTTTCCATTTTTCTCATTCGTAAAAAGGAAAAGGCATAGGCAAGTAATGCCGCCACTGTAAAACCACTACCATACCAAGCAACAGGAAGATTTGTGGAAATATAAGCTCCAATAGTACCTACGCAAGAAAAAATCAATCCTGTTATAACCGTCCCTTTGTAATCAGTGAAATACTGCAAAAACAGTATATTTGAATACATTATAAATGAGATAAAGTAGCCAACCGCCATAAGCGGATATATCTCCATTGTCATGCCCCCGAATCCAATCATCGGAAGAAAAATTACTGCCAATAAATAAATAATTATTGATATTGCAAATTGTATATAAACCATATCCATTGATTCTTTGACAAGACTTTGAAACAATCTTTTTCTACTCTTCTCAATTTGTTCATAGCTTCCACCAACAATCGCTGTATTAAACTGTCGATAGTATTTAAAAAAGTGCATTTCAACTTTTGAAACAAACAGAACTGTTGCCGAAAGATTAGTAAACATTCCTAAACATGTAGCCATATCATAAGGTTGATTGCATACATATGTATTAGCTATTTCCATACGCCAAGGGACTGTCCAAAACACAAAGTTATGACAGAATAAACCAAAAATATAGAGGAAGTCAGAAAGTACCAATCTCCAATACTGTTTAAAATATCTTAATACTTGACGAAATCTGTTGCTTGATTCCGAAAAGCGCCGCTTAACCATAAAAAGTTCAAGAATGGCTGTTAGCCAAAATCCAATAGCTAATGCCAGCAACATGCTGTATGTAATCTCCATGTCAAAAACATACCTGAACAAACAACTGGTTAAAACAGAAGTAATTGCACCGGCAATAAAGAAGAGTGATACGCGAGAAAACTGCTTTATTACAACTCCGTAAAGCATCAATGCGAAAACAAGCGTCAGTGACATATAGCACATATACGATGTAAAAACATAATAAACAGGAACTTTTCCGACAATTATCTCCCAAAGATAAAATGGGACGGAAATTATAGTTGATATCCCAAGCTTCAGAAGTATGCCAACAAATATACATGGTGGAATATCTGAAAATTGCTTTTCAAAGTTTCTGTCTGCAATGTATTTAGATAAAACAGAATTAAACGCTGATGAAAACAGAAGTGAGAAAATAAATATATATAAACCCGTGCAGGAAAACAGTTCCCTATCGTAATATTTGACGCTATCAAATCCAAGAAGAAAATACATTAAAAGAAGACTTCCCATTATAACCAACATAGGAGCAATCGTATATATAACGCTAAGACCTATGCCATAAAGTGATGATACTATAGTTCGTTTACTGTATATTCTATTAAGCTTTATACCTATCCCTGCCATATTTTCACCTTCACTTAGCGTTAAAACAATGTGTTTAATGTTATTTCAGCAATCTGTCCTTAAGCATATCAAATGACATCTGCATTTCACTTGCCGCATCTGCTGCATTGTTTTCATTTGAAGCAGATTTACAATTAACATCAGATATAGCTACATCGTCATTTGCCAATTCGCTATATATTTTTTGGTATGTATTCTTCATATCTTGTATTTTATACTTTGAAAGAACTCTTTTCTTGCCGATTTCGCCCATTTGAGTACATAATTCCTTGTCCTCGGATAAAGTGATGATAGCTTTCACTATATCAGGAATACTCATAACAGGAACGACTATGCCTGCAGATCCAAAATCGTCAGATTCACCATAAATAAGCCCGCTGCAATTACCTACATTTGTAGCTATACTTGGCTTTCCGGCTGCAAATCCTTCAAGTATTGTCAAAGGCTGACCTTCGCTTATACTTGTCAGAATTAAAACATCCATTTTACCTATGTAATCAACCGTCTTTATCGTACCTGTAAATATTATATCCGATGCGTTAAGCGAACTAACGAGCTCCTGACATTCTTTAAAATACTCCGGATCTTCATCCGACGGACCCATGATCCATAGTTTAATATGAGAATTAATCTGATGAGCATAGTGAAAAGCAGTTATCATAGTTTTAACGTCTTTAATAGGGGTTACTCTTAGAATCGCACCGATATTAAAGTATTCATCGCTCAAATCTTTAACCGGAATGTCAATAAAATTCTCTGTTTTCACTCCATTAGGAGTAACAACAGTTTTTTCTTTTGGACATCCAAGCTCAATCTGCAATTGTCTTGCGTGCTCAAAAAGTGAAGTGACAAGTTCAGCATAATTATATGCACAAAGACTCATCTTTCTGAACTGATTTATCCAAATATCCTTAAAGACTCCTTTTACCCACTTTGCACGTATAATTTCTTCTTCGCGTTCACGTGTGTAAATACCATGTTCAGATATCAACAGCTTTGAACCCGGGTGAAGAACCTTCTGCATTGAACCAATTATTCCTGCATAGCCGGTTGCAACGCAATGATATATATCCGCATCTACCATAGGAACGCGCATAGATAAAAACATTGTCAGATATATAGACCGCATTGTCCACAAAAAGTCGGTAAATGGCAGAGAATGATAGTTAGACTTGTAGAAGTCAATAATCACGTCTAAAAAATCTTTTCCCATAAGCAACTTATCCACAGACGGTTTTTTTCTTGCGAAAAGGTTAAAGATACATTCCCAATCTACGTTATCACCGCTTACAAGGCTATGCAATGCATTTATCTCGTCCTTAGAAAGCTTAATCTTTCTTTCTGAATTTTTTGTATTCTCACTCGCATATTCGTAATCATTAAGATATACTTCATAAATGGAAATCAAATTATCCGGAATCTTATATTTAAATTTTCCGCTTGTTTCCCTACTGGCTATTATAGCGATTAGCGAAAAATCGATATTCGGAAATGTATTGATAATGCTATGTATCCAACTTGAAACGCCGCCGATTTCATATGGATAGCAGCCCTCTGCTATAATGCATACTTTAATTTTACTGTTTTTAGCCACTTTAATTCCCACCAATCGTTATAAAAAATTCGGTATTATGGTGATTCAAGTTTATACATATTTTCTTCTGTAATTATTACTTCGTTTTCATAAGCCTCAAGTATATAGCTTGTATCAGATAGCTTAATAAGCTTACCACCGGAAATACTGTCCGGAATAGAATTAAACATACGAATAACAAAGTATGCCGGCTCATCGTTGCTTGATTTGTTTATACTGATTTTCAATTGGTTTTCTGTTTCATAATAATCGTAATTGCAGGTAATCAATTTGCGTATTCTGCGTTCAAGTTCATCTGCAAGTACAAAATCAAATTGTTTGAAATCATTGTAATATGTTATTCCAGAAGCCCACTTAATACTAAGTTTGTTCCAGTAGTCCTCATCATTATTAGGATAAAGTACCCTGTCTATATCAATATATTGTGAATCAAGAGCAAGAGCGGTTTCATTTGATATTAGTTCAATATCATCAACCGCTTCATGGCTGAAGCCATAGCTTGTAAGTCCAAGAAGCAAGACATTATCGTTTAACGATGAAATCAATGGATCTCCGTTTTCTCTGTCATAAAGAACCATTGAAACATCTCCCAGGATTCCATTTTTGTCTGAAAGATGTGGTTCTAAATCATGAGGCTCAAAATCACCGCAATATACTGAAGAAAACCTCCATTTGGGAACTACTTCATTAAAGAATTTACTATTACATTCTAAAACATCATCAAGCTCTTGATCAGAAGTTTGTTTCAACGATAGCCCCATAGTGCCTAATAGCTTTCTTATCTGCTTTATGGCATAGCTAGCCATATCATTTGAATCTTCAGCCTCAATGCTGTAATCAGTCTGAGCAGAGACATAAAAATCTGCGGTTTGATTATAGTTATATATGGTTTGAACAACGCTTGGCCATAAAACACTCCATGAAAGAGTATCTGCACGATGACCGTAGAGTTCAGAAAGCATATCGTTATTCTCTGCCATAAGCCATGGATAATTAAAAATACAGTTCGCCTGAGCATTTGCTACAGGATAAACAAATGTACGGGATGTTCTTGATATAAAAGCAGTAAGAGTGCCAAGAAGAGCATTATCAGAAAAAACATTGCTGTTAATAACAAATACATTTGAATTTCCGGTAACTGTTCGCCATAAAAGAGGTGGCATCTCCTCGTTATCTATATTAAGCTCATCCTGATCGTCTAATATAGCAACTGCGTAAACTTCATATCCTGGTCTTAGCGTGAAATACGGAATAGTAAGATGCATATCATCCTTTTCGCCATAGTCATCGTCATCATGATAAAGCCTGTCATTACATAGATAAAAATCACCAAATAAATGGACACCGTCAATCTCATATTCTTTAGATACAATTCTTCTTATTCCAAGCGAATTTCTAAGGACAGAGCTGTCGCTTAAGGGCTTTATATCTTGTAATTGAGTTATAACGATATCAACCCCCGATTCACAAACATCGCTAAACTTATTTATATCATATGATGTTTCCGGAATACCATCGCATATAAGTATATCAAATCCTTTAATTTCCGAAGCCTCTGGCCAGTAACTAAATAGTTCATATCTATACTTATACAAACTGCACCACAGTTGAACAGTTTCTTGCACTTTTACATCTCCAGATGGTAAAATTATAGCAACATTCCTAGGCTTAGAAGATATCACGTCGTTTGGGATAACAGATTCTAATAAAGAATTTGAAGAGTCCGAAGAATTTATATTGATACCTTCTGCATTCAATGCGTTTGAAAGAGTATCAACAACTTCCTGCGAAGCGTGTTCATTGACAAAGTCATCATCTGCAAGGATATTTCCATATATGGTTAAGGACATAAACAAGAAAAAAATCACAATAAACAAAGTGATTATAGTTAAGAATACTCGCTTTGATATATACATGATGTCCCTCCTAACTCAGTATACGTATAAAGTCAAGCATTTCTTTATCAATAACTATATTTGACTTTTTAATATCGTTAACTACTGCAAATAACTCATCCCTACTCTGAATGGTATAATACAAATGTATAGAACACTTGTATGTATTAAGTTCACCACTACGGCATTCATTGGCACGATTTACCCACGTTCGCGCCCTACTATAATCTTTTATATTGAGCAAAAGATCAGTTACATCTAAATAGTTTTGTGAACTTAAATGCCACTTATTATTCTGATACATATCATCCATCATGCCGTCAAGCATATAAACGTATGATCTTTGTTCAATATCATCCATAATATTTGCCTGAAGTACCGGAAGTATATAATTAATTGCATCAACAATTGTAGGAACGTTGTTGGGCATCTGCTTTATTCGATACAATTTGGTTTGTGCAACAGACTGAAACTCTGAAAGATAATTTGTTACAGCAGTCGCAGCGTAATGTGATGATTCAGCATCACTGCTTGCTATAGCTCTTGTTATACTTGGAGTTTGAATTATTGAACGTTCCTTGAGAACATTTAGCAGAAGCTGCCTTAATGACGAAGTATCGCTCATAACAAGAGCGTCTCGAATCGATATATAGTTCATTTCTGTCTGCTCATCGGAAGCAAGAACTGATTCCGTACGATCGGTTGAAAATGTAATGGATTCAGAATCAAATTTGCTTGTACGAAAAATTGCAAAAAGCAGCCAATACATAAAATAACATGAAGGTCCGACAATTGGGCAAACAATATAAAATATTCCCAAAAGAATCGTTGAAGCTTTTTTCCCTTTTGGCATAAAAATTCCGACAATAATGAATGCTAAAGCGATAATGACATTTACAATTAATAGAGCTAATATAAAAACAATACTCTTATTCACAAATTGCCATCACCTTTCGCATCAAATTGCAGCAGAAGCATCCAACCCTTTATCTTTTAACCTTTTTATTACTATTCTTGAATCAAAAACATTTGTATTTGTTAAAAGTATCTGCAATGTATCAGTTCCGCACATACCCATACTATCGGTAAACCTAATAGCATCTTTAACTAAGTCATTCATTTGTATTGGACTACGACCATTGGTCGCAACGTTAATAAGGCAGTATTCTGTAAGATGATTGTCACTGGCTTTTTTGTATAACTCAAGCAATTCTTCAAACGCCTTTTCATTTAATATGTTGGTATTTTCTATAAGTCGTGAATTCTTAGTTATTTCTAAAAGTTCAACAGAACGAGCAACTGCGTTACTGATCAGCTTGCATATTACTTGAAGAAGATTCAAATAATACAATGTCATATGATCATATTTAACGTCCCACAACATAACTATAAAGGATATATTGTCATTAACGTCAGCTAAGCAGCCTATCATGCCAGGCAAAGCAGAATCTAAAGAACGGTTAACATAGGATTTTTTTGTTTCAAGCTGATCAAAAATTACCGGTAAACTATCTTTCCTGATGGACTTTCCAAGAGAACGCGAACGCTCATTAGTTGATGAAATAACCCTTAAATATCCATTTTCTAAGACTTGGTATATTGAAATGCTCTCAGTTTCCAACATTTGAATAAGTATTCGTGTGGCTTCAAACAAAACTTCATTTTGTTTGGCATTGTCAAGAGCCTCAATAATGTTATATATATATCCGACACTTTCGCTGCTATCAACAACTCGTTCTTCAAAGAAATCTTTTATTCTGACATTGCTCTGATTTATATTATTGATATTATCAAGTCTATCATTTAAATAATCAGTTTCCAACTTAATGTCACGCTTTGTTTGCATAAGCGTATCTCTGACATAGCCAACTGCAAGAGCAACAATAAAAATCTGCGCTATCCATATATATACTTTCATATCCATAAGAACGGCAAGTCCTGTGCGATTATTAGTTTCAGTCAAAATTCTAACCAAAGTACAAAGTGAAGCCGATAAAACGCCCATCTTGCTTCCGTAATATGCGCTGAAAAGCAAAGTACACAGTAAATAAATATCTATCGATGATAATGCATCAATATGCTTAAATAGCGAAGTAAGGAAAAAGCATATCAGGACTGTTAAGAAAACCTCAGCCACAGAAAAAAGGGTTTTTAAAAATGTATGCTTTTTTTCATTCACTGATGAGCTATTACCGCTGTGCAAGAACTTACTAAGCGAAGATTGAATAACTCTTACAATTTCAGCAATTGCCTGTTGGTAATCAACTTTTGTGCTAAAGGCAAACTCATTGGAAAAAAGCTCCCCATTTAATACTCGCCTTGAAGAAACACCTAATGTAACATCGTTTATACTAAGTTTACGGACAAACGCTGTTTGAATAACTTTAACTAATTCATTATCATCGAGAACATATTTTGAAGCTATATGATAAAGACTGTGCGACCTTTCTTCGCTGCTTACAAGCTTATATAAAGCCTCGACAGCATCGCCACTATTGAGAACAGAATAAGAATATTTCGAATCAATAGCTATTTCATCGCCTTTGGCGGCAGATAAGCACTTAGATGTAACAACATCTATACAGTCAACAGCCTCATTTGGCATATAATAAAGATTACACAGACGCACAACCGTTGATTCCATTGTTGCAGTGCTATTATATTCAAGTGCAAGCATTTCGCCTTGACGAAGAATAATTCCATGTTCAGTTATTGGATGAGGTACCATATCCTCAGTAATATCAACAACGCTTGACTTATCATATACCTGTTCAGATGAAAGGTATACAAAATGCCTCACACCGCTTTTGCTGGAACACATCAGGAGATTGCTCACATTTCCAATATATCTTTGCTTTAAATCACTCTTATGGTATGCACCGCGGTATGCATTATCATAAGCACCCATATAAATAACAACATTTGGATGACAACTTTCAAAAGCTCTTGACAAGTCCTCGGAAGAATAACTATATGTATAATGCTGGAACACTTTTTGTGGAGCAGAGCCTGATTCCGAAAGCGTACAGACACGCCAGTCTTCTTTTGTAAACTTGTCAATTAAAAAATTTGTAAAAGCACTATGTTGTCCAACAATCAAGCAGCTATGCATCCACAGTCGGCCCCCTCTTTCGCCTGATTATAGCAGGTCTATAAAAATATGCAATTCTCACAAAAATGCTGTTTCATATGATTATATTATAACTCTAAAGCTCTAAAATGTTAATAAAATTATATACATTTATAAAATAATATATAATTACTTATATCATGTGAAGATTGAATAAT
>ENA-UOOC01002218-UOOC01002218.1-human-gut-metagenome-genome-assembly--contig:-C48old-NODE-2218-length-14951-cov-5.530814_pt1 | contig 14951 bp, 10 predicted proteins | sample MGYA00242469_ERZ724016 | MGnify/ENA metagenome assembly ERZ724016 | reverse complement strand
AATGCGGCACTATCATCCGCAGTTCTGCTCGATATACCCTTTTACCTGATTCGGCGCGATTCCCAAAGCAAACCCCAGCTCGCCGTAAAGAATATCCTGAGCCATCTTAAAATACTTTGCGTCCACCGCCGGAAGATTCTTTTTCAGCGGAATAAGCTCGCGCTGTTTTTGGAATATATGCCGTATGACTTTTATCAGCTTTTCACATTCATATGTACGCACAAGCTCCTTGTAAAACGCAGCAGCAAGCTTTGCGTCTCTCGGAACGTCAAGCTCGTAGCTTATCTCCTTTATATGTGCAACAAGCTTTTGTGCCTGTTCCTTTGTTATCACTCTGCGCATTACTATGGTCGAGTCTGTCGGCGTGTAGATTTTTCCGCTTTTGTAAACGGGGACAAGGGTATAGTACTCCTTTTCTTTATCCAGCCCCGTTATGCCCTTTTTGCCTATGCTTTCCACCCTGCAAACGCCTTCACTGCCGTAAACAACGTAATCGTTGACGCTAAACAACTGTTTCCCCTTCTGTTCCTGTAAAATAAAAAAGGTCACAAATCAGCGATGATCCGCAAACCTTCGCTTTTTCATAAAGCACCAAAATAATTGTGTATTAACTACTTAAATATATTATAGCACTTTATTTTTAAAAATGTAAGGGGGTTTTAGGTTTTTTTACAAAATCGCCGTTTTCAACAATTCTATGCGGAGCGTTCTTGTTGAAAACGTCCACTATACAACGGTATTTTCTGGGATCATTCTGCCAGACATAAACGCCGCCGCGTTTTCAAGGGTGGTTTTGGCTATTGCTTCCAAAGCTTCGGCGGTCAGGAATCCCTGATGTGACGTTACTATCACGTTCGGGAAGGACAGCAGCCTTGCCGTAACCGAGCTTTCAAGTATATCGTCCTCGCGGTTTTCAAAGACGTTCGGGGTCTCCTCCTCGTATACATCCAAGCCCACGCCGCCGAACTTGTGCGAGCGTATGCCCTTTATCAGATCCTCGGTGCTGATTAACGCCCCGCGTGAGGTGTTTACAAGTATCACACCCGACTTCATTTTACTTATGGCATCAAGGTTTATCATGTGATAGCTCTCCTCGGTTAAGGGGCAGTGCAGCGAGATAAGGTCGCTTTGCCGGTAAAGCTCGTCAGGCGTGACATATTCGATATAGGGGATATCGGTGCGGGGATATTTGTCGTATGCGATAACCCTCATCCCTAAGCCGTTGCAGATTTTTGCCATAGCCGCGCCTATCCTGCCTGTGCCCACGATTCCTGCGGTCTTGCCGTTGAAGTTAAAGCCGGTAAGACCTGCAAGGCTGAAATTGTTTTCCCGCACACGGATATACGCCTTGTGAAGCCGACGGTTTACAGCAAACGCCAGTGCCGCGGCGTGCTCGGCAATAGCTTCGGGCGAGTATGCCGGAACCCGCATTACCCGCACGCCCTGCTCCTTGGCTGAGGATACATCAACGTTGTTTATTCCCGCGCAGCGCATAAGAATAAGCCTGACCCCGAACTCTTTAAGGCTTTTTATGATGTCCGCGCCCACCTCGGAGGCGACAAACAGGCATACGGCGTCGTACCCCTGAGCCAAGCGGACGGTCTGGGCGTTAAGGTCGGGCTGGATGTAATCTATTTCAATGCCGCTGAAATCTCCGAGAAGGCTGTTGAAGGACGCCTCGTCGTAGGGCTTGGAATCGTAAAAAAGAATTTTCATGGGGAACTCCTTCACAAAATAGTATTTTCGGTATTCTTTCCGAATTTTAAGAGATTATCCGCTCGCGGCAAGGAAAATCATCCACGCAAATGCGCAGGGCAGCAGCTATTGTTTACTTATTTTTGCACTCTCTGACGATATCGCCGATGGTGTCCTCATCGAGATATTCAATTATCGGCTTAATTGCTTTAAGACCATTCTTTCGGGCTTCTTCCTTTGCGATTTCACCGAGAACGTCTTCGTCGATATATTCCGCAATCGGGATTATACCTTTAATTCCGTTCTTGCCGACCTCCACCGCGGCAATTCTGCCCAGATTATCCTCATCAATATATTCGGCAATCGGAATTATTCCTTCTATTCCGTTATGCGCAGCCTCATAAAGGGCAGCTTCGCCCAGCATATCTTCATCGATATATTCCGCAATCGGGACGATGTTTTTAATACCGTTCTTAACGACCTCCTTTTGGGCAATTCTGCCCAGATCATCTTCGTCAATATATTCTGCAATCGGTAAAATGTCTTCAATTCCGTTCTGCTCAACCTCATACAAAGCGATTTCGCCAAGCTTATCCCCGCCAATGTACTCCGCTATCGGGACTATGTTCTTAATGCCGTTCTTTTTTACCTCTTCCATAGCGATTTCGCCGAGCTTATCCTCGTCGAGGTACTCTGCAATCGGAATTATGCCTTTAATGCCGTTTTTGCGAACCTCTTTCATAGCGATCTCACCGAGCAAATCCTCGTCTACCGAGTCGGCTATGTTTATGACAGCTGCAATGCCTTTCGCCTCGTACAGCTTGTCGGCAAATTCGCCAATGTCGTCGTCGCTCAGATAGGGCAGAAGCCAGCTGATGTCGTCGTCCGATTCATTGTCTGAGATGCTGCCGTCCGGCTCAATAGTGAAATTGCAGGAGCCGTTTTCGTCCGCTTTCGGATAGACCCTCTTGCCGTTTACTACGACTACAGTCTCGCCGTTTTTGCTTTCGTAGAACTGCGAATCCTTCATATCCTCCGAGGCGGCGCTTATTCTCTCCTGAGCGGCTTTAATCTGCTCCTTGGCAGCCTCCATGGCTTCTGCGGTGGATTTTACAAAGTTATCGTCGAGCTGTTCGCCGGCGTGTTTCAGCTGCTCCTTTGCCGCTGCCATAGCTTCGGTGGTTTTCTTTTTCATGCTTTCAAAGCGTTCGGATATGCCTTCAACTCTGCCGACTACCTTTTCCACCTGATCGGGCTTAAGAATCGGTGCAGCCTCCTTAAGCTCCTCAACGCTGACCTTGTTTTCTGAGACGTATTCCTCTAACTTGCCCTCGGCGGCACTTTCTATCAGCTCTGATTTCGCGCCCAATATAACGTCTATGCTGGTGCCGAAGATTTCCGCCAGCTCGGGGAGCTTTGATATATCCGGCATCGAATTTCCGCGCTCCCAGTTGGAGACTGCCTGAAAGCTTACGTTCATTTTGTCGGCAAGCTCAAGCTGGGTCATGTTCTTCGCCTTGCGAAGCTCGGATATTTTTCTTCCTACCTTTTTCATTACAAACATTTCGTTCATCCTTTCCTGTCTGGCTCTTTCGCGGTTCTCTTTTGAAAAGAGGGGACCTTTTTTAGAGATGCGAGCGGGTATCAAACCTTTTTTCATAGTTTTGTGAACCTTTCCGCAAACCGATTTTGTATACTAATTCTCAATCAGCCTGTAGCCAAAGCCGACAGATAAAATAAGACCAATCTAGGAAAGCGACCGCAGGAATACTTGCTGTATTGCAAGGTTGCTTGACGACGAGTGGGCTTATTTTAGCGGAGGAGTTGGTTATAGGGTGGTTGGGAATTAGTATTAGGCTTACATCAGGATTATACTCCCGAATCGCGAAAAAAGTCTATAAAGCGGTGATTGAAACGGCGGCTTTCAGGATAAAGCGATTGTTGACATCCCACCCAATCGCAAAATCCGCGAGATATCCCGCGAAAGCCCAAAAATCCCCGCGAGACGTTATACCAAGCGGCTTAAACCAACTCAAGCAATGCTTGAATCATAGCAAAAACCACCTGATCAGTCCGATAATTACCATGTGAGCAGGGTTGTTACTTCGATTATAATTAAGCAAGATGGGCTGCTATTCCGATAATTACCAAGTGAGCAGGGTAGAATATATAAAAGAACCATTTATTGAAAGCACTTTTTTTGCCCGACTCGCCGTTGTATAGAATACCTATCAGCAAAGGTGCAGCAAAAACTCCAAGCTGGAAGAGCTGGCTATACCATGGCATTGCCAGAAACATGGACGCAGAGCTGAACACTCCGATTATGCAAAAAGCAATCCATTTCTTTTTGGGCTCGTCCCTGAAGATGTGGAAGAATAAGCACCACAGCACAGACATAAACGCCCAGTCGCCAATAACCGAGATAACGCAGATTCCGATTATGCCGACGAATTTTATCCATTTTGGGTTTTCGCTGTCCCACAGCTTAATAGCCATCAGTCCCAGAAACAGAGTGAATATAACGCCCTGCCAAGGGTTGAAGCTTACCGTTCCGCCCTCTGATATCATTATAGGCAGCCGTCCGGTCTCAAAAAAGACAAACGGCGCCCACGACACGGCGGCGAAAACTGCCATTCTAAGGGCGTATTTCTTAAAATTCCGCGTGTAGTGATACCCCTCCGCGACGAAGAACGCCATTGTCGGCGCGGTCAGTCTGCCTATAAAGTGCATTATCTGCCCCAGTAACGAAGCAGTGGGAACAAACGCCCACGCAATGTGGTCTATTAGCATGGCAATGATAACAATGTATTTCAGCTGATTTCGGTTGAGGGAAATGCACTTCATGTTGATTCCACCTTTTGTTTGTATAAGCTGTGCGGCTTTTCTGTATATTTAAGTATTATAGCATAGCCAGATGGGAATGTCCATAAAAATGGGAAAAATAATCTTTGCCAAATTATTTGACATTGCGCGTGCAAAGCCTTATAATACTAATAATTAACGAATCAAAATCGAAAGGCGGGTGACCCGCTTGAAAATCTCCTTTGCCGATAACATAAAAAAGATTCTTTCGGACTGCGGACTTCCGCAAAACCTTTTTGCGCGTTTTGCAGGCTCGTATTTTATAGTCGCTTTCTTTCAGATGATTTTTGCGCGATTCCACAAAATCGACACTATAAAGAACTGGAAAGATTTAGTAAATGCCGCTTCGATTCCGTCGGTGATAGTCTGGACGGCTGCTGCCTTTCTTTTCCTGACGATTTTATACCGCCTTGTTTCACGCAGATTTCCTGCAATGGACAGTGCAGTGCTTATTTTCAGCTCGATACTCTTTTCGCTCTGCCTTGTCTTCGGCAGCGGAAGCTTTTATGTCGGAGCGGCTGCGGCTGTCGTCTGCGCGGTGCTGGCGAGGTATGCTCTTGAAAAAACAGACGAGGGGACATTGGAACGTCTGCCCCATATTCCAGCAATGGCAATAGTGTTTACGTTTTCGGCTGGGGTGATAGTTTTTGTCGCCGCGACAACCATAGCCAATCACAAAAGCTTTGGAACAGCCTGCTTTGATATGGGCATATTTGTGCAGACCTTCCATTCGCTTGATGAGAACCTGACCGCCGCAGTCACCTGCGAACGCGGCGAGCTGATGTCGCACTTTCAGGTTCATGCGTCCTATATTTTCTATCTTTTCCTGCCGATATACGCCCTTGTCCCCAAGCCGGAAACTCTTCTGGCGGCTCAGGCATTCTTTGCCGCCGCAGGAGTGCTGCCGCTGTATCTCATCGCAAAAAGGCGGGGCTTTAAGGGACTGCCGCTTGTGTGCTCCTGCCTGATATATGTGTTCTGCGCGGGGGTGATTCTGCCCTGCTACTATCAGTTCCACGAAAACGCCTTTCTGCCGACAATCCTGATGTGGCTTTTGTACGCCGCCGACAGCGCAAATATCCCGCTGATGTATATAATGTCGGTGCTGACCTGCATTGTCAAGGAGGACGCCCCGCTTTATGTTATCTGCATAGGTCTGTTCTTTGCCGTGGACTGTCAATCCCGCAAAAGCAAAAAGCACGGAATAATCATCGCCCTGCTTGCCGCTTTGTATTTTGCGATGATAATGCGCTGGCTGACAAGCTTCGGCGACGGCGGATATATGACCTCCACCCGCTTCGGAATCCTTATGGCAAACCCCGACGACGGTCTTATGGGGATAATCCGCTCGGCGATTGTTAATCCTGGGTATCTTGTAAGCCTGCTGCTGAGTGAAAAAACGCTTCTTTTCTTCGTCGAAACCATGCTGCCGCTGCTGTTTCTGCCTTTTATAACGACCAAGCTGCACAGATTCCTTTTGATGATACCCTATATCGTCATGAATCTGATAATAGGTTCGGGCTACGGCTATGCCGCCGACATCGGGTTTCAGTACATCTTTGGTCCCGCTTGCTTGCTGATTCATCTTTCGATACGAAACGCCGAGGATATGGGGCGCAGGCGCAGAAACAGAATCATGATAATTGCGGCGATTGTGACCGTTGTCACGACTGTTTCGATGGCTTCGGCAAAGCTTTCGCACATCGCACGGTACAACGCCCGCAGCGAGTATTTTCAGAGCGCGGAGGAGTGCATCCGGTCTGTGCCCGAGGACGCTTCGGTGCTTGCAAACGCCTTTTTGCTTCCCCATGCCGCCGACAGAGACAGCATATACGAGCTGAGGGAGGATGTGTTCACGTCCGACGGCTTGGGGCTTGTAAATCCCGAAAAATACGATTTCTGCATTCTCTCCATTCACGACCCGCTGACCGATAGGATAGCTCCGATTTTGGAGGAGTCGGGATGGCAGGTATATGCCGAGTCGGAGGAGTTTGTTGTAGTATATGTCAGTCCGGAGTATTCTGGATGACCGAGCGGGATAGAATCGCACAAAAAAGACTTGACACTATCTGGTGCCGGGTCTTTTGTTATTAATCGGATCCGGTGCATGAACATCACCAATGTTCCCACTGTTTGCGGCAAAGGGGTATCAACAGCCATTAGTAAATAATGCACAAAAGCCGTCACGGATTGTTAGCAATAATGTAAATCTTTTCGGAAACCGGTTGACACGGTACGGTTTCCATGCTACAATGGAAACCGAGAAATGAAAATGGGTTTCCAAGGAAGGTAAGCATGAACAGTAGTACAGATGAATTGCGCGGGCGTATAATCTCGGTGGCAACCGAGCTGTTTCAAAAAACAGGGCTGAAATTTACCATGCAGGAGGTTGCAGCTTCGCTAAGCATCAGCAAAAAGACTATATACACGGTGTACCCCTCAAAGGAGGCACTGCTGTTGGACATGATCGACGGCTTGTTTGCCGATATCCACAGAAAAAAGGCAGAGCTTGCAGCGCAGGACGCTCCGGTTGAGGAACGCATAAGTAAGGTTATCGTGGCGCTGCCGGAGCAGTACTCCGCAATGGACTTCCGCCCGCTCGATGAGCTGGAGGAAAAATATCCCGCCGCTGCAAAAAGGGTGCGCAAGCATCTTGAGACAAACTGGGAGCCTACCGTCGCTCTGCTTGAAGAGGGAATGTCGGCGGGGAAAATCCGCAGGGTTTCAATACCCTTGCTTCAGCAGATGATAGTTGCTTCGATAGAGCGTTTTCTGTCCGACGAAAGCAGCAGGGGGCGGTACGCCGATACTCTGGAGGAAATGATAGATATTATTATGAATGGAATAAAGAGGCAAGAAGATGAAGTATAGCTTATGCGACAACTGGGAATTTACTACGGAATGGAGCGAGGATTTTCTTAGCGGCGGAGGAACTGCCGAGCCTGTGCGCCTTCCACATACCTGCAAGGAGCTGCCGCTGCACTGCATTAATCATGCCGAATATCAGATGCTTTGCGGATATCGCAAAACGCTTGACATCCCAAAGGAAATAAACGGTAAAAGGCTGTTTTTGCAGCTCGACGGTGCGGCGCACATTGCAACGGTTTATGTAAACGGACATGAGGCGGCAATCCACCGCTGCGGCTACACTGCTTTTAGGGTGGAGCTTACCGGACTTGTAAGCTTCGGCAAATCAAATCTGCTGGCTGTTAAGCTTGATACAAGCGAAAATCCAGAAATTCCGCCCTTTGGCTTTGTGGTGGACTATCTTACATATGGCGGATTGTACCGCGAAGTGTGGCTTGATGTGCGTGAAAGTGCCTATATTACCGATATTTTCGTCACTACTCCCACGCTTACAACGGCGGATGTCAAGGTATCTGTGGATAACGCCGACGATAACGCCAAAATCGAGGTTTCGGTTTTAGACGATTCGGGAAAAACAGTCTGGATGGGCGGCGAGGGACGTATCAACTTACCCGACGCAAAGCCTTGGAGCGTTGATTCTCCCGTGCTTTACCGCTGTGTAGTCCGCCTTATCACGGCTGACGGACGTTTGCTTGACTGTCAGGAAACAACTTTCGGCTTCCGCACCGCCGAGTTTAAGGCGGACGGCTTTTATCTCAACGGAAAGAAAACTTTTTTGCGCGGGCTGAACCGCCATCAAAGCTATCCTTATGTTGGATATGCCGCTCCCGAAGCTTTGCAGCGGGAGGACGCACGGATTTTAAAGGAGGAGCTTAGCTGCAACGCCGTGCGAACAAGCCACTATCCCCAAAGCCAATATTTTATAGATGAATGTGACAGGCTGGGACTGCTGGTGTTTACCGAGCTTCCCGGGTGGCAGCATATCGGAAACGAGCAGTGGAAGGAGCAGGCTTGCAAAAACCTAAAGGAAATGATTTTGCAGTATCGCAACCGCCCATCAATAGTGCTGTGGGGAGTGCGTATCAACGAAAGTCAGGACGACGACCAATTTTACACCCGCACAAACGAAATCGCTCACAAGCTTGACCCCAGCCGCCAGACCTCCGGTGTGCGGTATCTGGAAAAGAGCAGTCTGTTAGAGGATGTTTACGCCTTTAACGACTTTTCGCACGACGGAAAAGCTCCCGGGGTCAAGCCGAAAAAAGCGGTCACACCCGATATGGGCAAGGCTCTTTTGGTGTCGGAATGCAACGGACATATGTATCCCACCAAGCCCTATGACACATGGGAAAAGCGGCAGGAGCACGCAATGCGCCACATAAGGGTGCAGAACGCGGCTTTAAAGGAGCACGCCGGCTGCTTTGGCTGGTGTATGTTTGACTATCCCACCCATAAGGACTTCGGCTCGGGGGACAGAATCAGCTATCACGGAGTGATGGACGCATTCCGCAACCCCAAGCTTGCCGCGGCGGCTTATGAAAGTCAGGGCGACGGCGCGCCTGTGCTGGAGGTAGGCTCGTCTATGGATATAGGCGACTACCCGGGCGGACAGCTGGGGGATGTATACGTCTTCACCAATGCCGACGAGGTTAAGCTGTATAAAAACGATGTGTTTGTGACGCGATTAAGCCACAATGGTAAATGGTCGCTTAAGCATCCACCCTTTGAAGTGAGCGACACCATCGGAGAGCTTTTGGAAACTCAGGAGGGCTTTTCGCACTCTAAGGCAAAGCTTCTTCGCCAATGCCTGCTGGCGGCGGGAAAATACGGCTTGGCAGGTCTGCCGCTTAAGTATAAGCTAAAAATGCTGTGGTGCATGGCAAGGTACGGTTTAAAATTCAAAGACGGCGTTGAGCTTTACGGAAGATATGTCGCCAACTGGGGCGGAGAGTCCACAAGCTGGCGATTCGAGGGTATAAAGGATGGAAAGATCGTTGCTGCGGTAACCTGCCGTCCCTCGGCAAATCTCCATCTTGAAGTTAAGGCAGATCACACCGAGCTTTGCGAAAAAGACAGCTACGACATGGCAGCCGTCAGAATCCGCATATTAGACGAAAACGGAAATCCTGCGCCCTATGCACAGCTTCCGGTAAGCTTTGAAGTGTCGGGAGCGGCTGATTTGGTGGGACCCGCTGTCTGCACTGCCGAGGGCGGTATGTGCGGAACCTACATACGAACATCCGGAAAATCGGGAATCGCCACTCTCACCGTTCATACCGAACAAACCGAGGATATTATTTTGAAATTCAATATAACTGTCAGGGAGGAAAAACTATGGAACTAACCTTTAAGCAAAAAGCCGCCTACGGAATAGGCGCAGTTGGCAAGGATATGGTTTATGCCCTGTCCGCTTCATATGCAATGTATTTTTATCAGGATGTGCTGGGCTTAAGCGCAACATTTGTTGGCTTGATATTGATGATAGCCCGTATATTCGACGCCGCAAACGACCCGTTTATGGGTATACTTGTTGCCAAAACCAACAGCCGCTGGGGACGCTTCCGTCCGTGGCTGTTTTCAGGCACGATTCTCAATGCGGTTGTGCTGTACGCCCTGTTTGCCGCTCCTGATTTAAGTCAGGCGGGACTTATGGTGTACTTTACTATAGTGTATATTCTCTGGGGCGTGACCTACACAATGATGGATATTCCATACTGGTCGATGATCCCCGCCGTTACAAAAACCTCCGCCGAGCGCGAAAACCTGTCCGTGGTAGGACGCACCTGCGCCGGAGTGGGCAGCGCGCTTATCGCAATGTTCACCATGCTTTTGGTGGGAGCTCTGGGCGGCGACAGCGAAAGAACTGGATTCCGCTGGGTGGCTCTTATTGTGGCAGTGATTTTTGTAGTTTCCGAGGTGCTGTGCTGCATTTACTTCAAGGAAAAGTCTCAGACAAAAATGCAGACCGCCGGCGTTAAGGATATGTTTAAAGCGCTTTTCCGAAACGATCAGGCTTTGGTTGTGGTTTTAAGCATAGTGCTTATAAACTCCGCTTTGTACCTCACATCTAATTTCGTTATCTATTTCTTTAAATACGACTTCGGCGGCGTAAACTGGAAGGGCGATTATACTCTGTTTTCCACCGTTGGAGGAGCGGCTCAGATACTTGGCATGATGGTGCTGTATCCCTTGCTGAGAAAGAAGCTTTCAAGCACGCAGGTGTTCACCGTAAGCCTGATTACAGGTATCGCGGCATACGCTTTGCTGCTTGTGGAATGTCTGCTCGGATTTTCTGCCAGCCTGCCGCTGCTGCTTATCCCCGGCGTGCTGATTTTTGCCTGCAACGGAATGCTTTCGGTACTCACCACCCTGTTTTTGTCCAACAGTGTTGACTATGGACAGCTTAAAACCGGACGGCGTGAGGAAAGCGTTATATTCTCAATGCAGACCTTTGTTGTAAAGGCGGCATCGGGCGTGGCTGTGTTCCTTGCCGGAATCGGACTGGATATTATAGGCTTGCAGGGAAACACCGACGAAGTTGGACCCATTGCAGAGCGAAGCGCGGGAGCCCTTTTGGGACTTCGCCTGATGATGACTATTCTGCCTATGATAGTGCTGGTTGTAGCTTTGCTGCTGTTCCGCAGAAAATTCAAGCTGACCGATGAAAGAGTGACCGAGATAGCCGAAGAGCTTAAGCTAAAGGAGCACAGCAATGAATAAGCTTAGCTGGCGGATTGAAGTTGGCGGACGGTGTATTGACGGAGCAGAGGATATATCGCATGGGATTGTGCGCATCAGCACAGATGTCCCTGCGGGAGTGATCGGAAAAATAACCGCCGTCCTCCCTCGCGCAATGAGCGAGGACGAACGGCTGTTTATGAACGGCTATCAGACATGGACTTACTGTCCCGAATACAAAAAGCGCGACAGACAGCGAGGGCTGTCTCATCTGCCCAAATTTCTTGTAGACAAATATTCCTTCGACCGCTACGGCGACTATCACTTTGTGGACTATCCCAAAAAGCGCGGTATGTTTCACGGCTTTTCCTACTGCTATTTCAGGCGCGGGGAGAAGTTCAGCCTGATAGCTTCGTTAGATGAGCGCATGGGGTACACTATATTCAGATACGACAGCGGCAAGGGTAATCTTACCATCGAGCGCGACTGCGAAGGCGTGGAGCATAAGGGCGGCGAGCTGAGAGCGTTTGACCTATATTTCGCCGAGGGAAGCGAGCAGGAGGTCTTCGACGGCTGGTTTGCCGCAATGGGAATAAGCCCAAGAACCGACAAGCGCATTGCGGGCTATTCAAGCTGGTACAATCGCTATGAGGACATCACTCAGGAAACTATCGTCTCCGATCTGAACGGCTGCAAGACTCTTATGCGCAAGGGCGACCTGTTTCAGGTCGACGACGGCTGGGAGCCTTATGTCTGCGACTGGTTAGAGCCTGATACCGCAAAGTTCCCATCCGATATGAAGGTAATCGTTGACAATATACATTCCTGCGGGTTTATGGCAGGGCTCTGGCTGGCACCCTTCGTCTGCGAAAAGGACTCTGTTTTGTTCAGAGAACACCCCGACTGGCTGTTAAAGGTGAACGGTCAGCCGTGGAAATGCGGCAGCAACTGGAGCGGCTTTTACGCTTTGGATATCGATAATCCAGAAGTCGGGGATTATCTGCGGCGGGTATTCGACCGCGTTCTGAACCGGTGGGGCTATGATTTGGTGAAGCTTGATTTTCTCTACGGTGCCGCCCCATTCGGCACAAGCACCGAAAGCCGTGCCGGAAGAATGATACGCGCAATGGAGCTTCTTCGGCAGTGGTTCGGGGATAAGCTGATACTGGGCTGCGGAGTTCCGGTGATGCCCGCCTTCTGGCTTGTGGATTACTGTCGTGTAAGTTGCGATGTGGGCTTGGACTGGGACGACAAGTGGTTTATGCGCCTTATGCACCGAGAGCGAGTTTCCACCAAGCAGGCGATTGAAAACACGATTTTCCGCAGACAGCTGAACAACAGGGCATATCTGAGCGACCCTGATGTCTTTTTCCTCCGCGAGGAGAACATAAAGCTCACACACGAGCAAAAAATTAAGCTTGCCCAAGTAAACGCATTATTGGGCGGGGTGCTTCTCACCTCGGACGATCCTTCAAAGTACAGTCCCGAAGCGGTTAAGCAGTATAAGGATTTGTTGAAGCTTTGCAATGCCGAGAATATCCGTGTTAATGCGGATAATGGTTTGTCTGTCAGCTATACTCTGAACGGAAAAGAGCGTCGGGTGGAGCTGTGATGGGATTATTACTTTGTAATACCGGTCTTTTGTAAAAGTGCAGATATAATATCGCCGCAAAACCGATATATGATGGTTTTGCGGCGATTCAACTGTTGCGCGTTTGTCCGCGAGATAAGTATTAGATGTGCTGCGGGCGATATCGGGCTTGTGATGTGAGCGGGCGAGGATTGAAAATATGCAGGTGTAAGCATGTTTTTGTGTGGTGAAATGATTTACACGTGTTGAGTTGCTTTTATTTTTTATCTGGAGAAGTTGATGATCTAAGTGGGAGAGAGAAGAGAGAAAAGATAAGAGAGAAAAGAGAAGAGATAAGAGATAAGAGTACAAAAATAAAGCCCGCCTTTTGGCGGGTTTTATTTTTGGCGGAGAGGAAGGGATTCGAACCCTTGTGCCTTTTGGGCAAACGGTTTTCAAGTGTTTATGGTTATTCGGAATTTGCCGGAACATGGTCGAATTTGCTTGAAGATAGAGAACCCGCAAATTGGCTTGCCAAGGCACTTTGAGTGGACTTAAAGCCCGAAAAGCACCCTAAATAGCGGCTTTACAAAATCGGCTCGAAAACGTCATTTTAGGAGAGAAAAATGCACATTGGAGAGAAATCGGGGAGACACGCGGAGAGACGAGATAGTACCTACCATGCTGATTTTATTGATAGGAGCTATCACAAATGAGAGAAAATCAAGGCTTTTTCAATCAGCTTCGCGCAGATTATCCTGACGGAGTGTCAAAAGAACAGTTTTACAAAATCGCACATATCAGCAAAGCTACAGCACGTTATCTTCTGGACAGCGGCAAGGTTCCATGCCTGAACACAGGCAAGAAAACACACCGTTATTTGATTATGACCGGGGACGTCATAAGATATCTGAAGGATCGTGAAAAGCATCCGGACAGGTACATGGTCATCGATGGGTGGTATTCTAAACGGTCAGGTGTGCAAAAAGAGTTTGTTTCATACCGAGGTGAGCTGCGAAAGCTCTCTAAAAAGCAGATTGAGGAGCTTCAAGAGCATATTGACAGCCGAACAAGCGAGTATGACGATTTGCTTGATGTTAAAAGCGTCAGCAAAATTACCGGCTATAGCTGTTCGACAATATGCCGGTGGTGTGAGCAGGGACGTCTGAAGTCGTTTAGAATTTCCGGAACGTACAGGATACCGAAGGAGTGGCTTGTGAACTTTCTTTCTTCGGAGTTTTCCGGGGAGATAGTCAGGAAATCCAGAAAGCATCTTGAGATTATAAAGAGCTTTTTAAAAAAAGCAGGGCGCGGTTTGAAAGCTAAATAAAGCATTGCTATTCAGCACGTTATTTTAGTTTCAAGAGTTATATTAAAATAATTATATGATTTTTGGATAATTATTTTAGTTTTGCTTGACATACTTTAATAATTTGCGTATAATGATAGTATTATTTTAACTTTGAAAGGAGCAACAATATGGCAAACCGAGCAGGGTATTTTAAAACAAATCTTTCCGGCGATATGGAATATAAATCATTTGTTCCTGCCCCGCTTCCTCCCAATCCTCCGATAGAGTTTGATGATGAAATCGTCAATCTTCTCGCAAAGGCGACATCTCAGCTTTCTGTTCTGGAAAGCATTTCATCACGAATACCGAGCATGGGACTTTTTGTGTCTATGTATGTCCTTAAAGAAGCGTTAATGTCATCACAAATAGAAGGTACACAGGCAACGCTTGAAGACATCTTTGAACCCACAATTGACGATAATATCAATCGTGATGTTTCTGATGTTGTCAACTATGTAAAGGCTACGAATTTTGCTATTAATATGCTAGGCGAACTGCCGTTGTGCAATCGACTGTTAAGAGAAACTCATGCTGTTCTAATGGACGGTGTAAGAGGAAGCGATAAAAATCCGGGCGAGTTTCGTAATTCGCAGAACTGGATAGGCGGTGCCGGAAGCACTCTCAGAACTGCACGGTATATTCCGCCGTCACCGGAGGATATGGTTAGTGCTATGTCCGATTTGGAGAAGTATATCAATACAGACGATCAAACAAACGAGCTGATTCGCGCAGCTCTTATACACTATCAGTTTGAAACCATACACCCTTTTTTAGATGGCAACGGCAGAATCGGCAGGCTTCTTATAACGCTGTTTCTGTTGGAAAAGAAGGTTCTTTCTACTCCTGCGTTGTATATTTCTTATTTCCTCAAGCGTAACCGCGTTGAATACTACGACCGTATGACCGAGGTCAGAAGCAAAGGAAATT
>ENA-UOOC01002214-UOOC01002214.1-human-gut-metagenome-genome-assembly--contig:-C48old-NODE-2214-length-14969-cov-25.391578_pt1 | contig 14969 bp, 10 predicted proteins | sample MGYA00242469_ERZ724016 | MGnify/ENA metagenome assembly ERZ724016 | reverse complement strand
CGGCCTGCGCGTCATTGCTTTGATAGAGGGCTTCGATCTCGTCGACGGAGTAGCTCGATCCGCAGTAGTCGCACTCCAGTCGTCCGGACGCGCCCACGAAATGCAGGGGGCCGGTACAGGCGGGACACTGATAGTTGGTGATCTGATCTGCCATAGAAGAGAAAACCTCCTGATATGCGTCTGCCCGCGCAGAGCGCGGGCAGGGACTCAAAGTTCAGTCAGAATTACACAATGATATCGCCGTCGTTGAACGGGTCGCCGCACTCGGGGCAGAACTTCGGCGGATGGGTCGGATCCTCGGGCTCCCAGCCGCACTTGTCGCACTTGTACTTCGGCGTGCCGGCGGGCTTCTTCGTGCCGCATTCGGCGCAGAACTTGCCCTTGTTCAGCTTACCGCAGGTCGGGCAGGTCCAGCCGTCGGCCTCGGGCTTCTTCGCACCGCACTCGGGGCAGAACTTGCCCGTCGCCGTCTTGCCGCACTGCGGGCAGGTCCAGGCGCCGGCCGGAGCAGCCGGGGCGGCCGCGGCGGGGGCAGGCTGCTGCGCGGCCTGCTGCGCGCCCATCTGGTAGAGATTCTGCGCGTTCACGCCGCCGGCCTGACCGGCCATGTTCATGCCCATGAAGGCCATAGCGGGGCCTGCGTTCTGGTTGTTCGCAGCGGCCTGCATGGCGGACGCCTGCGCGCCGACGAGGTGCGCGGCGGCTCTTGTCGGGTCCATGAAGGCGGCGTTGCGCTGCATCTCCTTGAGCATCTTCTCGTCTTCCTCGCTCGCCTTGACAGACGAGACGCCGAACGAGACGATCTCGAGACCGCGGAGGTTGCGCCACTTGGAGGACAGGACGTCGTTGAGGGCGTCGGCCATCTCCATGGTGTGGCCGGGGAGAGAAGAATAGCGGATGCCCTGCTCGGAGATCTTGGCAAAGGCGGGCTGCAGGGCGGTCAGCAGCTCGGTTTTGAGCTGACTGTCGAGCCGGTCACGGGTGAAGCCGTCGGTGACGTTGCCGCAGACGTTGGTGTAGAAGAGGATCGGGTCGCAGATGCGGTAGCTGTATTCGCCGAAGCAGCGAATAGCGATGTCGATGTCGATGCCCGCGCGCTGGTCGACGACGCGGAACGGCACCGGAGACGGCGTACCGTATTTGTTGCCAATGAGCTCTTTGGTATTGAAGTAGTAGACGCGCTGGTCCTTGGGCGGCTCACCGCCGAAGGTGAAGCGCTTGCCGATGTTCTTGAAGGTGGCGAGGATGTTCTCGCCCAGCTTGCCGCAGAACAGCGACGGCTCCGACGAGGAATCGTATTTGAATTCGCCGGGCTCCGCGCAGAACTCGGTGACCTTGCCCTGATCGACGATGATCATGCACTGGCCGTCGGCGACCGCGATGACGGAGCCGTTGGAGATGATGTTGTCCGAGCCCTTCGTGTTGCTGCTGCGGCCGGAGGTCCGCTTCTGGCCGCGGACGGCCATGACGCTTTCCGGAAGAGAATCACAATAGAAATACTCAAGCCACTGATCGGCCATCACGCCGCCCGCGGCACCCAGAGCTGCTTTGATAAGTCCCATTTGTTTACGCTCCTTTACTGACAGAATAATAAATGGTATCTGCATCTGTGCTTGCTTTCAGGATACCATAGTTTGACGCATCCGGCAACGGGAATGTTCCAATTTCATGAAAAATCACGAATTTTCGCCGCTCCGCGCGGCTGGGCAGAAACAAAAAACTGACCATAGGAAAGAAGGGCGGGGTTTGGTATGATCATATAGAATATCTGCGGACTGTACATGCCTTCCCCTCATAGTGGAAGCCTTTGGAGTGCGCAAATCCCAAGCCTCCCCTTCCAGGGGAGGTGGCTCGGCGAAGCCGAGACGGAGAGGTCGCATCAAATCTGCGGCGACCTCTCAGTCAGCCTGCGGCTGACAGCTCCCCTGGAAGGGGAGCCTTTCCGAAGACAGAAAGGAGCACCGATGCGGTTTATTTATTCTTTGTGCTATGCGGCGGGGCTGGGGGTGGTGAGCTTTGTGCTGGGCAGGCTCGTGCCGAAGGAGTGGTTCGACTATACGCGCTTCCCCTACCGGAGCTTTGCGTTTGAAAAGGGCGGGAAGATCTACGAGGCCATCGGCATTGCAAAGTGGCAGAGCCGCGTACCGGATATGAGCCGGATCTTCCCGAAGCTCATGCCCGCCAAGAAGATCCCGGCCCGGCCGGACGAGCAGACGCTGCTCGTCATGATCCGCGAGACCTGCGCGGCGGAGGCCACGCACGCGCTGCTCATTCTGGCGGGGCTCGGGCTGCTTGCCATCTGGCCGGGCGCGGGCGGCATCCTTTTATATCTGATTTACGCCATTTTCGGCAATCTGGTTTTTCTCATCATTCAGCGCTATAACCGCCCCCGCCTTGTGCGGCTGTATGAGCGGATGTGCGCAAAAAGGAGCAAAGAAGCATGAAAGTCCTGATCCTCAGCTGCAATACCGGCGGCGGGCACAATTCCTGCGCCCGGGCCATCGGCACGGAGCTGCAGCGCCGCGGCCACACCTATGAGACCGACGACGCGCTCTTGTACGTGTCGAAGGGCACGAGCCGCTTTGTGAGCAACTGGCATGTGCGCTTCTACCGCTATTTCCCGAAGCTCTACAACAAGGGCTACCAGTACGCGGAGGAGCACCCGGCGTCGTTTGACGAGTCGTCTGCGGCCTGCCGCATCCTGCGGCGCGGGTGCAAGCGGCTGCGCGCGGCCATCGTGCAGGGCGGATATGACGCGGTGGTGTGCGTGCATCTGTTCCCCGCGCTGATGCTCACGTTCATCCAGCGGCAGCAGCCGCTGCCGGTCAGGACCATGTTCATCGCCACGGACTACACCGCAAGTCCCTCGTGCGACCGGATGCAGCTGGACACCTGCGTCATCCCCGACGCGTCGCTGCGCGCGGAATTCGAAAAAAACGGCGTCCGGCCGGAGACCATCCTCCCCTGCGGCATCCCCGTGCGCGAGGAGCTCTATACCTGCCTGCCGAACCGGGAGGCGAAGCTCGCCGTGGGGCTCGAGCCCTCGCACCGGCATCTGGTGATGATGACCGGCAGCATGGGCTGCGGGCCGATGGAAAGAATCACGGAGCTGCTTGCAAATTCGCTCCCGCCGGAGTATGATGTGACTGTAGCCTGCAGCAGCAACCGGCAGCTTCTGCGGCGCATGGAGCGCAGGTTCGCGGACAAGCCCAACATCCACATCCGCGGCTTTATCAGCAACGTCTCCGTCCTGATGGACAGCGCGGATCTCTTTCTCACCAAGCCCGGCGGCATCAGCACGACCGAGGCCATGGTCAAGGGACTGCCGATGGTGCTGGTCAACGTGGTGGGCGGATGCGAGACGCCGAACCTGAATTTCTTCGTCTCCCACGGCGGCGCGGCCACGGCCGGCACGCCGGAGGACATCGCCGCGCTCTGCAGGGAGCTGCTGGAAAACGACGAAGAACGCCTCATCATGCGCCAGTCGCTGCTGGCCATGAAGCAGATCCCCGCCGCGCAGGCCATCTGCGGCCGGCTGGAGGGATAAAGCGCGCAGACTGCGGAAATCTAATGATACAAGGAGGGCACCCAACATGACGAATGTGAATCTGGATAACTTTGACGCGGAGGTCATGCAGGCACAGACGCCTGTCGTGGTCGATTTCTGGGCCAGCTGGTGCGGCCCGTGCATGATGCTCGCGCCTGTGATGGAAGCGCTGGACGGCGAGATGGACGGCGTGAAGTTCTGCAAGGTCAACGTCGACGACGAGCGCGATCTGGCCATGGAATTCGGCATCGAGTCCATCCCGACGCTGCTGTGCATCAAGGGCGGCAAGGTCGTGAAGCGTCTGGTCGGCTACCGGGAGAAGGACGCGCTCAAGAAGGAGCTGGAAGCGCTGTGAAGGTCCGGCTGAACGAGGACAAGGCGGTCGTCGCCCGCGTCAAGGAGGGGCTCAAGCGCACCGGCGGCTACTGCCCGTGCAGGCTTGCGCGGACGGAGGAAAACAAGTGCATGTGCAAGGAATTCCGCGAGCAGATCGCCGACCCCGACTTTGAGGGCTACTGCCACTGTATGCTCTATTATAAGGAAAAATAATTGAAGACCCTTCCTGTTTCGGGAAGGGTCTTCCTGTGTTTCCGGGGGCTTCCTGCGGCTGGGGCGGAAAGTTGTGAAGAATTTCTGAATTATTTACAAAAGTATTGCAATTTTTAAATCTTACGGTAAACTGGAGTCACAAAAGAAGCGGCGAAGCTCGCCGCAGAAAGAGGTGTACAGGGATGAAACGTACATTTGCAAAGCTTCTGAGCCTGTTCGTGGTGCTGACGCTCGTCATCGCCATGCTCCCGGCGGTTTTCGCCGTGGATGGAATAGTCTCAGTCACAGCGGAAAATACCACGCTGAAGGTCAACAAATCGACGACAGTCAGCGTCAAAGACGCAAACGGAGCTGACGTGTCGAACGTGATGCTCAGCAGTGACCATACCGATATCGTCAGCGTTATTGACAGCTCGACGATCAAGGCACTGAAGGTCGGTTCCGCCATCATTACGGCGACGGTGACAGAGGACGGAGAAACGCAGACGCTCGGCAGCGTCCAGATCACCGTGCAGTCGGGCGTGACTGCGATCGCAGCCGACACTTCCATTGAGATCGATGCTGACAGCGAGAAGACCGTTTCCCTGTCCGTGAAGCTCACGGGCGCGGCGAACGGCGACGTGCTGGCGGTCCGGTCGTCTGACGAGAGCGTCGTGACGGCGCAGGCTGGCGATATCACACTTACGACCGGCAGCTGCTCTGTCACGCTGACGGCAGTGAAGACCGGCACAGCTGCGGTCACGCTCAGCTGCGGCACAGCCACGGCGCAGGTCGCTGTAACCGTCAAGGCATCGGGAACGCATACCGTGACCTTTGAAAAGCAGAAGCTGACGGTCAAAAAGGGCGAAACGGCCATGAATCCTGCCAAGGCCACGGATGGCGATAAGCTCACCTATGCCAGCAGCACGGCAGTCGCCACGGTCGACGCTTCGACCGGTGCAGTGACTGGCGTCGCCGCCGGGACGGCCACGATCACCGCGACGGTCAAGAATGCCTACGACGTTATCGTCGAGACGGCGAGCTACACCGTCGAGGTCGCGGACGCGTATAAGATCGAGCTGAGCGCCGCGCCGTCGAGCCTGACGGCCGGCAGCGCCTCCACCGTCTCCGCGACGGTCTACCAGTACATGACGGAACGGGGCTACGTGCCCTATCAGCGGTCCGTGGAGCTGACGTGGAACGCCTACAAGGAAAACGTCGCCGATCTTGGCGGCAGCGATCCGAGCAAGGCCGTGAAGACCACGACGAGCAGCGGCTCTTCGAGCGTCACGCTCTATACCTACGCGACCGGCACGTCCAAAACTGCCGTGCAGGTACCGGTGACGGTCTTGGTCACGATCAGCGGCACGACCTATCAGGCTTCTCCGCTCTCCGTGAGCGTGAGTCCGGCCTCCGCGCCCTCGTTTGCGGTGCATGAGGAGGATTATTTCGATCCCGACGACTTCTCCGAGGCCGTCGACGGCGCGACGGGCCGCTATGCGGGCAAGCTCTCCGCCATCACCATCGAGGGCTCGAACGGCGGTTCGGTCTATGAAAACGGCAGCCGCGTGAGTTCGTCGACGAAATACTATGTCTCCGGTGCGCGCAACAAGCTGATCTCCAGCCTGTATTTCCGGACCTCCTCCACCAGCACGACGAACGCCTACTTCACCTACATCGGCTATGACGCCGACGGCGATGTGATCGCCGCGGGCAAGGTGACGCTCGGCGATGAGAGCGTCGACATGGAATACTCCGCCAGCTTCGGCGGCAGCGTGACCTTCCTGGAATCCGATTTCAGCAAGGCCTTCTCCGGCAAGGCGGGCGAAAAGCTCGACTATGTCACGTTCGCGATGAACCGCGCGACGGTCGTCATGAACAACAAGACCTACAGCCTGAACGACGGCAGCAACGCCGCCATCTTCGGCTGGGCCTACACGACCTCCAAGGCCACGACGAAGCTGAGCTCCACCGACAAGTGCTACTATCAGGCGAGCTACACGCAGCTCGACCTCGACGAGGTCACCTATGTGACCGGCAGCTACCGGACCAAGTACACGGTCTACCTCCCCTACACCGCCGTCGGCACCTCCGGCTCGCGGTATGAGGGCTACACCGCCATCACCGTCTCCGGCGACGACTCCATCACGGCCTCCGGCGCGTCGATGAAGACGCTGGGCGCGGCGGATGCGGTCCTGCGGGCCTACCCGAACGCCGCTTATGTGATGTTCAAGCAGCCCGCGGTGAGCGAAGGCCGTCTGCTCTACAACTTCCGCTCCGTCGCCGCGCAGAACTACACGGCGGTCGACTACAGCAAGGACCAGTTCTATCTCAGCGGCACGAGCGCGAAGAACCTGTATCTGGACAGCGTCTTCTTCCTCCCCGCAGCGGACTGCAGCACGCAGATCCGGCTCGCCTTCACGGTCTACGGCACGTCCGGCACGCAGCTGGGCAGCGGCGAGCTGACCGTGCGCGTGGCCTCGAAGACGGCCTCTTCCGTCTTCTCGGATGTGAACGCGCGGACCTGCTCGTGGGCGGCGAACGCGGTCGACTTCATGAATGAATACGGCCTCGTCAAGGGCACAGGCACCTCCACCTTCGGCTGGAAGGGCAGCATGACCCGCGGCGACTTCGTCCTCATCCTCTACCGCAACGCCGGTTCTCCGTCGGTCTACGGTGTGTCGAACCCGTTCACGGATGTGAAGAGCACGGATTACTACTATGAGGCCGTCCTCTGGGCGTACCGCAACAACGTCGTCAACGGCACCAGCACCACGACGTTCGGCCCGAAGGGCAAGATCACGCGCGAGCAGATCGCCTCCATCCTCTGGCGGCTCGCGGGCAAGCCGGTCTACTCGGCCAGCCTGCGCAGCTACACGGACTATGCCTCCGTCAGCGATTACGCCTATGACGCGATGAGCTGGGCGGTCGGCAGCGGCTATGTCAAGGGCAGCGGCGCCAAGCTCAGCCCCAAGAACAACGCCACCCGCGCCGAAGTCGCGGTCATGCTCCACCGGTATCTGACCAAGTAAAAACCCGAAAAAAATGCCCCGCCTGTCGGCGGGGCATTTTTCTGTTTATTTCTCGCGGCCTTTCAGGTCCTGCAGGATCTGGTCGTAGAATTCCTTGCTGATCTTGTATTTGCGCAGGTAGATGATGTAGCCGGCGGCGATGAGGATGAGGGGGATGGCCAGCATGGCGAGCTTGATGGTGAGCTTGCCGGAGGCGTCGATGGCGGCCGCGGCCGCGTCGCTGCCCCTGGTCTTGATGCCGGCGAGCATGATGCTGATGCTGATGAGACCGGTCGAGAGCGCGCCGCCGATCTTGTTGACGAGCGGCTGGATGGAGAAGGTGATGGACTCGGAGCGGCGGCCCAGCTTCCACTGGCCGTATTCGATCGTATCGGCGAGGAACATGAGCATCAGCAGCTGGATGAAGGCCTGACCGACGAACATGAGGATGGCGGCCAGCGCGATGAGGACGATGGAATGCTCGGCAAAGAAGAACACGGCGTAGCCCGCGGCGACGAGGATGGTCGCGCCGGTATAGAGCTGGCGGCGGTCATGCTTTTTCGAGAACAGCGGGAAGATCATGAGCGCGGCCAGCTGCGCCACGCCGCAGACAGCCGCCAGCACGGCATACATGTTGATATCGCCGTAGAGGTACTGCATGTAATAGGTGGCGAAGCCCGTCGTGGTGCAGTAGCCGACCATGAACAGGGCCATGGAAAGCGTGGTCCACATGAGCTGGTCGTTTTTCGTCAGCGCGTTCCACATGTCGCGGATGGTGAACTTCTCCTCGTCCTCCTTGATCTCGCGGTTCTCCTTCACGCCGAACAGTGGGAAGCACAGACCGGCGAGGTAGATGACGCTCACGGCCACGGCGACCGTCATCCACGCCTTCGGCGTGTTGCCGAGGGCAGCGGTGATGGGCTGCCAGCCGACCATGATGATGTACATGCCGATGTTCGCGCAGATGCGGGCGAAGGCGCCGTAATTCTCGCGCTGCTTCTGGTCCTGCGTGAGGGCGGGCAGAAGCGTCCAGTAGGCGATGTCATTGATGCCGTAGCTGATATCCCAAAGGACGTAGGCGACGGCGAAGAAAATGACGTAGGCCGTGCCGGTGCCGACGTTGCCGAAGAGGATCAGGTAGAAGATCACGGACACGACGCCGCCGACAAGGATCGCGGGTTTGAACTTGCCCCACTTCGTGTGGATGTTGTCGATGACGAGGCCGGTGATGGGGTCGTTCAGCGCGTCGGCAATACGCAGGACGGAGAGCACGAGGCTGACCGCCGCGAACACGTGCAGCGGCAGCGAGAGGATGTTGGACAGGAAATACAGAAGCGCGTTTGCCTCAAACGCATAGAACATGTCGCGGCCGATGGTGCCGAGGCCGAAGAAATATTTGTTGCGGCGGTCAAGGTTTTTCATGACTGCACACCTCCTGAATGAAATAGACATTGGAGCCGAAATCGCCCTGCATCCGGCCGTCCGGGTCGTAGCCCGTGCCGGCAAAGCGTGGGGCCAGACAGATCCCGGCGGCGAAGGCCGCGCCGGAGGCCGTCAGGCTCTGGCTGCCATCGGACATCCGGTACAGGCTGTCCGCAGTCTGGACGGCAAGGCCGTTGGGATTGAGCTTCACGGGCAGCACATGGCGCAGGAGCGTCCCGAAATCGCCCACGCGCAGAAGCTGGGGGCGGGAGGTCAGGCGATACTGCTTCTCCCCGTCCAGCCCCGTCACGCACAGGTGCTCGTAGCCGGGAGCGGCGGGCTGCAGGCCGTGGAAGACGGCTGCAACGGTCTCCTGCTTCGTCTGCATCTGCCAGACGGTCCCGCCGCCGTCGGTGCGGCCTCTTGTGAAGCGGCCGTACTGGAGCGTGCGGCGGTGGGCGCGGTAGAACTCCGTCTGCGCCCGGATCTCCGCCTGCTCGACCGGCAGGAGCTCCGTGAGGTCGAGCTCGTAGCCGAGGCAGCCGAACAGGCTCACGTTGCCGCGCGTAGAGAGCGGTGTGTGCCGCAGCGTCTGCGCGTGCGGGCTGGCCGAGACGTGCGTGCCGAAGCACGAGGGCGGATAGAGGAAGCTGAGGCTCTGCTGGATGCGCAGGCGCTCAACGGGGTCGGTATCGTCGGAGCACCAGATCTGCGGAGAGAACCAGAGCATGCCGCAGTCAAAGCGGTTGCCGCCGGACGAGCAGCTCTCAAGCAGGATCTGCGGCCGGGGCAGGAAGATACGGCGCAGCACGTCGTAGAGGCCGAGGACGAAGGCGTGCTGCTGCGCGCCGAGCGCGCAGGAATGGCGGTTCATGTCCCACTTGACATAGGAGATGGGCGCGGAATCGAGGATGCCGCCGACGCTCTCGACGAGATAGTCCCGCACCTCCGGCTTTGTGAGGTCGAGCAGCAGCTGGTGGCGGCCGAGCAGATCCTCCCGGCCGAGGACGTCGTGCAGGGCCCAGTCGGGGTGCTGCCGGTAGAGCTCAGAGTCAGGGCTGACGGATTCCGGCTCGAACCAGAGGCCGAACTGCAATCCCATGGCGTTCAGCTTTTCGCCGAGGCCGCGCAGGCCGCCCGGCAGTTTCTTTTCGTTCACGGTATAGTCGCCGAGGCTGGAAGTATCGCTGTTTCGCTTGCCGAACCAGCCGTCGTCGAGGACGAACAGCTCGCAGCCGAGCTGCTTTGCCGCCCGGCCGAGGCGCAGGAGCTTCGATTCCGTAAAATCGAACATGCAGCCCTCCCAGCTGTTGTAGACGATGGGGCGGGGCCGGCCCTGCCAGTCAGGCGGGATGAGGTGTTCGTTCACATACCGGTGGAAGCAGGCGGACAGGCCGCCGAAGCCCGCGCCGGAATACGCCATGACGGCCTCCGGCGTCTCAAAGCGCGCGCCGGGCGCAAGTTCCCAGTCGAAATTCGCGGGCGAGATGCCCTGCAGCACGCGGGTGAGGCCCTGCAGGCTCTTCTGCGCGCTGAGATAGTGGCTGCCGGAGTAGAGCAGGTTGAAGCCGTAGACCGCGCCCGCCTGCTCTCCCGCGTCCGGCGCGGCGAGCAGGAAGCCGGGGTTGGCGCGGCTGGAGGAGGCGCCGGTCGTACTCTCGAGGCAGGTCCTTGCCATGGTGACGGGCGTGCGGGTGTGCTGCATCTCGGCGATCCAGCCGCCGGAGAAGGTATGCAGCTCCCAGTCGCCGGGAAGCTCCGTGCAGGCGCTCATGCATTTGCGGATGTGCACGGCGGAGCTGCCGCAGTTTTCGAGGATCGCCCGCCGGGTAAAGACCGTCGGCAGGACGCCATAGAGGAGCGTCAGGCGGAGCTTCGCCGCTGCGTCTTCCAGGTACACGGCGAGGATGGTCTGGCCGCGGGAGACGGGCAGCGCCGAGGGCGGCGGCTCCTTCAGCACCTCGCAGCCGAGATAGCGGAAGTCGGTGGAGACGGCTCTGCCGCCGATCGACAGCTCCAGCGGGCTTTCGCGGTAGTCGCCGCAGCCGCAGCCGCTCCACTCGAGCGGCAGGATATCGAGGCAGTCGGCGTTGGAGCCCTCGCGGTAGAGCGTGCTGTCGCCCCAGCCGCATCCGGGGCGGGCGGCGAAGGCCGGCGCGTCGGCAGTCTCGGCGCGCGCGCCGAAGTGCAGGTGCTCCAGAAACCCGTCCTTCACGCGGAAGAGATAGGACGCTTCTTCATTTCGCAGGTGGAACACGCCTTGTCTGACGTTGATCATTCGATGCGGTAGACCTCCCCTCTGACGTAGGTGTTGAACGCCTCGTCCGTCACGCCGCCGTGCTGGATCATATCGGCGTAGAACGCGCCGGAGCGCTTGATGGTGCGCGTCTGGGTGGCATAGTCGACGTTCACGAGGCCGAAGCGGGCGCTCTCGCCCTCCAGCCATTCGAAGTTGTCGCAGAAGCACCAGTGGTAATAGCGCTCAAAGGGCAGGCCGGACTGGACGATGGCCTCCAGATGCTCGTAGAGATAGCGGGCACGGAAAGCGTCCTGGTTGTCGCAGGTGCCGTTCTCCGTCACCCAGATGGGGCGGCGGAGCAGCTTTTCAAGCTTTTGGGCGCAGCGCACGATGCCCTCAGGGTAGATCTCCCAGCCGAGGTCGTTGCGGGGGCTGTTTTTGCGCACACCGTCGGCAAAGCCGGTGACGGTCGAGCGCGTATAGTAGTTGACGCCGTGGAAGTCACAGTATTCGCCCTTCGGCAGCTTCCAGTGATTGCGCAGCGGCCAGCGGAACGTGCCGGTGGTCATGGCCTCGGTGATCGCGCCCTGGAACAGCCACTCGACGGCCTTCGCCGTCGCGGCCTGGACCGGATTGCGGGGGTTTTCCGGCTCGAAGACGCGCAGGTGGTTGGCGAAGCCGACCATGGTGTCGGAATAGCCCATGGCCTCGCGCGTCTCATGGAGCATCCGGTAGCAGCGGATGTGGCAGTAGGCCATGTTTTCGAGCACGGTGAAGGTCTCGGCGAATTTCTTGTGTCCCGGGGGCCAGTCGCCGAAGAAATAGCCGTTGGTCGCATAGACGTTCGGCTCGTTGATGGTGATCCAGTCGCTGACAAGATCGCCGAAGCGGTCGGCGCAGAGCTTGGCAAAGGAGAGGAAATCGTCGAGATTTTCGCGTCTGGAGAACGCGCCCATGCGCTCGAACCACATGGGGTTGGAGAAATGGTGGATCGTCAGCAGCGGGCGGATGCCGAGCTGGCGCAGGTATTCCAGCTCCGCGCGGTAGTGCGCGACGGCGGACTCGTCGACCTGCCCGCGCTCGGGCATGATCCGGGCCCACTCGACGCCGAGACGGGCGATGGGCAGGTGCAGGCCGGCCATGAGCGCGCAGTCCTCGCGCCAGCGGTTCCAGTGGTCGTCGGCGACGGCGGGGTCGGAACCGTCCTTGATCCGGCCCTGGTGATACCAGTCGTTCCAATTGCTGCCGACCTCGCCGCCCTCGATCTGCGCCGAGGCGGAGCTGACGCCAAGCAGAAAGCCCTCAGGGAACTGTAAACGCATCGGATGTCCTCCTTCATAATCGTTGATTTTTGATGGTATGCAAGACCAAAGGCTCCCCTTTCAGGGGAGCTGTCAGCCGTAAGGCTGACTGAGAGGTTGTTGCAGATTTGCACGAAAACCCAAACCGCAAATTCAGTTTGCGGTTTGGAAAGGAAGAAACGAGCACAGAGGATAAGAAGCCTTGCTTGCAAGGATTCGTTCCATCGTGGTCATTTCTGACGCGCCTCCGGCGGCCATATCTTTTCCGTCTTGCCGGAAAAGATATGGAAGAAAAGGGGCGCTTGGTTATGTTTGGTGCTTCCTGCCTCTGATTTTAGACAGGCCCCAATGTTTCTGTCTAGCGTTCCACTCGGTGGTCACCTTACGAGTTTTTACTACGCGCCGCCTGATACGGGGGTGTCGGGTTTGTAACTGGTTGCCGTAGAATGGTTGCTGTCAATAGAAGGTGCGGGGGAAGTTTTGATGGTTTTTTCCTTCTTGCGGGCTATAACCTCTCCGCCTCACTTCGTTCGGCACCTCCCCTTGACAAGGGGAGGCGTTTGGGGTGCGCATTTCCAGGCTCCCCTTGTCAAGGGGAGCTGGCGCAGAGCGCCTGAGGGGTTAGCCCCGCCGCAGCGGAAAGGCTCCCCTTTCAGGGGAGCTGTCTGCGAAGCAGACTGAGAGGTTGCTGCAAATCTGAGACGACCTCTCCGTCTCGGCTTCGCCGAGCCACCTCCCCTGCAAGGGGAGGCGTTGGCTTTCCGCTCCCCCAGGCTTCCCCTGCCGGGGCAGATCTTCGTCCTGCGGATATACGTGATTTTATTGTATGGTTTTTCCCGCGTTCCCGCAAGTGTCAATTTTGGACGAAAGGACCGGGCAAAATCTGTTCAGGTTTCCAACTGGCGAAATCCGGATGGTATGTTACAATAATATTGTTGTTATGGAAACCAATGATGGATGGGGAGAAATGGAATATGGAGCACACAAGGTGGTTTAAGGACAAGGTATTTTATCAGATCTGGCCGAGAAGCTTCCGCGACGGCAACGGCGACGGGATCGGCGATCTGTGGGGCGTATTGGAGAAGCTGGACTATCTGCAGGAGCTGGGCATCGACGGCGTGTGGTTCTCGCCGCTGTATCCCTCGCCCGGAGCGGACTGCGGGTACGATATCTCTGACTACATGGACATCGCGCCGGAATACGGCGGCATGGAGGCCTTCCGGGCCGTGCTGGACGGGCTGCACCAGCGCGGGATGAAGCTGATCATGGATCTGGTCGTGAACCATACGAGCGACGAGCACGAATGGTTCCAGAAATCCCGGCGGCGCATCGAGCCGTACACCGACTATTATATCTGGCGGCCCGCGAAAAAGAACGGAAAGCTGCCCAACAACTGGGACAGCCATTTTGAGGGCAAAGCCTGGCAGTGGGACGATCTGCGGCAGGAATATTATCTGCATCTGTTCGCCGTCAAGCAGCCGGATCTCAACATGGACAACCCGCTCGTGCGGACCGAGGTCAAGAAGATCCTGAAATTCTGGCTCGACCTGGGCGTCGACGGCTTCCGGGAGGACGTCATCACGTTCATCTCCAAAAAAGAGGGACTGCCGGACGATCATCTGTTCCCGGTGTTCAAGGGCATCCGATTTTACAACCACGGCCCGCACATCCACGAGTATCTGCAGGAGTTCCGCCGCGACGTGCTGGCCAATTACGACTGCATGACCATCGCCGAGGCCCCGCTCGTCACGCCGCAGCGCGCGCTCGACTATATCGCGGAGTCCGACACGAACGAGATCGACATGATGATCCAGTTCCAGTGCATGTGCGCCGACTGCTTCTTTACGGATTACATGCCGCGCAAATTCTCGCTGAACCGGCTGCGCAGGGCCTTCTCCAGCTGGCAGACGGAGCTCGACGGGCGCGGGTGGAACGCGCTGTATCTGGAAAACCACGACCATCCGCGCGTCATCTCGCGCTACGGCAGCGAACAGTACCGCGTGGAAAGCGGCAAGATGCTGGCGGTCAGCTATCTGTTTTTAAAGGGCACGCCGTTCGTCTATCAGGGGCAGGAGATCGGCATGACGAACTGGTATCCGGACAAAACGAGCCTCTATGAGGACGTGCAGACCTGCAACCAGCACCCGGACTGGCCGGAGGAAAAGCGGCTGGCACTCTATCACCGCGCCTCGCGCGACTCGGCCCGCACGCCGGTGCAGTGGACCGGCGGGGAAAACGCCGGGTTCACGACGGGGACGCCGTGGTTCTATGTCAATGAGAACTATCCGGAGATCAACGTCGAGCAGGCGCTGGCCGACCCGGATTCGATCCTGAACTTCTACAAAAAGGCCATCGCCCTGCGCAAGCGGCTGCCCGTCGTGCGCGACGGCAGCTATCAGGTCTACGAGCGGAATTCGGACGCGCTTTACGTTTACGCGCGGGAGACGAAGGAGCAGAAGCTGCTGGTCGTCTGCTCGTTTACGGACCGGCCGGTGCGCTTCTGCCCGCCCTACCCGTTCTCGCTGGACGATATGAAGCTGCTGCTGTGCAACTATCCGGACGCCGGGAGCGGCGCGAGCTTCGTCACGCGGCCGTATGAGGCGCGGGTCTATCTCTACGAGTAAGGCGGGCCAGCGATCCGATAAAAGCTGGCAGATTGAATAAAAACGCGTGAAAATTTCATTCAACATCTACAATTTGTTCTTGCATTTGTTCTAAGTTTGCGTATAATGAGGTGTGCAAAATCATGTAGAAGAAATGAAGGAACATTTTTATGCGTACGTTGTTATCCCTGTCTGTCGCCATTCTCGCGGGTCTGCTGATGACCCGTGTTGCAAAGCCCCTGAAGCTGCCGTCGGTGACGGCATATCTGGTCGCGGGCGTGCTCATCGGCCCGTACTGCCTGGGTCTTCTCGGCATCG
>ENA-UOOC01002182-UOOC01002182.1-human-gut-metagenome-genome-assembly--contig:-C48old-NODE-2182-length-15138-cov-20.836969_pt1 | contig 15138 bp, 10 predicted proteins | sample MGYA00242469_ERZ724016 | MGnify/ENA metagenome assembly ERZ724016 | reverse complement strand
TGATGGATAAAGTGGATAACTTGATTCTTTGCGGTGGTATGACTTATACTTTTGCAAAAGCTCAAGGTGGAAAAATTGGTAATTCTATCGTAGAAGATGACAAATTGGATTTGGCTCTTGATATCATTGCTAAGGCTAAAGCTAAAGGTGTGAATTTGGTATTGGGCTCTGATTGTGTGGCTGCTGATGCATTCTCTAACGATGCTCATACTCAGGTTGTTCCTGCAAATAATATTCCTGACGGATGGGAAGGTTTGGATGCAGGTCCTGAAACTCAGAAAGCATTTGCTGCTGCTATTGAAGATGCCAAGACTATTCTGTGGAACGGTCCTGCCGGTGTTTTTGAATTCGATAACTTTACTGCCGGTTCACGTGCTATCGCTGAAGCTATCGCAAAAGCAACTAAAAACGGTGCATTCTCATTGATCGGTGGTGGTGACTCTGTAGCTTGTATCAACAAGTTCGGCATGGCTGACCAGGTTTCTTATATCTCTACCGGTGGCGGTGCTTTGTTGGAAGCAATTGAAGGAAAAATTCTTCCGGGTGTTGCAGCTATCAAAGGTGAATAATTAATTTTCTGCTATATATAAAAAAGGCAGCCTTTTCGAAAGCTGCCTTTTTTATATTCTTTATTTTGTACTTTTCAGAACATGAACAAAACTGTTGCTACCAGTCTGTTGTTTGAAACAGAATGAGTATCAATAATCTTTCCGTTAGAACTTTTCATGGAACCATACCATGCGGAAGTAAGATTGTATTCAACTCCCAATTTCCAGTGAGGCACATTATAGGTTAGTTCTGCGCTGGTGCTTACCAATTGGTCTACATTGGTTCCTGTACCATACATTTTACTTATTTCGTCACTCGTTCCTAAATTTTTCATATAACCTAAAAAAACAGCCGGTTTCCATTTCTTACCGTATGCAATGTTCAGCCATGAACTAGAATTCCGGTTGGGGGAATACTCTTGTTCTCCCGTACGGGCATCAGTGGATTTTACACCGTATCCGCCCAGCATGGATACTTGTGTAAGATTGGAACCCAAAATACTTTTTGCTGCCACATACCATAGGGGAGAAGTATATTTCATGTGAACTTCGTAAGACAGGGCAGTGACACGTTCATCCACTTTGTAAACTTCATCTTCTACTACCGATTGAGTACGAGGTTTTAATGAAATCATTTCAATGCCTGCTCCCACTAGCCAGTTGCTTCTTTTGTAATCTGCACCAATATAGATTTCGGGTATACAACTTTCTTTTATGTATTTCTGGCTTTTCCCATCAGGACCTTGAGACAGGTATTGGGATTGCCAAATAGCCGCGCCTGTCAGTTGTATATCACCAGCTTTGTAGCGGAATCGTATTTGTGGGGCACGGCTGAACGGTTGGAAAGGAGCTCCCATATTCAGATTCAGAATTTGTGGAGCAACGTCACCATATAACGGATGCCAGGTTTGTCCCAACAGTAAAGACGGTTTTCCCCAATCAAGGTTTAAATAGGCATGGCGCAGACGTATAGTGGAGAAGGTTGTTCCTGATCCGCGGAAGTCCATTTCTACTTTTGCGGAGGTTTTTGCTCTTCCCAACTTGGGACCTTGCACATCTATTCCCAAACGGGTATATAAAGTATAAAAGCTTCCATTAGCTGTCGCATTCAGGTCTTTACCTGTTGCATCGTACACTTTATCTTTAGGATACATATAGAAGAGCCCGTCAACAGTTTCTTCATTGGCACGACTATTGTAATAGAAGTCGGTGCGGATTTGTCCGTAGAACTTGTAATTGAAATCTTTGTCTTGAGCAAAACTTTTTGCCGATAGCAGTAAAAATGTGAATAAAAATAAATATTTTCTCATATTTTAAAGGGTTATTATAAACAGTCGGCAAAATTACATAATTTATTTGAAAATCGCACGTGTGTCTTGGTAAAAGAATTGTGCGCCTCTACATATAAAGTCTGCACCGATACAAATTATTTTTGTTGCCTCATTCAAGGCAACATTTGAATCTTGTCGTATTCTTCATCAGTTACGGGTTCTAACCATTCATTGGATGTGTTTTCTCCGGAAAGTTCGAATGCAAGGTGGGCGAACCAACTGTTGGCGGCTGCACCGTGCCAATGTTTTACGTTGGCAGGGATATGGATCACTGTGCCGGGAAGAATCTCAACAGCTGCTTTACCTTCCTCTTGATACCAGCCACGACCGGCTATGCCGATAAGCATTTGTCCGCCACCTTGAGTTGCATGGTGGATGTGCCAGTTGTTACGGCAGCGTGGTTCAAAGGTGACATTGGAAATGCTTACCTGTTCACGAGAGATAGGGGCGAGGTAACTGTTACCAGTGAAATATTGTGCATAAGCGGTGTTTGGTTCTCCGATAGGAAAAATCATTTCGCGTTGGAACGTTGTTTTTTCATCTTTATCTTTAGAGATATCTTCATTCCATACTTCTTTGGCAAGACGGAATGCCGCCCATGCTTTCGGCCATCCTGCATAGAAGCCGATATGAGTGATGATCTCTGCAATTTCCGTACGCGTAATACCGTTGTTTTTGGCTGATTGGAGATGGAATGTAAGCGAACTGTCCGTTATTCCTTGACTGATGAGTGAGGTGATTGTGACTAAACTGCGGTCACGAAGACTGAGTTGCTCGGTGCGGCTCCACACTTCTCCAAAAAGAATGTCGTCATTAAGTTCCGCGAATTTAGGAGCGAATGTTCCTAATTGGTCGCGTCCTGCTGTCTGTTTGATCTTTTTTTGTGCCATACTGGTTGTTGTTAAAATACTGAATATTAAAAGTAAAATGACTTTGTTCATAGCGTTCATATTTTAAGTCTTTCAATATAAATTCTATGTACAAAAGTATGGAGTTGAAAAAAATAAGATTGTACCCAGATTACAGATTTTTATACCATTTTTCCTGTTTCGTTTGTTGTGCTTTTTAAAATGAAATTCCATTGTCATCCGGCTAAGTTTTCAATCAGGAAATAGAAAACAAGGTTTTGAGCCGGATTACAATGGAATTTAATTCTCCTTATATAAATAGGTAATTAATAGATTTCTATTTCGTCCAAAGCTATTGTGCTGGGTACCTCGCTTTTATCATGCGGGCTATAGCAATCAATTCCATTGCGTATTTTACCTCCGCTTGTAAATTCTATTTTTACCTTCACCGCTTCTTGTGCTGGAAATTCTATTTCTTCATCGAAGCCTCTGAACGTATTTTCTTTGATATCGTAAGTGAATTCTTTTTCGGCTACTTTCTCGAATTTGTTGTCTAAAGAGGAAACATAGACTACAGCTTTGCTCACCGGCAATATTCCACCTGCTGCATTATACAATGTACCGAATCTGATTTTACGGATAGTGGCTTTCTCAAAGTCTACTATAAAAGTAACTTTGTCATTATTGTCTGGGCTGATACCTACCCACGGGGTGGAGGAGGCATTATTTCCACGTTTTCCATTGGTCAGTCCTAAAGTCACAGTGTCTGCGCCCAATATATCATTTTCTCCTAAAATATCACCTTTCATACCTTTGGGTTCGGGCATGATTTCATATTTTTTCCCACTGATTAAATTCTTGTAAAGCTGTTTATGAGTAACCTTACCGATTTGTTTGCCATTAACGAAAGCAGCGGCTTTCAAGTCGTATGTGCCGTCCAATGGGAATGGATGATTGTATAAGTTGGCATGTATGGATGGTTGCTCACCATGAGTCGTATAATAGATTTGTGCTCCCGGATAGAATGTTTCCAGCTCTACATTCAGTACACCTTCTTGGGTGGCACGGGTGTTGATATTTACATCAAAGAAGTTGAGGCAAGGTTTTACGCCCATTGCTTCCAGACGTTGGAAGTCTTCAACCATGCGGTTGCAGAATGAAGTAAAATTCTTTTTCTTCATCGGAGTCCAGCCGGTTTCGGATATAGCGATCAGGCGTGGGAAGATTTGATAATCACGGTTATCCTCAGTTGGCATATATTCTGCCCAGCAATTGGCCTGTACACCAATGATGTGCTGTTTTACCAAACTGTCTGCATCAGCCGGTACAGGATTATAGCTGTATGTCTTTTTCAGTGTGTTGTATCCACCGATAGTAACAGGGGCTATTTCCGGTTCTTCCTGGTAATGGTCAAGGTAAGCGTAAGGATTAGGAGTCATAATAGCATCATGTCCGGCTTTGGCTGCGGTCATTCCGCCTTCCACACCACGCCATGACATCACTGTGGCGTTGGGGGCAAGCCCTCCTTCCAGTATTTCATCCCAACCGATGATATTACGTCCTTTGCTGTTCAGGTATTTTTCCACACGGCTTACGATATAACTTTGTAATTTCTCTTCTTTCGTATGCTTTCTTCCGTCTACGGGATTGGGAGTGATGTCATTTTCCAATCCCAGTTCACGTATCAGTTTTTGACAATGTTCACATTGTTCCCAAGCTGTTTTAGGACATTCATCACCACCTATATGTATATAAGAGCTTGGGAATAATTCCACCACTTCGTCCATGACTCCTTCCATAAACTGGAAGAAGGTGTCGGTAGGGCAGAATACTTGGTCAAACACACCCCATAATTTGCAAACTTCGTAGGTGCTGTCCGGAGTACAGGACAATTCAGGGTAGGAAGCGATAGCGGCCAAGGCATGTCCAGGTAACTCTATCTCCGGAATGACAGTGATATATTTGCTTTGAGCGTATGCAACGACTTCTTTTATTTCGTCTTGTGTGTAAAAACCTCCGTGGGGCTTGCCGTCATATTTGAATGGGTAATGGGTATAGAAATAATCCACCATGGTTTCTGAACGTTGAGAGCCGATCTCAGTCAGTTTGGGGTATTTTTTGATTTCAATTCTCCAGCCTTGGTCGTCTGTAAGATGCCAGTGGAAGGTGTTCATTTTATGTGCAGCCAATACATCTATGAATTTTTTGATATAATCTATAGATGCGAAATGGCGGCATACATCCAGCATGGCTCCGCGATAGCGGAATGTCGGGGCGTCTTCTATTTCAACGCAAGGTACACTCCATTCGGCATTACGTGCTCTTTCTTTACAATAGACATCCACCGGCAACAGTTGATACAGGGTCTGTAATCCATAGTAAAAGCCGTTAGGCGCCGATGCGGTAATTTTTATCAGTTGAGGGGTGACCGATAACTTGTAGGCTTCTTTTTCCATCCCCGGAATGCTGTCAAAAACAATGGAGGGTACATTTTCATGTAACTCGTCAGTCGGTTTCAGCTTGAGACCGGCTATATCCAGGAGAGTGGTTGACAGGCCGGAAGCAATGTGTTTCACTTCTTGTGAGGCGTTAACGACGATAGGAACATCACTGTTCAGGTAAAAACGTCCCTGCTGCTCGCTCATGGTAACAGGCAATGGAACTACATTGTACTCATTGATTACTTCTTTCATTTGGCATCCACACATTAATAACCCAACGAAAAATACTGGCAGACTCTTTTTCTTCATAATAAATCTGTGTTAAGTTTTTAAATAAAGGGGGTATAGAAATTCTTTTTGGACAAAAATAGCAATAAAAACGGAATAAACATGTTTTTCAGAGAGATTAATATGTTTACAATATAAAAATATTTTTCACAGATTTGTTTCTTTATTGCTAATAGAATGCTATCTTTGTCCGAGTTAACCAATTTATTAATCTAACACGCATGACAGCAAATACCCCCAAACGGTTGCTTGCTCTTGACATATTGAGAGGCATCACTATTGCAGGCATGATTCTTGTAAATAACCCCGGTTCATGGGGGTATGTGTATACTCCGTTGGAGCATGCCGCCTTTAACGGGTTAACCCCTACCGATCTCGTTTTTCCTTTTTTTATGTTCATTATGGGAATATCCACTTATATTTCTTTGCGGAAATATAATTTTACTTATTCTCATGCTACATTACGGAAGATTGTGAAACGTACAGTCGTTATTTTTTGTATCGGTCTGTTTTTGAATCTTCTGGCCAAATCGGTTTTTACACATCATCTGAATTTTGAAGAGTTGCGTTATTTAGGAGTCATGCAACGGCTTGCTATAGGATACGGTGTGACTAGTCTGGTTGCTATAACGGTGAAGCATAAATATTTTCCCGCTATCATTTTGGTAACTTTGGCCGTCTATTTTCTTTTATTGGCTATGGGAGACGGCTTTAACTTGTCGGCCACTAATATAGTGGCCCGTTTTGATGTATGGGCATTGGGTACATCCCACATGTACCATGATGGTGGAATGGCGTTTGATCCGGAAGGACTATTGAGTACGCTTCCTGCGGTGTGCCATGTAATGGTAGGGTTTTATTGTGGAAAGTTATTGTTTTCTGCTAAAGATAATGACGAGAAGATACAACGATTGTTTTTGGTGGGTACTATTCTCACATTTGCTGGCTTTTTGTTAAGTTACGGCTGCCCTATCAATAAGAAAGTGTGGTCGCCTACTTTTGTCATTACAACCTGCGGATTGGCATCCAGCTTTTTGGCTCTGCTTATCTGGATCATTGATATAAAAGGCTATCAAGGTTGGTGTGTTTTTTTCCGGTCGTTCGGAGTGAACCCTTTGTTTATCTATGTGTTTGCGGAAATAATGGGGATTCTATTGGGCGCTACGGGGGCAAGTGTCTTTATTTATGAAAAGGTACTGGTTCCGGTGTTGGGAAATTATCCCGGTTCATTAGCCTATGCTTTGTTGTATGTATTATTTTGTTGGAGTATTGTTCATATTTTATACAAGAAAGGTATTTATGTCAAGATCTAAAAACGGAAACAGAAAATTAGTTAAATGAAAGAGACGAAGAATGTTTTTATGTCAGAACTGACGGAGGTGTTTAGCAAACGTCAGCAACAGTTTGTTCAGTTTGCTTACTCGTATGTCAGGAACAGGGAAGAGGCTGAGGATATTGTAATGGGGGCTTTTACTAATGTATGGGAGCACCGGAATGAGTTACAGGAGGATACCAATATTTCTGCGTTGCTGTTGACTGCCATAAAAAATCGTTCATTGAATCATTTGCAACACTTGGAGGTACGTATGCGTGCCGAGCAGCATATAGGAGATATGCGGCAGAAAGAACTGGCTTTGCGTATCTCGACTTTGGAGGCTTGTGATCCCGATAAATTGTTTTGTGATGAGATTCAAGCTTTGGTGCAGGAAGCCATTAGTGAATTGCCTCCTACAAGCAGGGAGGTGTTTATTTTGAGCCGGATGAAAAATTTACCGAACAAGGAAATTGCTTTGCGGCTGGATATTTCTGTAAAGACTGTAGAATTTCATATCACCCGGTCGCTGAAACAGTTGCGGGTGCAGCTGAAGGATTATCAGTTTCTTTGGAGTTTTTTATAAAACAAGACCATGTCTCAGTTATTTGGACATGGTCTTGTTCTTATTTCATATACAGGAATCAGAAACTATAATCTGCACTTAAACCGAACACTTTGTTGGTACGGCTATATACATTTGTTCCGGGTAGTCCGGTTCCGTTATAGTTGGTTGATTTTTTTGTATAATCCTCATAATTAGTCCACATATAACCAACATTTAAATAGAGGTGTTTGTTCATCTTTATTTTGGCTCCGACTCCCAAAGAGTAAGAATCACAAGAAAAACTGGTGTCTGATTGATAGTTATCTGATAGTCCGTAGTCAGTGATTTGTCCACCACAGCTGAGAGTTAGTTGCTTGGTTACATCAAATTCAATACCTGCCAAGTATTCATTGGTTCCTTTAGTCAGATATTTTTGTTTGCCGTTTGCCATACCTGCATTTTTGTCATCATAAAAATGATATTCTACAGAAGCGCGAAGTACCGGAAGGAATTCGTAGGCGGCTGCGATAGAGAGCATGGCTGGAATATCATTGGGAGTATTCACACCGTGTTCGTAGGGGGCTACCATATCTTTGGCACTGGGTGGATATTGTAAGTTCTTTGTATTGTTTTCGATATTCAAGTTGGTCTTGAATTCATATTTGGCACCAATGTTCAGTTTACCCAGTTTAGCATCTACACCGATAACAGGAGTAAGTCCCCAGCCGGTTTGGTCACAGTCTAGAGCAAGAGGCAACAGGTTTGTGTCTGTTCCTTTTACAATAGCGTTCAGAAAGCCTTTGTAGCCACCGGTAAAGTAGTTCATTCTACCTCCACCGAATACGGAAAGCCATTCGGTAGCTTTATAGGATAATCCCAGCTGCAAAGAGTAAATATATTGTTTACCGTCCATGGCACTTGTTATATCATACATATCAGGAGTTATAACCGTAGGTTTTTCTGCTTTTAAACCTTCTTGAAAAATACCTGCCATAGCTGAGGCGTCGAACATAGGCAGTCCGTCATCAAAAGACGCCTTTCCACCTCCGGCAGTGATGGCGAAGAATCCTGAAATTGTCCACTCACCTTTTTTATATGCGGCGAAGAGGCTGGGGATAACCGGTGCGGCGGCTGTTCCTTCGTAATATTTTTCAAAAGGCTTGTCTGCAACAGTAGGACCTGTGGCGTTAACGCCATTGTATGTCATAAAACTGGCATCAATATTTCTAGTCTGATAAGCGCTCTGAATGCTCAATCCTACATGGAATCCGTCTTTGGGCAAGAAAGCCAGGCCGGCAGGATTAGATAAAGCACCGTCTATTTCTGTTGTAGCACCACGAGATAGCATACGGAGAAAAGCTGCATGTTGATTTGTATTGGTTAAAATACCTCCTGCGAAAGTTGAATTTGAAACGATTAGTGTCGCTGCACTAATTAATAATAGTTTCTTCATTTATTACTTGATTTTTTGTTTGCGGGCGCAAAGGTAGGATAAAATAACACACGGGCAAACCTTTTGTGCAATTATTTGTGTCGTCTATTGAAAAAATCAACTGTTTCAACAGAAACTATTTGCCTGGATGATGAATATCCTTTTTTTATTTGTGTGATTGATTGGTAGGAACTGTGGAATGAGGGAGCATGCTGATGCTTTTGTGATATATTTGTTCCGGCACGCCTGTCCGCTAAGTAAATTCCTGGTCTGTTTACAGTTTCTTCACTCCATTCAGAACACCGGATTGAAAAGAATGTAGTATCTTTACAACTCTTTTACTCAATGCAAAAAAAATATATGTATACCAACAAAGAAATATGGAACGTAAGTTATCCGATTTTTCTCGGATTATTGGCGCAAAACATTATCAATGTGACAGATACTGCTTTCCTGGGCAGGGTAGGAGAAGTCGAGTTGGGAGCTTCCGCCATGGGTGGATTGTTTTATATCTGTGTCTTCACTATTGCTTTCGGTTTTAGTGTCGGTTCACAAATCTTGATTGCTCGTCGTAATGGAGAAGGACGTTACAAAGATGTGGGTCCCGTAATGATACAGGGAGGGACATTCTTGCTGGGATTGGCGGTGCTCATGTTTGGGCTGACACATCTTTTGGCCCCATCCATTGTCCGCTTGCTCATTTCATCTGATTCCATTTTTGATGCTACCATGGAATTTCTCAACTGGCGTATTTGGGGCTTTTTCTTCGCCTTTGTCAACGTGATGTTCCGTGCGCTGTATATTGGTATTACACGTACTAAGGTGCTGACAATGAATGCAGTGGTCATGGCATTGGTGAATGTGCTGTTGGACTATATTTTGATTTTCGGTAAGTTTGGAATGCCGGAGATGGGGATTAAAGGAGCAGCTGTCGCTTCGGTGATGGCTGAAGCCGCTTCATTGGCTTTTTTCTTGATTTATACCTACGCAAAGGTGGATTTTAAGAAATTCGGCTTGAATCACTGGCAGAAGATTGACTTTTCTTTATTGGGAAAAATTCTGAGTATTTCGTGTTTTACCATGATACAATATTTTTTGGCCATGGCTACTTGGTTTGTCTTTTTCATCGCGATAGAACGGTTGGGTCAACGCGAGCTGGCGATTGCCAATATCGTGCGTAGTATCTATATTGTGATGCTCATTCCGGTTCAGGCATTGTCTACTACTACCAATTCATTGGTCAGCAATCTGATTGGTGCGGGGGGGGATAACCCATGTCATGCGTTTGATTTGGCGTATAGCCCGGATGTCGTTTCTCATTATGGTGGTCTGTGTGGCGGTGGTGGTGCTTTTTCCTCATGCCATGCTTTCGGTTTACACCAACGAACCGGCGTTGCTGGTAGAGTCTGTGCCTTCGTTGTATGTCATTGCCGGAGCGATGATTATTGCATCAGTGGCGAATATTTATTTCAATGCCATTTCGGGAACTGGAAATACGCAGGCTGCTCTGATACTTGAAATGGGGACTTTGGTATTCTACGCCCTTTACATTCTATGGATAGGCATGGTGGTGAAAGCACCGGTTTCTGTTTGTTTTTCTATAGAGGTGGTGTACTATAGTTTGTTACTGCTTAGCAGCATTATTTATTTGAAAAAAGCAAAATGGCAGAATAAAAAGATATAAGGTTCATAAGTTTTTTGTATTTTTGCACCCTGTTGTTATTCTGAAGGTTAGTAAAGAAGGACAGGCAATCATAATTTGTAATTTATAATTAAATATATATGTTCGATAATTTAAGTGAGAGACTGGAACGGTCTTTTAAGATTCTGAAAGGTGAGGGGAAAATCACCGAGATTAATGTAGCGGAAACATTGAAGGATGTGCGTAAAGCTTTGTTGGATGCTGACGTGAACTATAAGGTCGCCAAAGGCTTTACTGATACTGTGAAAGAAAAAGCTTTGGGGCAGAATGTGCTTACGGCTGTGAAGCCCAGCCAGTTGATGGTAAAGATTGTACATGATGAACTGACTGCATTGATGGGCGGTGAGACTGCCGAATTGGTGTTGGAAGGTCGTCCGGCGGTTATCCTGATGTCAGGTCTGCAAGGTTCCGGTAAGACTACTTTCTCCGGTAAACTGGCCCGTATGCTGAAAACCAAGAAGAACCGTAAGCCGCTGTTGGTGGCTTGTGACGTTTATCGTCCCGCTGCTATCGAACAGTTAAGAGTATTGGGAGAACAAATCGAGGTTCCTGTATATAGTGAATTGGACAGCAAGAATCCGGTGCAGATTGCATTGAACGCTATTCATGAAGCAAAAGCGAAAGGTTATGATTTGGTTATTGTCGATACAGCCGGTCGTCTGGCTATCGACGAACAGATGATGAATGAGATTGAGGCGATTAAGAAAGCGGTCAATCCGGATGAAACATTGTTCGTTGTCGATTCAATGACCGGTCAGGATGCGGTGAATACAGCCCGTGAATTTAATGAACGTCTGGACTTTAACGGTGTTGTGCTGACCAAGTTGGATGGTGATACCCGTGGCGGTGCCGCTCTTTCTATTCGTACCGTTGTGAATAAGCCTATCAAGTTTGTGGGTACCGGCGAAAAGTTGGATGCTATCGACCAGTTCCATCCTGCACGTATGGCAGACCGTATTCTCGGTATGGGTGATATCGTGTCTTTGGTAGAACGTGCGCAGGAGCAATATGACGAGGAAGAGGCAAAGCGCCTTCAGAAAAAGATTGCCAAAAACCAGTTCGACTTCAATGACTTTTTGAGCCAGATTCATCAGATAAAGAAGATGGGTAACCTGAAAGAGTTGGCTTCCATGATTCCGGGTGTGGGTAAAGCGATTAAAGACATTGATATCGATGATAATGCATTCAAGAGCATTGAGGCGATTATTTATTCCATGACTCCGCAGGAACGTACAAATCCCGAAATCCTGAACGGAACACGTCGTACGCGTATAGCCAAAGGCAGTGGAACCAGCATTCAGGAGGTAAACCGTCTGCTGAAGCAGTTTGACCAGACCCGCAAGATGATGAAGATGGTGACCGGCAGCAAGATGGGTAAGATGATGCCGAAACTTAAAAAGTAAGGTTTAAATAAACAGGTAGGGAGAAAGTGCGGAACTTTCTCCTTTTTTTATTATGCAACGTGGCTGATTTATGCTACATTTGTTGCTCAATGGATTATTTATAAATAAATAGTATGCAACTAATTGATGGAAAAGCTATTTCGGAACTGGTGAAGCAGGAGATTGCTGCGGAAGTTGCCGGAATCGTGGCTAAAGGTGGCAAGCGTCCCCATTTAGCTGCAATCCTCGTTGGACACGACGGGGGAAGTGAGACATACGTGGCGGCTAAAGTAAAGGCCTGTGAAGTATGTGGTTTCAAATCCAGTCTGATCCGTTATGAAGCAGATGTGACGGAAGAAGAATTACTGGCAAAGGTCAGAGAACTGAATGAGGATGCTGACGTGGATGGTTTTATCGTACAACTTCCCTTACCGAAGCATATTTCCGAGCAGAAAGTGATTGAAACCATTGACTATCGGAAAGATGTGGATGGTTTTCACCCTATCAATGTAGGTCGTATGTCCATTGGTCTTCCTTGCTATGTATCTGCTACTCCTAATGGTATTCTGGAATTGCTGAAGCGTTACCATATTGAAACACAGGGAAAGAAGTGTGTAGTATTGGGCCGTAGCAATATTGTGGGTAAGCCTATGGCGAGCCTGATGATGCAGAAAGCTTATCCGGGTGATGCCACTGTAACTGTTTGTCACAGCCGCAGCAAGGATTTGGTAAAAGAATGTCAGGAAGCTGACATTATCATTGCTGCACTGGGTCAGCCGAATTTTGTGAAGGCTGAGATGGTGAAAGAAGGTGCGGTGGTTATTGACGTGGGTACTACCCGTGTGCCGGATGCCACAAAGAAATCCGGATTCAAACTGACCGGAGATGTGAAATTTGATGAAGTGGCTCCCAAATGTTCTTATATCACTCCTGTTCCGGGTGGTGTGGGACCTATGACTATTGTATCTTTAATGAAGAATACGTTGCTGGCTGGAAAAAAGGCCATTTACAAATAAGTGCCACACGCTTTGCGAAGCTTGCTGGATAAAAAAGAATGTGTCAAAAGTTTGGTAATGCTTACAAGATAAGCTGACCTGCTTTTGACACACTTGTTTTCATGAACAAAAGTTATGCCTGTTTTTCGGACTTACCTGTAAAATCATAAGGAAGGATTTTCGCTCTTAAAAGATTATTTTGTTCTTCGGAGTAATCATACTTTCGGGAGTGTCCTTGATGTATCGGTCTTTCTCGCTGGGAAGTTCGGGACATTTATGCCCTCATGCCCTCACTGCATGTATAATAGGTTTATTATAAAAGATTTAGATGGTGAGGGCAAAAAATATTGCTCTCACTTATGCTCTTATGCCCTCACTGTATTGTGAAGCTGAATTTTGCATAAAATGCTTGAATACAGTTATATATATACTTTTTATAGGCTATTCCGTTTTGATGTAAAGTAGGCTATTTTTAGGTTTTTTTTGTAAGAAGTGCGCATGGAGGATTTGTACCTTTATGGAATATGGCGGATTCCGGCTGTGGTAAAAAAGATCAGGTCATTTTTAAAAAAGATGACGAGCTTTTTTTAAAAGGCCGCCGTCTTTTTTAAAAACGTCTTGGTCTTTTTTTTAAATGTCCTTGTCTTTTGGACTGGCGGTTGGCATGCTTGCTGACGTGGTTTCTGTTGGGGTCATTGTCATCAATAAGGCATGTGTGTGATATATAAAGATTTGTTGCAAATGCTTGTAGATCCTCTTTCTAATTTTTTATTTGTATTATTCGCTTGAAAAAAACGATGGTACTGCTGTTTCAGAACGGGTGCAGGTTAGTGAAGCCTGTTGGCACAGTTCGGGGTTGCTCCTACGGAATTCAAGCGTATGAAAACTGTAAATTAGTGTAGAACTTTGTTCTTTACGAATTTTTTCCTATCTTGTACCCTTTAATGTTAGAATAGATGAAACAGATCTTCATTCTTTTTTTGCTATGGTTTGGTTTGTCGCTATCGGCGCAAGATCAGATCTCTTTGTTGTTTGTCGGTGATTTGATGCAACATCAGGCTCAAATTGATGCAGCCAGGCAAGGAGACGGGTATAATTATAATGATTGCTTCCGTCATGTGAAGAAAGAAATAAGTGAGGCGGATATGGCTATAGGGAACTTAGAGGTGACATTGGGAGGAAAGCCTTATAGAGGGTATCCGGCGTTCAGTGCTCCGGATGAATATCTTCATGCTATAAAGGAAGCCGGATTTGATGTATTGCTGACCGCTAACAATCATTGTCTGGATAAGGGGAAGTTGGGGTTGGAACGTACTATTCTGATGTTGGATTCTTTGAAAATACATCATGCTGGAACCTATAGGAACCCGGAAGAACGTCATAAGAACTACCCGTTATTGATTGAGAAGAATGGTTTTAGAATTGTATTGTTGAACTATACTTATGGAACGAATGGCTTGAAGACTGATGCTCCGAATGTGGTGAATTATATTAATCGGGAACAAATAAAAAAAGATATTCTTGATGCACGCAGAAAACTTCCTGATGTTATTATAGCCTGTATGCATTGGGGAGTGGAATATTGTTCGTTCCCTGAACGATCGGAGTGTGAATTGGCTAACTGGTTGATTGAACAAGGAGTTGATCATGTAATAGGTTCGCATCCGCATGTACTCCAGCCTATGGAAATTGTAAAAGACCCCCGGACTCCTGCCCGGCATGTCATTGTTTATTCATTAGGTAATTTTATCTCAAATATGTCGAAAGAAAAAACGGATGGAGGAGCTATGGTAAGATTGAAGTTGCAACGGATTTTTCGAATAACCCGTTTAGCGGATTGTGAATATGCATTGGTTTGGACTTCAAGACCTGTTTTAAGTAAAAAAAAGAACTTTGAATTATATCCTGTTACTTTTATTAATAAATCCATTAATAATGAGGAACTTAATGTGATGAAACGTTTCTTGAAAGGAACTGAAAATTTATTAGGAAAATCGAATGGAGGCATAAAAGAGTATTTTTTTGAATAATTTTTCCTCAAAAAGTTTGCAGATATAAAAAAAAGCAGTACCTTTGCATCGCTTTCGAAAGGAAAGCCTAACATGGTGACTATAGTTCAGTCGGTTAGAGCGTCAGATTGTGGTTCTGAATGTCGTGGGTTCGAATCCCACTAGTCACCCCTTCACCTATGAAAGGTTCTGTAAATCTAATGATTTATAGAACCTTTTTCAGTTTTTATGTCTATTAGTGTATTATCATGGGTCAACGTAACAATCTGAGGGATTTTATATTTAAGCATATAATTTAGCAAG
>ENA-UOOC01002177-UOOC01002177.1-human-gut-metagenome-genome-assembly--contig:-C48old-NODE-2177-length-15153-cov-9.012584_pt1 | contig 15153 bp, 12 predicted proteins | sample MGYA00242469_ERZ724016 | MGnify/ENA metagenome assembly ERZ724016 | reverse complement strand
CGGCAATCGTCATAAAGCCGTTGGCCGTGTCCTTGACATAGTTGAAGTCGCGGGTGGGGGTCAGGCTGCCGAGTTTGATTTCAGTCTGGCCTGCCAGCAGCTGTGTAATAATCGTCGGGATGATGGCGCGGCCGCTCTGGCGCGGGCCATAGGTGTTGAAGGGGCGCACGATGGTGACAGGCAGGTCAAAGCTGCGGTAGAAGCTCTCAGCCAGGCGGTCCGCACCAATTTTGGTGGCGGAGTAGGGGCTTTGGCCCTGGAAGGGGTGCTTCTCGTCGATGGGCACATACTGCGCCGTGCCGTAGACCTCGCTGGTGGAGGTGACAAGCACGCGCTGGGTGCCCAGCTCACGGGCGGCGTTCAGCACGTTCAGCGTGCCCTTGATGTTGGTGTCCACATAGCTGTCCGGGCTGTGGTAGGAGAAGGGGATAGCGATAAGCGCTGCCAGGTGGAACACCCGCTCCTGCCCGCGCATGGCGGTACGCACGCCGTTGGGGTCGCGCACGTCGCCCATAAAGACATCAATTTCATTGCGGATCTCCGGCGGCAGCGTGTCGATCCAGCCCAGCGAGCCGAAGGAATTGTACAGGCAGAATGCGCGGACCTTTTCGCCGCGCTTGACGAGTTCTTCAGTCAGATGGCTGCCAATAAAGCCGTCTGCACCGGTGACCATAACGGTATGTGCCATTTTGTGCTCCTTTATCAAAGGGGACAATGCCCCATATTTCAACTTTATTACAAAATAGTATAACCGATTTTTGGGAAGATTTCAACTATTATTCTAAAGGCGCGCGATTGCCCAAACAAAACACCCGGATGCGCGAACATCCGGGTGCTACCGCGTGGCAAATTAGACGATCTCGACCTTTTCCATCACGACCGGGGTGCGGGGCTTGTCGTTCCAGTCGGTGGCGACGGCGGCAATCTCATCGACGACCTCAATGCCCTTCACCACATGGCCGAAAGCAGCGTAGCTGCCGTCCAGGTGCGGGGCGTCCTGGTGCATGATGAAGAACTGGCTGCCGGCGGAGTTTGGATCCATGGAGCGGGCCATGCTGATGACGCCGCGGGTGTGCTTGATGGGGTTGGCAACGCCGTTCTGCAAAAACTCACCCTTGATGTGCCAGCCCGGGCCGCCCATGCCGGTGCCCTGGGGGTCGCCGCCCTGGATCATAAAGCCGGAAATAACGCGGTGGAACGTCAGGCCGTTGTAAAAACCGTCCTTGACGAGCTTTTCAAAGTTCTCGCAGGTGATGGGGGCGGCGCTATGGTCCAGCTCAATGTCAATGGTCTTGCCGTTCTGCATGGTGATACGGATCATACGGAAATCTCCTTTTCAGTTGTGGTATTTTGTGCGTCAGGGTCGCTCACCGGGGTGGGGATGCCCTGCAAATAGCTCATGCTGCCGATCTTTTCGGCAAATTCGGCGGGGGTCAGCTTCTTCATCCAGTAGAGCAAAGCCGCGCCCATAAACTGTTCGCTGCGCAAAACCGCGCGGGGTAGCAGCGCAAACAGGCCGTCGTCGTGGTGCTCGCCGGTGAAGGGGTCAGTCCACTCGTCGGGCAGGTGTTTGTCCAGCTGCCGGGGCGATACATGGCCGGTGATGAATCCACGCCCGCCGAACAGCGGCTCCACGAGCCAGAAGAACGCCCGGCGCACGCCGTGCTTACTGGGAAAGATGCCTCGCAGCTTGTAGGTGTGCCAGAACGCATCGGCCAGGTACTCCACCGGGATATCTTCACCGTAGGTTTCCAGCAGGCAGGTGTGCAGCAGCGCCGTAATGTCGGCCAGCTCCTCGCCGGTGGGCAGGGGACTGACGTCCTCGACGGGCACAAGGCTTGAGCCGGTATCCTCAGCGTGCAGGGTGGAGTCCAGTGCAATCTCCAGGTAACCGTGGCCGCCCTTTTTGCCGTATGGCTGGCCTTTTTTGCACATGGCGCAGACGAAGGGATGCACGACGGTGTCGGTGGCGTAGTGGCTCAAAAAGCCCAGCGCATACTCCACCTGGGGGCGGGTCTTGACGTTGGCGCACAGGCTGCGCAGGAACGCGCCGGTCTTTTCCTCGTGCATACGGTTGCCGAGGCCCGGCAGGTCGTAGTGGCGTTTTGTGCGTTTTTTCCAGACCTCATAGCAGAAAAAGCTGTCCGGGCCGTTGGCACCGGCCGCGAACGCCGCCGGGCACTGGATTTTGTAATGGATCGCCACCGCCGCTTTTGCGGCGGTGCGCACATGGGTATAGCCTTCCGGCATCGGGATTCCCCTTTCGTTGGTGAGCGTAGAAAATATTGTAACGCGGGGCGGGGAAAATGTCAAATTTGCGGAGCATCAGCGACGCATCCCACCAATTTTATGATCTTTTATCTCTTATTTTTTATCTTTTTTAGATTTTCCTCTCATCATTCGTCATCGTCTTGGGCAGCACGCCGAAATACAGCACAGCACCGACAATAATAATCAGGATGATGGACAAAATACCATATGGGCCGGCAGCCTTGTTGATGGCGTCGATCTGCTCGGCGGTGGCTGTGGCGGCGGTCAGGCTCTGGTCAGCCAGCATTTTGTTGGCGGCAAAGGCGCTGACAAACCCCACCAGCGCGGGCCCCATGATGGAGGAGAACTTACCGAAAATATCAAAGAAGCCGAAAAACTCACCGCTGCGGTCCTTGTCGGGGATCAGCTTGCCAAACATCGAGCGGGACAGCGCCTGGATGCCGCCCTGGCTGGTGGCGCACAGCACGGCCAGCATCCAGAACTGCCACAGGCTGTTCATAAAGAACGCAAACACGCAGATAAACATATACACGCAGATGCCCACGCCCACCATCGTGCGCGCGCCGAATTTCTCCGCCAGCTTCATGTACAAAAGGCAGAACGGCAGGCCCAGCACCTGCACCAGCAGCAGCGCCAGCAGCATACCGGCGGAATCCAGCCCCAGGTTGGTGCCGTAGCTTGTGGACATACTGATGATGGTGTGAACGCCGTCGATGTAGAAAAAGTACGCTACAATGTAGACAAGCATCGGCTTATCCGCGCCGATCTCCTTCAGGGTCGTAAACACGCTCTTGATGCCTGCGCCGACCGCGCCCTTCTCGTAGGGCTTGCCGGTGGTCTGCTCGCAGTTTTTCAAAAGCGGGAGGCTGAACACGAGCCACCACACGGCGGTCAGGCCGAAGATGAAGCCAAGACAGGTCAGCATCGGCACGCCGACGGCGTTCATGATGAGGAAAATCAGCAGCGGAATCGTCGAGCCGCCGATGTAGCCGAGGCCGTAACCCAGGGTGGAAACGGAGTCCATACGCTCCTCGGTCGTGACGTCGGTCAAAAACGCATCGTAGTAGATGCAGGACGCATCAAAGCCGATGGTACTTGTGATGTAGAGCACCAGGACCATCGCCGCGACCCGGCCCGCAGCTTCGGGCGAGGCGGTGAAGTCCATAAATGGGGTGAAGGCCAATCCCCCTACCGAAGCGATGCCAAGCAGCAGGAACACAAGGAACAGCTTTTTGCGCATTCCGCGGATATCGCCGAACACGCCCAAAAACGGTGCGCTGAGGGCGACGATGGCCATGGCAAGGCTCGTGGCAAAGCCCCAGGTGGACATACTGGAAACACTGTCCGCCGTGTAGCCCGCGACTGTGTCAAAGAAGATGGGCAGGATGGTCACGACGATGACCGAGTGGGCGCTGTTGGCCCAGTCGTACATCATCCAGCTGATCTCCTGCTTGGTAAATTTTTTCAGGAAGCCCATGGGAGAAACCCCTCCGTTTCGTTATTGCACGCATTGCGCACGCGTGTATAAATATTGTAACATTTTGGAAACATAAAAACAACACGCCCCCTTGACGTTTCGGTCAACAGGGCGTAAAACTTTCGTCATATTTTTGAGGCAGTTTGACGATGAGAAGGCCCCCTTGGGGGAAGTCTTAGGGAATTATCTTTTCCTAAGCTCCCAAAACGCCACGGCTCCGGCGGCCGCCACATTCAGCGAGTCTACTCCGTGCTGCATCGGGATCATGACGGTGTAGTCGCAGTGGGCAATCGTGTTGTGGGCCAGGCCGTCGCCCTCGGTGCCCAATACAATGGCGAGTTTGTCCTCGGCATGCAGCGCCGGGTCGTCGATGCTGACAGCGCGGTTGTCCAGCGCCATAGCGGCGGTCTTAAAGCCCATGGCGTGCAGCCGGGCCATGCCGCCCTCGGGCCAGTCCGCAGGGCTGTCGCCTAAAACGGCCCACGGCACCTGGAACACCGTGCCCATGCTCACACGCACGGCGCGGCGGCACAGCGGATCGCAGCAGGACGGCGACAACAGCACAGCGTCCATGCCCAGAGCCGCCGCGCCCCGGAAAATCGCGCCGATGTTGGTAGAGTCCACAATACCTTCCAAAACGGCGACGCGGTGGGCGTTCCTGCACAGCTCCTCGGCCGTGTGGGGCGCAGGGCGGCGCATGGCGCACAGCACGCCCCGGGTCAGCACATAGCCGGTCAGCACCTGTAACACGCTGCGGTCGGCGGTGTAGATGGTCGCATCCGGGCAGCGGGCCAGCACCCCGGCAGCCGGGCCGTCAATCTGGCGGCGCTCCATCAAAAACGAGAGCGGCTCGCACCCGGCATCCAACGCCGTACCGATGACCTTGGGGCTTTCGGCAATGAAAATACCCTTTTCGGGTTCCAGCTTGTTGCGCAGCTGGGATTCGGTCAGCTTGGTGTAAGGGGCAAGCTCGGGGATGGACAAATCTGTAATTTCAATAATCTGCATGATGGCTTTTTCCTTCGTTGAGGTGTAGGGACCGGGTATACCCGGCCCTGCCGTGTAAGGCAGGTGCGCAGTAAAGGCAAGGTCACGGGCCGCACATATGCGGCCCTTACAACTCTGCCTCGCGGTTTTTATAACAAGCATACAATATTTCAAAGCAAATTGCAAACAAAACCGCCGCCCGCAGGGCTTGCATCCCATGGGCGGCGGTCGTATTCAAATCCCTATATACCCTCTAAAAATGCTTTGCCGGATTACTCCACGGCGGCAAAGGCCTGATCAAGATCAGCGATGATATCATCGACGTGCTCGGTGCCGATGGACAGGCGGATCGTGTTCTCCTGGATGCCGACGTCAGCCAACTCCTCGGGGGAAAGCTGGGCGTGGGTGGTGGTGGCCGGGTGGATGACCAGGCTCTTCACGTCGGCAACGTTGGCCAGCAGAGAGAAGATCTGCAGATGGTCGATAAATTCAAAGGCTTCCTTCTGGCCGCCCTTGATGTTGAAGGTGAAGATGGACGCACCGCCATTGGGGAAGTACTTCTCATACAGGGCGTGGTCGGGGTGGTCAGGCAGGCTGGGGTGGTTGACCTTCTCCACCTTGGGGTGATGGGTCAGGTACTCCACGACCTTCTTGGTGTTCTCGACGTGGCGGTCCAGGCGCAGGGAGAGCGTCTCGGTGCCCTGCAGCAGCAGGAACGCGTTGAACGGGCTGATGCAGGCACCGGTGTCACGCAGGATGATAGCGCGGATATAGGTCACGAACGCGGCGGGACCGGCAGCATCCACGAAGCTGACGCCGTGGTAGCTGGGGTTGGGGTCAGCAAACGCGGGGAACTTGCCGCTGGCCTTCCAGTCGAACTTGCCGGAATCGACGATGACACCGCCCAGCGTGGTGCCGTGGCCGCCGATGAACTTGGTGGCAGAGTGGACAACGATGTCCGCGCCGTGCTCGATCGGACGGATCAGGTACGGCGTGCCGAAGGTGTTGTCGATGACCAGCGGGATGTTGTGCTTGTGGGCAATCTCGGCGATGGCGTCGATGTCGGGAATGTCAGAGTTGGGGTTACCCAGCGTCTCCAGATAGATGGCGCGGGTGTTCTCCTTGACAGCGCCTTCGACCTCGGCCAGGTCATGGGCGTTGACGAAGGTCGTCTCAACGCCGAAGGCAGGCAGGGTGTGCTCCAACAGATTGGAGGTGCCGCCGTAGATGGTCTTTTGGGCGACGATATGGCCGCCGTTCTGGGCCAGCGCCTGGATGGTGTAGTTGATGGCAGCTGCACCGGAGGCAACGGCCAGGGCAGCAACGCCGCCCTCAAGAGCGGCAATGCGTTTCTCAAAGACATCCTCGGTGGTGTTGGTCAGGCGGCCGTAGATGTTGCCGGCATCGCGCAGGCCGAAACGGTCAGCGGCGTGCTGGGCGTTGTGGAAAACGTAGGAAGTGGTCTGGTAGATAGGCACGGCGCGGGAATCGGTGACAGGGTCAGCCTGCTCCTGGCCGACGTGCAGCTGAAGGGTCTCAAAATGCAGTTTACGCTCGCTCATGATAAAATCCTCATTTCTGTTTTTATTCTTTAAGTTGTTGACGCAAAAGAAAAGCCGGGGGTCGTACAGTTACAACTCCCGGGCAGAAAATACAGTGCGGCGCGAAATTTTACAGGCAATGCAAAGCAAGCCCACGCGCCCGGACGTTTTCCACCCGGGAGTTAGGCATTCGGCCACAGCGGAAATTCTGACGCAGCAGACTGCCGAATACATGGGCCATATGCTTTGCACCTCCTTTGAATCTACTAAATAACCTATAATTTCCGTAGGTTTGTCTGTATTATAATACGGATAAACCGATATGTCAATAGGGAAAAGGGAAATTTATAAATTCCTAAGCCTTCCCCCTTTGGGGGAAGGTGGCCCCGCAGGGCCGGATGAGGGGCGCGTGTGCGGCGTCAACCCATAAACGGGTCATGGCGGCGAGGAGGCCCCTCATCAGTCAGCGGTCGGGGCCGCTGACTGCTTCCCCCTTGGGGGGAAGCCCCGCTCTTTACAAAATCGTGCCGCCACCGACTACAATGTCCCCGTCATACAGTACCACTGACTGGCCGCGGGTGATGGCGCGCTGGGGTTCGTCAAAGACGACCTTGACCAGGCCGTTGTCCAGCGGGTAGACCGTGGCGGGCTGCTCCACCTGGCGGTAGCGGGCCTTGGCCTTTACCCGCATCGGCGCGGTCAGCTCGGGAATCGAGATCCAGTTGAAATCGTCGGCGATCAGCGTTGTGGTGAACAGCGCGCTCTCGGGGCCGACGGTGACAGTGTTCTTCTCCATGTCCTTGCCGCAGACGTAGACCGGTGCACCCAGCGCCAGCCCCAGACCCTTGCGCTGGCCGTTGGTGTAGCGCACCGCGCCGTGGTGGCGGCCCACGACCTTGCCGTTCCTGTCAATAAAATCGCCGTCCGGGTAATATTTGCCGGTGTAGCGCTCCATAAAGCCGACGTAATCGCCATCGGGTACAAAGCAGATATCCTGGCTGTCATGCTTGCGGGCGTTGCAAAAGCCCTGCTCCTCGGCAATTTTGCGGATGGAGGGCTTGTCCATGCCGCCCAGCGGGAACTTGGTGTGGGCCAGCTGATCCTGCGTCAGCACGTACAGAACGTAGCTCTGGTCCTTGTCGGCGTACAGGGCCTTTTTCAGCAGCCAGCGGCCGGTGTCAGGGTCTTGCTCTATGCGGGCATAGTGGCCGGTCACGACGTAATCCAGGCCGTTCTCCCGCGCAAAGTCCAGCATCTTGTCAAACTTCATCGTGCGGTTGCAGTCGATGCAAGGGTTCGGCGTGCCGCCTGCCTCGTAGGTGGCAATGAACTTGCCGATGACCTTCTCGCGAAATTCCTCAGTATAGTTCACGACCTGGAAGGGAATGTCCAGCTGGAATGCCACATCGGCGGCGTCCTCCACATCCTGGGCTGAGCAGCAGGTGTGGAAGCCGCTCTGGCCCAAATCTTCATTCTGGTACAGCCGCATGGTCGCGCCCATGCAGCGGTAACCCGCCTTTTTCATCAGGTAAGCGGCAACCGTGCTGTCCACGCCGCCGCTCATCGCAATCAGCGCACCGGGGGTAGTAGTCATGGAAAACCTCCTTGTATAAAAAATGTGCAGCACAAAACCGTGCTGCACATTGAAAATTGTTGAGTTGTAGGGGCGGGGCATACTCCGCCCGCGGCCTTGCCCTGACAGAGCATTGCCGGGAAAGCTGAGGGCCGAACCTGTCCGGCCCCTACGGCCTCCACTTTGTATGCAACAGTACCCTTATTATAGCAAAGGTTTCCTGTTATTGCAATCAGTCCGCGAACAGCGGGGTGGACAGATAGCGGTCGCCGGTGTCGGGCAGCAGGGCCACAATGGTCTTGCCCTTGTTCTCGGGGCGCTTGGCCAGCTGGATGGCAGCCCACAGCGCAGCGCCGGAGGAAATACCTACCAGCACGCCCTCCTTGTGGCCGACCAGCTTGCCGGTGGCAAAGGCGTCCTCGTTGGCAACGGGGATGACTTCGTCGTAAACCTTGGTGTTCAGCACGTCAGGTACAAAGCCGGCACCGATGCCCTGAATCTTGTGCGCACCGGCGGTACCCTTGCTCAGCACAGGGGAGGTGGCAGGCTCGACGGCCACGACCTTGACGGCGGGGTTCTGGCTCTTCAGGTACTCGCCAACGCCGGTCACGGTGCCGCCGGTGCCGACACCTGCAACAAAGATATCGACCTGGCCGTCGGTGTCCTCCCAGATCTCGGGGCCGGTGGTGCGCTTGTGGGCGTCGGGGTTGGCTGGGTTCACAAACTGGCCGGGCACAAAGCTGTTGGGAATCTCCTTCGCCAGCTCGTCAGCCTTGGCGATAGCGCCCTTCATGCCCTTGGAACCGTCGGTCAGCACCAGCTCGGCACCGTAGGCCTTCATCAGCTGGCGGCGCTCCACGCTCATCGTCTCAGGCATGACGATGATGATGCGGTAGCCGCGGGCGGCGGCGACGGATGCCAGGCCGATGCCGGTGTTGCCGGAGGTCGGCTCAATAATGACGGAACCGGGCTTCAGTTTGCCGGTGGCCTCGGCGTCATCGATCATCGCCTTGGCAATGCGGTCCTTGACGGAACCGGCGGGGTTGAAATATTCCAGCTTGGCCAGGATCTTGGCGTCCAGTCCTTCGGCGGCTTCAATGTGGGTGAGTTCCAGCAGGGGGGTGCGGCCGATCAGCTGGTCAGCGGAAGTATAAATCTTGCTCATGGTAGTTTCCTCCATCGTCATTTCTGTTTATTTACAATGTTACGGTTTTTACAGCGTGTGACGGCGACATCGCGCGTATGGTGCAAATCCCTTTCGCATATCAATTCATACCTTTCTTGTAGGTTGATAGGATTGTACAACATATTTTCCCATTTGTCAATAGGGAAATAGGGAATTTTGGCAACTTTTTTTGCGGCAAAGGGGTTGCTATCCTATTTACCAACTTGTATAATAGGAAATAAGAAAACGAAGGAGCAAAAACCAAATGATGATTTCAACGAAAGGCCGTTATGCGTTGCGGGTTATGATCGACATTGCCGAGAACCAGCACGACGGCTACATCCCCCTAAAAGAAATTGCCGCTCGGCAGGAAATTTCGGAAAAATACCTGGAGGCCATCGTCAAAAGTCTGGTCAAAGCGCGTTATCTGACCGGCCTGCGGGGCAAGTCCGGCGGCTACCGCCTGACCAAAGTGCCCGGGGAATACACGGTGGGGAATATTTTACGCCTGACCGAAGGGAGCCTGGCCCCGGTGGCGTGTTTAGGACAGAACCCGGTGGAGTGCCCCCGCATGGTGGAATGCCGCACCCTACCCATGTGGCGCAAGCTGAACACGATGATCAACGACTACTTCGACGGCATCACCCTAGCCGACCTGGTCAACACCGCCCAGCCGGGGAATGATTATGTGATTTAAAAAAAGGAGTTATACCCGGCGCATGGGTATAACTCCTCTTTTTTATTGCATCGCAGGGGCAAGGGGAAACTACTGTTCCTTTACAGCTTTCCCAGTGCGTCCTTCACGCGTTTTAGGGTTTCTGCCTTGCCCATCATGGCGGCCAAATCGGTGCCGCCGCCCGGGGTGCGGGCCTTGCCGGACAGGGCAATGCCCAATGGGAACAGCAGCCAGCCGTTCTTCTTCTCCATCTGCTCGGCCAGCGTCTTGCAGGCCTCAAAGATCGCATCGCGGGTCCAGTCGGTCTGGGCTTCCAGCACCGGCAGCAGGGCGGTCAGGGCCTCTTTGGCGGACTCTGGCGTCGTTTTCTGCTTCTTGTTGCGGTACATCTCGGCATCGATCGGCAGCACGGCGTCAAAGAAGTCCAGCTGCGGCGGGATATCCTCCAGCACCTCGCAGCGGGGCTGCAAATTGGCGCAGAGCAGGTCGCGGTCAATATCGCAGTGGACGGCGCTGTCAATGAACGGGTCGGCCAGACGGCGGAACTCCTCGGCCGGCAGGGCGCGGATGTAGGCGGCGTTGATGGCGCGCAGCTTCAGCGGGTCAAAGATGGCGGGAGACTTCGAGATGCGGGACGGATCCCAGATCTTGATCATTTCATCCAAGCTGAAGATCTCCTGCTCGCCCTCGGGTGCCCAGCCCAGCAACAGCAGATAATTCAGCACGGCGGCGGGCAGGTAGCCCTTGGCCACCAAGTCCTGATAGCTGGCATCGCCGTTGCGCTTGCTCAGCTTGTTCTGTGCATCCTTCATAACGGGCGGGCAGTGGATGTAAACCGGTTTTTCCCAGCCGAAAGCGTCATACAAAAGGTTATACTTCGGCGTCGAGGACAGATACTCGCTGCCGCGGATGACGTGGGTGATGCCCATGAGGTGGTCGTCCACGACATTGGCAAAGTTGTAGGTGGGCATACCGTCGGTCTTGATCAGAATCTGGTCGTCCAGCTCCTTGACATCGACCTCGATGTGGCCATAGACAACATCGTCAAAGCCCGCCATGCCGCTCTCGGGAATTTTCTGGCGGATGACATACGGCTCCCCGGCGGCCAGCTTGGCGGCGACCTCCTCGGCGCTCAGGTTGCGGCAATGCCCGTCATAGTGGGTCATCTCGCCGGCCGCGCGCTGGGCCTCGTGCATCTCGTTCAGACGCTCCTCGGTGCAGAAGCAGTAGTACGCTTTGTCGGCCTTGACCAGCTGCTCGGCATATTGCTTGAACATGCCCATGCGCTCGCTCTGGACATAGGGGCCGACAGGGCCGCCGATGTCGGGGCCCTCGTCCCAGGTCAGACCGGTGGCCTTCAGCGTGTTGTAGATAATGTCGGTGGCACCCTCGACCAGACGGCCCTGATCGGTGTCCTCAATGCGCAGGATAAAGGTGCCGCCGTTGTGGCGCGCCTGCAGATAGGTGTACAGTGCGGTGCGCAGGTTGCCTACATGCATATAGCCTGTGGGGGACGGCGCAAAGCGGGTACGAACATTTGCCATAGTGATTTCCCCTTTTTCTAAGTTGCGTAAGTAGTTTTATTATAAGCGCATCGGCATTAGGTGTCAATGCGGAAGGCGAAACTGGAAAGTAGAGTTTAAAATTAAGAGTTTAGATTTGGTGTACCCGCCGCGCGGGCACATTTTTACAATAAGGCGTAGGGCGGGGTGCCCCCACCCCGCCGGGAAAGCCGAGCCGCTGCGGCAGCCTCCGTGTCGGCTCGGCAAACTGGAAGTTATTGATTTTCTGAATCCAATCCAAGCTCTTTCAGTTCTTTTTCGTTTTTGATGTCTTCATCAGGTTTCTCTCCGGTGATAGCACTGTATGCTTCTTTAATACCATTTTTCACTGCCCACTTGATAACAAAATACAGCGCAATTAAAATAACGATTGCAGTTCCACCGCTGATTCCTAGTTCAATCCACATAATAATATTAATGCCTCCGATTTCATAAACTCCGATTTGTCCGTCTTACACCAGCCAAACCTCCCGCGGCATCATACCAAAAACGCCTCAAACCGGTGCAGGTCGTCAATTTTCACGGTGGCGCGGTAAAAAACGCCCTCCTCGCGGTATTCCTCCTCGGCGACGCTGCCGCGGCTGCGCAAGATATCGGCCAAGGCCAGCTTGTCATAGGGCAGCACGACCTCAATGGTGCGGACGCGGTGGTTCAGCACCTCGTCGATCTTCGCCAGCAGCGCGTCCAGGCCATAGCTGGTCTTGGCGCTGGTCAAGAGGATATCCGGGTCAAAGGCCACGGCGTTAGCGACGTCGCACTTGTTGTAGACCACCAGCTGGGGGATGCCATCGCAGTCGAGGCTGCCCAAAACTTCATCGGTCACGGCCAGCTGTTCGGCGGCCTGGGCGTCGCCCGCGTCGGCGACCTTGATGATGACATCGGCGAACGCGGCTTCCTCCAGCGTTGATTTGAACGCCTCCACCAGATGGTGCGGCAGGCGGCTGACGAAACCGACCGTGTCCACCAGGATGATTTGCAGCCCGCTGGGCAGCACCAGCTTGCGGGCTGTGGGGTCCAGCGTGGCAAACAGCATATCGGCCTCAAAGATCTGCTCGCCGCACAGGGCGTTCAGCAAACTCGACTTGCCCACGTTTGTGTAGCCGACCAGCGCCACCACCGGCACGTTGTTTTTCTGCCGTGCCCGGCGGGTCTCGCCGCGGCGCTTTTCCAGCTCTTTCAGGCGGCCTTCCAGATGCTCAATGCGGTGGTGCAGGTGGCGGCGATCCAGCTCCAGCTTTGTCTCACCGGCACCGCGGCGGGCACCGCCGCCGCCCCCGCCGCCGCCGCCCTGGCGGCTCAAACTCTCGCCCAGGCCCTGCAGGCGCGGCAGCTGGTAGCGCAGTGTGGCAAGCTCGGTCTGCAATTTGCCCTCGTTCGTGGTGGCGCGGGCGCGGAAAATTTCGAGGATCAGCATCGTGCGGTCCAGCACTTCGACTTGCAGTGCCGCCGACAGGTTGCGGATCTGGCTGCCGGTCAGCTCACCGTCAAAAATCGCGGCGGCTGCGTTTACGTTCTGGCAGACAAGCCGCGCCTCGGCGACCTTGCCCTCGCCCAGCAGCGTGGCGGCCTCGGGGGTCGAGCGCTTCTGCACCACCTCGGCCACGGCGTCCATACCGTTGGCGTCGGCCAGCGCCCGCAGCTCGTCCAGGCTGCGGGTCATATCGTACTTACCCTGGTCCAACGCCAGCAGCACTACCGGCAGTTTCTCGGCGTCGGTGGTTTTCTGGGCAGTGGTGCCAAAGTCTAATTCAGTCGTGTTATCGCTCATAATTCCTCTTTCAAAAGATGGTACGCACGGCAGGGGACCGGCGTGCCGTCAAACTTGCGGTCGGTCACGTCATGGTCGTAGACAAAGCCTGCCTTCTCCAAAACGGCGGCGCTGGCAATGTTCTCGTTGGCGTGTACGGCGGCCAGCCAGTCAGCCCCCACCGTGTCAAACCAGTAGTCCCGCACAGCGCACAGGGCCTCGGTCATGTAGCCCTTGTTCCACCACTTGCGGCCCAGCGCGTAGCCGACCTCCCAGGGGGCACCCAGGCGCTCGGTGTTCAGGTGCCAGCCGGTTTTCAACATCGGGGCAGGGCACAGGCTGATGGTCCCCATCAGCACCTCCGAATGCTTGTCGGTGATGCCCCACTGGTAAAACTTCGGGTCGTTGTAGTGTTTTTCCCACTCATTCAGCGTTTCGGCAGTCTCGCCCCAGCTGCGGTGGGCGTTCCAGCGCAGGTACTTCGTCACCTGCTTGTCGCGGGCCCAGTTGTTGTACATCATTTCGCTGTCATCGATGGAAAGCTGCCGCAAAACTAAGCGTTCCGTCGTCAATTCCTGTGTGCCGCAATGTTTCATGGTTTCGCCTTACTTTCTGTGGAAGATGCTGCGCAGGATGCCAAGGCCGATGCCCCAGAGCTTGGCGAGCTGTGCACGGTAGAGGGTGCAGTAGATGAACAAAATCACACCTACCAGCGCAAATTTTATAATAAAATGCTGCCACAGCAGCGTGCCGATGGCTGTGACCGCGAACGCCAGCAAAAAGCCGGAAATCGTCTTGGCATAGCTGGCAACGGTGCGGTAGTACATCTGGCCTGTGACGCTGCGGTACAAAAACGCAATGCCGTTGCTGGCGGCCAGGGCCAGCGCTGCGCCGGTCAGCCCACAGGCGGGTACCAGCACCGCGCACAGTCCCAGGTTGGACAGCGCCCCCAGCCCGATGCCGATGGTATCATGCCACGGTTTGCGGGCAATCGAGTTGCCGTAGACCGTGCCCTCGCACAGAATGTTGAAGACGACGGCCAGCATCAGCAGCGGGAAAATGGCGAGGCACCCGCGCTTGTCGGGGAAAATCACGAACACGATATCCTCGAACATGACCAGCATGCAGAAGAAGCTGAAGATCAGCAGGTTCAAAACGTCATGTACGCGGCAGATGCGCTCCTGCTCCTCGCGGTAGTGGGCGTAGACATAGGGGCCCCAGTAGGTGGAAAAGCCCGCCTGGATGGCCGTGACCAGCTGCGCCAGGCTGTACCCGAAGGCAAACAGGCCCTGCGCATTCTCGCCGCAGGCGTTGCCCACAAAGGAAAGGCAGATACCGCTGGACAGGCTGAACAAGATCTGGGCCGGGGCCAGTGCCACGCCGTAGGGCACAGTCTGGCGGGCAATGCCGCCCAGCTGGCTGGCGGGCAGCGGCGCAAACACAGCGCTGCGGTACTTGTACCCGAATGCAATGGCAACCACGCCAAAGCTTAAAATGGCCGCCACGGCCAGGATAAATACGTTGGAGGTGAAAAAGCCCGGCAGCAGGTAGAACAGATTGTAGCAGCCCTGCATCCAGAGTGTTTCAGCCGTGTAGGCGCGCAGGTCGTTTTCCAGGCGCAGCAGCACGTTCAGATACCGCACCAGCATATACAGCGCCGCATTGATGAACAGCAGCGGCACGATGCCGGGGCCTGCCGACCCCAGGCCGAAGGCCGCCGCCAGCGGCTGGGCAAAGAACACGCTGCCTGCGACACCCAGCAGCACCATGAACGACGCCGAAATGCGGGTGCAGGCTGCGAACAGCTGGCGCGGCTCGGCCCCGGCGGGCGGCTCATGGTAAAAGCGCAGCAGCGCCTGATCCAGGCCCAGGATGCCGATGTTCATGAGGGTGGCCGTGTAGGTCATGAAGGTGACCGGCGCACCCAGGACCTCGGCGGGCAGCAGCCCCTTGACGATGAGCGCCAGCCCGGTGATGGCGAAGCCTAAATAGGTCGCCACCGAGTATTTCATCACATTCCCGGCAAAGGATTCACCGGAGGTTTTTTTCTGGTCTGACATGATTATTTGTCCTGTCGTAGAGTTGTAGGGGCCGGGTATGCCCGGCCCGCGGCCTTGCCATTACTGCGCGTCTGCCGCACTGCGGAGGGCCGGG
>ENA-UOOC01002172-UOOC01002172.1-human-gut-metagenome-genome-assembly--contig:-C48old-NODE-2172-length-15169-cov-4.388580_pt1 | contig 15169 bp, 10 predicted proteins | sample MGYA00242469_ERZ724016 | MGnify/ENA metagenome assembly ERZ724016 | reverse complement strand
TTATTACAATAGGAGTTCTTTTATCAATATTTATATTTCCGAACACGATTGGTAATATGTTTGGTGGAAATGAAACATTAACATATACGAATAAAAAGTATTCTGCAATTTGGCAAAATAAAATATATTGGGCATATATGACAAATGATTTGTTTGGAATTCATAATTCGATATGGAAAACTATGACGAGTACATACATATTGTATGGAATAGGAATTATATTATTCTTAACACTGCCATTATGTTTTGTTTTTAGAAATGAAAAGTGGTTGAAGAAAATAATATCAGAACTTAAGAATAAGGTTAAAGATATTTTTGATAATATCAGTAAGTGTCCATATACGCTTGTTGTTATGATTGTGCCTGACTTTTATAATTTTAAGTAATGTATTAGCTTCTAAAGATTATTATTTTAGACATTTTGAAGAAGGGACTACACTTACAAAAATAGAGGATAATGCAAATTGCATTATTGTTACAAGTCAGGCATGGTTAATTACCTGCTATACATGTGAGTTATTCAATACACAAAATTATTATGTAGCTGATTATGAAAGTGCATTAACAGATTGCTATGAGTCGGATAAAATAAATGCAAATGATCCATTATATTTGATATTGGATATATCCAATATGGATGGTAATGGAAGAATAATAGGAGACAATATAATGGATGAGAGAGATTGCAAAGAATATTCAAGTGAAGAATATTTAAAATATTTTGAAGAATTAGATATATCAAGTAAAGTTGAATATGTAGGAACAGATGCAGTATTTGGAAGAGCGGTAAAAATATATAGATTAAATTAATTTGGATATGTTTTTTATAAAATTAAATGATTATTTGTGAAATGTGACAAAAAACACTTAAATTTTCATAAAAAATATGTTACAATGCACTTAATGAAGAACATAATCAATTACATATGTACAATTTGATACCTTAGTACTATAATAGTGGTACTAAAGTTACTACATCCTCTTAAATGGGGGATAAGAGATGATTGCATTAACTATTCTAAAGTAATAGAATATATGTCAGTTGATGAATACATTCACATTATTGAAGAGGGGTTGTTATGGAAACATATTCATACACAGCAGTTGCAAAGGATGGCAAGGATAAAAAAGGGCAGATAGAGGCAGAAACAAGAGATGATGCAGCGAGGAAGCTTAAGGAGTTAGGACTTACTCCTATGGCGATTAAGCAGCAGAGTGCTCTTGACAAGGATATAGAAATTCCATTTCTGACAAAGAAGAAAGTCAAACCAAGAGATATGAGCGTGTTCTGCAGGCAGTTCGCAAGTATACTGAATGCAGGTGTAAGCGTTGTCAATGCTCTTGAGATGCTGGCTGAGCAGACAGAGAATAAAGACCTTAAGAAAGCTATTATGGATGCCCAGTCGGGTGTCGAAAAAGGTGAAACATTATCAGACTCTATGCGACAGGACTCAGGTATATTTCCATCTATCCTTATAGATATGGTTAAAGCCGGTGAGTCGTCAGGTAGTCTTGAAAATGCACTTACCCGTATGGCTATACAGTTTGAAAAGCAGGCTAAGACACAGGGCATAGTTAAAAAGGCAATGATGTATCCTATGGTTCTGTTAGTAGTTATGGTCGGCGTTATCATAGTTATGCTTACATTTGTTATACCGAACTTTGTTTCGATGTTTGAAGACCTCGACTCAGAGCTTCCATTTATGACAAAGGCAGTGCTTGCCATGAGTGATGCAGTTATGAATTACTGGTACATAATAATAGCAGTTATCGCAGCTATAGTGGTAGGATATAAAATGTATGTAAAGACCGATGCAGGCAGACACAGTGTGGACAAGCTTAAGCTCAAAATTCCTGTATTCGGAGTTCTGCAGACAAAGACAGCGTGTGCAAGCTTTGCAAGAACATTAAGTACACTTTTACAGGCAGGTATGCCGATGATAGAGGCACTTGATATTTCAGCTTCAACTATGACAAATGTACTTTTTAAGGATGCGCTTATGAAGGCCAAAAGCGGCGTGGCACTAGGACTTCCACTGTCGAACCAGTTGAAAGCCACACAGATATTTCCACCTATGATAGTTCATATGGTAGGTATCGGTGAGGAAACTGGTAATATAGAAGAAATGCTTACTAACTCAGCAGGTTACTATGAGGAAGAGGTTGAGGTGCAGACACAGACACTTACAGCTCTTATGGAGCCAGCGATTATAATTGTTATGGCGTTGGTAGTAGTAGTGCTGATACTTTCTATATACCAGCCTATGATACAGCTTTACAATACATTGGGCTAATAAGCAGACATCGGTTATGGGCAAATGTTTTTGACCCTTACATTATTATATGTACTAATAACTTAGTATATGATTAGTACAGCGGTGAAAAGCTGCACTAAATTATATAAATATTTTATTATCAAGGGAGATAAAGAAGATGAAAAAGACACAGAAAAAACTTGGTAACAAAGGTTTCTCTTTAGTAGAACTTATCGTTGTTATCGCAATCATGGCAGTACTCGTTGGTGTACTTGCTCCTACACTTATCAGAAATGTTGAGAAGTCAAGAGAGTCTAAGGATGCTCAGAATGTGGATCAGATTAAGAGTGCTCTCGAAGTAGCTCTTCAGAAAGAAGATGCTTATGCTGCAGCAGTTCCAGCAAGTGGTGCAGCAGCAACAACAGCAATAACAATTAATGCATCTGGAGTTGTAGTCAGCAATACAACAGTAAGCGATGCAATACATGAATCATTAGATGTAACTAGCACAAAGCCAACATCTAAAAAGTTCAAGGCTGCAACTATCACTTTTACAGTTGATGATCAGGGTCATGTTGCGACATCTGGTGTACCAGCATTAGATTAATTAAGGAAATAAACAATCATGCAATACGAACTACCAATCTACGTCATAATATTCCTCTACGGAATTGTAATAGGAAGTTTTTTGAACGTACTAATATATAGATTACCATTAAAAGAGAATATAGCGACGGAGAATTCGCATTGTATGTCATGTGGTCACAGACTCCAGTGGTACGATTTAGTACCACTGGTGAGCTACATGATACTTGGTGGAAAGTGCCGTTATTGTAAGACAAAGATATCACCACAGTACCCGATAATAGAGGCTGCTAATGGTGTTATGTATGTCATTATATTTGCAGTGAATGGACTGAATATAATATCTGGTCTGATGTGTCTGGTTTTTTCAATGCTTCTTGTCATATCAGTTATTGATGAAAGAACACAGGAGATTCCGTTCGCACTTAATATAGTAATAGGAGTCCTCGGTATAATAAGAATACTTTTTGACAGAGAACACCTATTAGATTATCTAATAGGCTTTTTTTGTATAAGCGGTTTTATGCTTTTACTTCTTATTATAGGACGTGCTGTTAAGGGAGTCGATGCATTTGGAGGCGGAGATATAAAGCTTATGGCAGCGGCAGGACTATTTCTGGGATATAAGAATGTAATACTTGCATTCTTTCTTGGCTGTATATTGGGAGCAGTCATACACGTTATAAGAATGAAGGTCAGTGGAAAGCAGAGAGTATTAGCTTTCGGACCATATCTGTGTGCAGGGCTTACGATAGCCATGCTTTTTGGAACGAATATAATTAACTGGTACATATCGTTATTCTGATGTAAGGGGCAAAAAGTTGTTCGTGCTTGCACGATAAGACTTTTGACATTGTGAGCCGTTTAACACCGAAAACGTAAATTATCAGAGTTATATATAAATTAGTATATAGTGTTGTTATAAAAGTTAATCAGACTTATATGGCTTGACACTATATTTTTAATAGTAATAATTACAATAATGATTGGGGAGAGGAGACTGTTTCGTTATGGCAGTTAAAGTTAATGGCAGGTATATAAGCGTAAGCATTAACAGTGAATACATAAAGTTGTGTGAAGCAACGAAAGGTGCTAAGAACACAACAGTTCACAAGATAGTGACTGTAGGAACACCTGAGGGTGTATATAGCGATGGCGATATTCTTGATGTAAAAGAACTTGCCAAAGTTATTAAGTCAGCACTTGACGATAATCGTATGAATTCTAATGATGTTGTATTTACAATATCATCTAATAAGATAGCAACTAAGGATGTATTAGTTCCTGATGTCAAGGGCAACAAGATTGACAAGATTATAGAAACTAATGCAGCAGAATATTTTCCAGTTAAAATAGAAGATTATATAGTACAGTATTATCCACTTGAAAAGGTGGAAGAAGAGGGCACAAGCAAGTTAAAGGTTGTTGTCGTGGCAGCACCTGCCAAGATAATTGAGAAATATTATGAACTTGCAAAGGATATGGGACTTAAGGTCGCATATATCGATTATGCCGGAAACAGTGTTTATCAGCTTGTAAAGCAGCAGATAGACAAGAGCACAAGTATTGTTATATCTATAGAAGAGGATACAACACTTGTCAGCATATTTAAGAATGGGGTTATGCAGCTTCAAAGAAGTGTTCACTATGGTAAGTCACTTATGGTTAATACTGTTATGAATATGTACAAGCTTGATTATGCAGGGGCACTCAGCAAGTTACAGACAGAGTATCTTCTTGGCAAGTCAGTTGACTCTAATGAGATTACAGAGTCAGTAAGACCACTTATCAGTAACATAAGCAGAATTACTGATTATTATGTATCAAGAAATAATACTCCTATTGAGAAAATATATGTTATAGGTAATGCAACGACTATCAGAGGCTTTAATAAGTTAATGTCCAATGAGTTCAATATGGAGATTGTTCCTATAGATAGCCTTGACGGAGTGCTTACAGATAAGAGAACATATGTTGACGAGAGTTCGCTTACATCTTATACAGCAGCTATAGGCGCTCTTATAGCACCTGTAAACTTTGTATCTTTAACGAAGATAGAAGAAGATAAGAAGAAGTACAGCGGAAAGAGTATGGCACTCATAGTAGTTGCGGCAGTTGCAGCTTCGCTTCTTTTAGTACTTGTTCCGGGCGTGCAGCTTATATTTTCTAATATTCAGGTTGCAGCACTTAAGAATGATGTCAAGAAGTTAGAGCCTATTGAAAATATTGTTAATGAATATTATCAGGCTAAGGATGAGAATACAGATGTTAAGACATTTAAGACACAGGCATCTAATAACAATGACTCTGTTGATACATTTGTAAGCCAGCTTGAAAGCAAGGTTCCAAGCGATGTTGTGATAACAAGTATGAGTGTTACATCGGGCAATGTTGCCATAAGTGGTACAGCTTCAAGCAAGTCATCACTTGGTATGCTTGTATTACAGTTACAGTCAATACCGACAGTATCCAATGTTGTAGTATCTAATGAAACAGAAAACAGAGATAACACTGGTACTATCCAGTTAAGCTTTTCTCTTAGTTGCTCATTCGGAGATATAAAAGGTGCTTTGCAGGGAGGTAATAAGTAATGAAGGAAAAGTTAAAGAAAAGTCTTACTATATCTGAAAAAGATAAAAAACTGCTTGTGTATGTATTTGCATTTCTTATCGTCTTTCTTGCTTACTTTGTAGGTTTCCAGAATCTGTCAACAGCGCTTGATACATCAACTAAGCAGGTTACAGAGCTTACTAAGAAGAAAAAAGACCTTACAACAAAAAATGAGAATAAGGCTAAGTATGAGTCTGACACACTTACATTAAAGAGTGAGTCATCCAAGCTTTTTAGTACATTTGAAAATGGTACAAGCCAGCCGGCAACATTACAGTTCCTTAACTCTATAGAGAGTTCAACAGGAGTGTGGGTTAAGAGTATTACATTTTCAGAACCTGTTGCAGTGTATACATTTGGACAGAAGGCTTCTTCTAATCCATCTAATACTTCAGGCAGTGCCTACAGCACTAATAATATCGGATACAAGGAAACTATTAATGTATCCTATGAGGGTACTTACGCACAATGGAAGAATTTCCTTGGATTTATCAATAATTATGAGAAGAAGAACACTATAGAAGCTATAACGGTTTCCTATAATGAGTCAACAGATGCGGTCACAGGTACTATGACACTTGCACTGTACTCTGTAAGCGGCGATGGCAGAAACTTTGAAGAGCCTAAGTTTGACTTAAAGACAGGAACAGATAATATATTTGCTAAACCTGGTGAATAAAGGGTGTGGCAGATAGAATTACACAGTATTAATTCTGATAGTGTGCAATATATAGTAAAAATGGAGAATGACAGATGAGTAGGATAAAGAGGTCAGGCGGTAATAAGCCTTTGGGAAAACTGAATAATGCTGGTTTCTCACTTGTAGAGGTGCTTGTTGCAATGGCTGTGCTTGCTATTCTGTCAGTACCGGTGCTTAGTTCATTTACCAATGCTGCAAGAATTAACCACAAGGCAAGAAAGGAAGAGAATGCTAACACTGTAGCTGCTGACATAGTTGAGCAGTTTAAGTCGGTAAGCATGAGCGAAATTCTTTCGGACTATGATGGAAGGTATACAGAAGGCAGCAACGGAAGTTATATATTTACAGAAAGTAAAACAGGTGCGAATGGAGAGAACTATAAGGTTGTCACTGAGCTTGAGCCGGGCAGGTATAAGGCTGGTGATGAAGATGATAAGAACTATAATAACAACATCAATTCTTATGTCAACTCAGTTAAGAACTTTGTGTTAAGAGAGGACTTATACAGCTATGATGCACAGGCGGAGAAGAAGTTTGCAGAGGTGTATACAACTGGTTTTGACAGGACTAATATAAAAAAGGTTACTAATATAAAGGTTGAGGTAAAGCACAGCGAGTCGGAAGAAAAGGCTTCGGGAGGCGCAGTTGATGATGGTATAGATGCCTATTATCAGAGAGTTACGGTCAGCTTTGAGTACAGATATAATAATAATGAGGCAGATGTATACAAGCCAGACCCTATAGTATATCCAAACAACTATTTCAGGGCTGCAGCAAGTGGAAGTAATTCATACAGGATATCAACAACTCTTGCTAATAATCTTAAGGATGTGTATGTATTCTATGCACCTTATGACAGATATTCGCACACAACAGTTGATGGCGATGGAAGCAAGTATTATTCATCGGACAAGATTAATATAACTTATGATTACAGCAATGAAGCGTATGTAAAGTATGACGGCTGTAATGTATTTATCATACAGCAGACTTCAAGAAATGAGAATAATGACAATATAAAGATGGCATTAAACAGGGCTAATGTAAGTCTTGCTATCAACGGAAATGTTATGGATATGGTTACTAAAGGGACTGTAAGCCTTGGTACAAGCGGTTCATATGGAGGAAGTGGTTCAACAGCTTCAGGTCCTGTAAGTATATTCTCTAATATATATAAGTGGGAAACCTATAAAGACCCTGACAATAATGGCTCAGGCAATAACGGAATATCAAGCAAGAGCCTTTTATATACGATGACTGTCAAGGTATATTATGGCGATGAAACAGAGCCTATGGCACAGGTTGTTACAACAAAGGTTGGATAGAATAAAGGGAGGAACATCTGATGGCTGAAAAGATAAGGAGAAAAGTAAAGCGTAATAATAATGGTTCGACTATGGTTATCGTGCTTATAATGTTATCATTTATTATGATTCTTGCCACAGTAGTTACTTCTTCTACGATTATGAATCTTAAGATGAAGGTTGCAGACAAGCAGTCAACTAAGACTTTCTATACATCTGAGGATGCGGTCAATGAAGTGTATGTTGCGATGGGACAGGTGTCAGCAGACTGCTTTAATAAGGCGTATCAGGATGAGATAGCTGAAGTTGTAGAGAGTACAGCGGCAGGTAATATGACGGTTGACAATATAACCTGCAACGAGAACTTAAGACTCAATTATGCACACAGAATACTTAATAAGCTTGGTTTTATAAAGGACAGTGACCTTGAGGGAATTAAGCATACTTACAGTGATTATGTAAGCAAGAAGCAGGAGGGCACATTTGTAAGGGCAGGCAACACAGTCGAAGGACTTGGAGTTGCAGATGCTCTTAATAAATGTATAGAAGATACCCACAAGGATGCGGAGGGTAATCCGACTTTAAGTATAGAATCAGTGGATAATATTCAGGTTGTGAGCAAGGTAAGTTCTGCAAGTGATAAGGTGTTTTATTATACAGTAAACATTAATAACTGTCTTGTAAAGTATCTTACAGAAGCAGGATATTATTCATATATCACATTTGATATGAGTATGGGTATACCAGATGAGCTTGTTAATATAACGGACTCAAAGAAGCTTAATCTCGACTCTTTTGTTAAGTATGCAATTATAGGAAATAAGGGCATATCAGTGGCATCGTCATCTAACTTTACACTCAATGGCAATGCATTTGCAGGCTATAAGAATGGCTTTAAGGTAAATGCTGGTGGTAGTGCGAATATAAATGGCGGCAATCTTCTTGCGACAAGTGGTAATATCGTTGTTGAGAATGGAATGTTCACAGCAGGAAGTGACAGTAAAATATGGTGTGAGAACTTAAAAACTGCGGATGCAGCAGCTTCGTCATCGGGTTCGACTATCAATGTAAGTGGTTCTTCTGATACTTATGTAAAGGATGATTTGGAGCTTAATGGTAATGGCAGTAATGTAAGTCTTTCAGGTAATTATTATGGTTATGGTTATGTGAGTGTCAACGGCACAGAAAGACTGAATCCAAGCAGTGCTATTATTATTAATAGCAAGAATTCAAGTCTTAATCTTACAGGACTTAATAAGCTTATGGTTGCAGGACGTGCCTATGTTGATTATCTTTCACTTGCAAGTAACGGCAATGGTGTCAGTGTGCCAGAAGGGTATGATACAGGTGAGTCAGTATCATTTATAGGCGACCAGGAGATATATCTTGTTCCTGCTTCACTTATGGGCGGAAGTAATCCGGTAATGCTTGATACAGCGGTTACAGTTGATATTAATGAAAATAATTTCTTTGGATATAAGTATCTCGGAGCGGATGATGGTGGTAATCTCTATGTTAAGAAGACTATCAACATAGAAGGCGACCCTGTGAGAGATTTCTATTATCTGAGGTTTAAGAATGAGGAGTCAGCAGCATCTTATGTAAGGGCTATATTTGATGATGATGAGTTTAACGGGCTTCTTGATGGAAAGACGGACGACACTAAGAAGCTTTATAAGGAGCAGAGAGAGAAGCTTAAGACACAGATGACACTTAATGCAAGCAGTATGAACAGTGTGCTTACAGTAGGTTCAGGTGAGGTCTATTCAAAGACTACTATGTTATCAGCCTCATCTTCAAGTGGAAAGATGAATCTCTCCTATGTGGCATCTACTGGCGGTGCTTCTAACAGCTATAACTTTAAGAGGGATTATGATAATCTTTCTGCAAGATTTAATGTGCTTTGCAAGACACTTTATGAGATAACAGATTCAGGATATATGACAGATGCACTTGTCGGACAGATGTATCCTAATCTTAGCGCATATTCAGAGGATGTATATGTCAATATGATATCAGACAGCGGCTTTAAGGCATATACAGAGGGTAAGTTAGGACCTGTTAATAACAGGCTTACAGGCGGTTATGCAGGTTATGTGCTTTCGGCTTATGATAATGGCAATACGGGTGCTGACCCGCTTATTATAAGTGATGAGGATGTAGCCCTTTCAAACAGAAGGGATATAACTTACAGTTTCAGGGATTATAATGGCGGAATTATAGTTGCCTCTGGTGATGTTATTGTAAAGAAGAACTTCGCTGGATCTATTATAGCGGGTGGAACTATTACTATTGAGGATAATGTAACAGTTAATGGCCTTTCTGATATAACAGATATTATAAAGACAGACCAGAAGTATGCAGAGATATTCAAGGTATGGAATCCGCTTGAGGATGGTAATAACAGTGGTTTCCTTGATGTACAGAATATGACATATAAGGATATGATAACAGTTGCTAATTGGAGGAAACGCGATGATTCTGTCGAAGCTACAGCATCGTCTACAGAACCAGCAACAAACTAAAAGGCTGGAACGATGCGGATTGTATGAAAAATATAAAAAACAGGCTGCAAAACAACTGAATGGTGGCTTTACACTTGTTGAACTGCTTGTTGTTATCGCTATTATGGCTGTTATGATAGGTGGCTCGGCGATAGGAATATCAGTTATTACAGGCGGCAATGTAAAGAAAGCTGGTAATTATGTGTATACACAGCTTAACAGTCTGCGTTCACAGACACTTACAGTCAATGCCGACTGGAGGCTTGAGATTGAAAAGGATACAGATGATACATACAGGATAGTCACTTATAAAGATAATGAGGAAACTGACAGCAAAGTTATAGGAAAAGGCTATACAGTGACTATATCAGATTATAAGAATTCTGTTGATACTCCGGTTACATACAGTGTGGATACTGGAAAGAAGGCTGCTATAGCATATACAAGAAGCAACGGAAGGATAGGCTTATTTACTGTAAATGGAGGTGCTTTAGCATCGGATAAGCTGGATGTAGCTAATAATCTTAAGGCTGTTATCACAGTAAGCCGTGGAAGCCGTTCGTATGATGTCACTGTATGGTACAGTACAGGAAAGATTACACTTCCATAGAGAAAAATATTTCTGATATATCACAGAGTGACAGTGTTATTTCAGACATTTACACTATTAAGAAGGAGAGAGCAATATCATGGACAAAAATAATAATAAAGGCTTTTCTTTGGTTGAGCTGCTTATTGCACTTGCTGTTGGTGGTATTGTGCTTTCAGCACTGACAATGCTTATACAGAATTCGGTGCATACATTTACAAAGCAGACGGTATCGGCGCAGCTTCAGAGTGATGCTGATATAGCGCTTAACCAGATAGAAAATGATGTAATGGAGGCTGATATGCTTATTATGTATCAGAGCGGCAGTGCATCATCAGGCTATGATTATTACTTAACGGAATACTCACAGGTTGATAATTCAAGGTATTATGGTTATATATGGGATAAGGCAGCGAAGATACTGTACTTTTCCAATGACTTTTATCCTTTGGGAGAACATCCACTTGATACCTCCAATGTGAGTGTGGCATGTGAGCATGTCGAGGAATTTTCCATAAAGCTTAATGGAAAATGCGTATCAGAGGCAGAGGTCGAACAGCCAACAGCTTCGCCTGCTGACCCTGTCAGTACAAGAAAGGTTGTTATTATATCACCTAATATTAAGGTGAAAGCGCAGGTAAAGCTGTCAAACCAGAACGTAAGCCGTGAGGTGACAAGGGAAATATCTTTAAGAAACTCTCTTTATGGAAATGATATGACTGACGATATAAAGGTTGTAAAGACAGATGGTTCAGGCAGTACGATAACTAAGGTGAAGGACTGCCAGATGAGTGATATAAGCCAGTATGTCAGTAATTAAGGAGCATTTGTTATAATCAGGATAGGAACTTCGATAATCATATGTTGTATAATACGGGAGGAATACTGATATGAAGAAGATAAAAGGGCATATTAAGAAATCATATTATGTATATGCGCTGCTGGCAGTGATAATAGCTGGCTGTGTAGCGGCTGGTGGATATATTAAGAATATACATGCTGACGACCAGAATTATGTCGTTGCCGATGAGGTCGTGATTAATGGAAAGACATATACCTCCTCTAATAAGATGAATGTCCTTATGATTGCACCATATGAGGCATATGATGAGATAGGTATCCTTATGGGGGATAGCGAGGGTGCGATTAAGTTTACTGACCTTATGGCAAAGGCACCTTCTGATATTACAGATGGCACATTCAGGGATAATGTAATCAAGTATCAGACATTTACTAACAATAATGGTCTGTTGATGAATACACCATACAGAATAGGATATAAGTTTCCTGATGGAACTGTCACTGAAAATATAAGCACAATATCAAGTGCAGATATTAAGACGAAGCTTAATGGAAAGTGGAGTAATCTTAAGGTTGTTATAACAAAGGATGGCAAGGAAATACCATATCGTAATATATTTGGAGCGATGATATTTGATAATTATGATATGGATAATAAGATGAACTTATCTGTTAAGAAGCCTGCAGATGTTACAATGTCTGACCTTAAAAATGCAGACCTTGTATACATAAGCGGCCACAGCCACAATACATTTGGTATAGATATATATAATTATATACATAATAGCAGTGTAGGTGCGTGGTCTTACTTAAGAAATAATGACTGTGGTGACTTTGATGCAGATGAGGCTCTGTATCTGCTTCTGTCATATGCTAAGGGTGAGAAGAAGGTTATATTCGACTCTACTGCAAGACAGGATGGCGATAATGGTATGAACCTTAACAAGATAGGTATATTGTTTACGGCTATTGACCCGGATGTGCTTATATCTGACTTTGCAAAGGTAAAGGAGGATAACGGTAATTATTACGGAACTAAGGGAAGTATCAGGATAGAGAATAATAAAATTCATCTTTATTATAAGAGGACAAATGATGAGATAAAGTTCTCAGCTAATATGTTCTTGAATTATGGCAATAACTTTGCTGTTTCTACACAGGACAGGGATGGATTGTCTTATGCGACCCGTGTACAGGACTATAAGGACGGTTATCCATGCTATGATGACAGAGGATATCCATATTATAACTCTAATGCCATAGGCAAGTACTTTGTCAATCCATCGTTGTTTGTATTTGATGGAAGCAACTCGATGACTTCTTCATTCACAAGTGATAAGGTTAACACAACCGATGGAAGTGGAAGAGATTATAAGGGAACAACATTTGATGATGCATATAATAAGAATGGAAATAATGGAGAACTTCATCCGGCTGATGCTATAGAATATATTCTTGGCGTATACACCAATACTAATATTAATTCTATAAAAGTATTGGAGATAGAGCCAGCAGGTTTTTCAAGGTATAATAATGATGATGGAAAGAAGGCAATAGCTTCATGGTTTGGAATGGCTGCAAAGCAGTATAACGATATAAAGTCTAATATTACAGTAGACTGTTATTCAATGACTGCATTTGATGGACTTAATAAGGACATCCGTTCAGATTATGATGTGGTTATTGTTGGTGCATATGATTATGACAGGTTTAATACGGATATATATAAGACACCTTATGATGCAGAAATGAAGCTTAATGACTATACTCTTACAGGTAATGATATAACGCATAAGGCTTATGAAAAGCTGTATCAGTATGTGGTTGCAGGTATGCCGCTGGTTCTTGATGATGGCGTATATTATAATCTTGAGTCAGTTGTTGATGGGGACTGTACTAATCTTAAGGATGTACAGGCTGTAAGCTTAAAGAAGAGGCTTGTAAGTGAGATATCTTATGCAAAGTCCAATATAGTCCATGTTAATACAAGGGGCAGTGAAGCGTACAAGCTTATATCTAAGACTTTGTATTATGTTGATAAGCCATATGTCAATATTGGTCCATCGATAGGTGGCAGCCGTATAAGTGACTATAGTGAGAAGTCTTTAAGTAATGGTAATCTGTCGGCAGATGGAACAGTAGCCAATACAAGTCTTCCGGATATGCATTTTACAGGAAGCCTTTCAGGTAATGGTTCTTACAGGGTTAAGATATATGTTGACAGAAATAATGACAGTATCTTTGCAGAGAATTACAGTGGTGAGAAGAATGAACTTATATATTATGAAAAAAGTGGTTCTGGAGCAGCTACAGATGCCAATGGTAATATATTAGGGGTGCTTGTGAATGGTGGAAGCTTTGATGTTGCCATACCACTCCCTAAGACTCTCAGAGGATATATAAAGTGGAGAGTCGAAGTTACAGATGTAACAACAGGAGCTGTTAAGAATTCTGAGGGAGCATTTGCAATATCAGCAGGAACTGCAACAAAGACTATAAAGGTGCTTCAGGTTGAAAATGACAGTGAAACGGCACATATTAACCTTACAGGTGATGCATTTACCAATACATTTGAAAGGACAACATCTGTCACAGGACTTTCAGTTGATATAGTCAAGGTTAAGAAGAGCGGGTTAAATAAGGAAATAGAGGAAAATAGTGATTATCTTAACCAGTTTTCTATGATTGTACTAGGCTTTAGTGATAATTATGGTAATGATTCATCTGATTCATCAAAGAATCTTAGTGATAAGGCTAATGATGCTTTGTATGAATATATAGAGGCTGGCAATTCAGTTCTGTATACACACGATAGTATGTCGTATAAGAAAGGAAGCAGTTCATCGGCAGCTTCTAATGAAAATGAGATTAACAGCTTTACAAGAAAGTTTAAGGATGTGATTGGCATGAAGAGTGGCTTCTCACTTACTGATGTTCTTAAGCTTAAGCTAGACTCTTACAAGTCAGGTAAGAAGACACTGTATTATTCAATATATGATGGTATCAGTGCAACTGGAAGCACAAGGGTTACAAACAGAGTTAAGCAGCTTAACTCAGGTCAGATAACAGAGTATCCATATACATTGTCAAGTACACCGGTGATATCTGTAAGTGATACACATGCGCAGTATTACCAGCTTGACCTTGAGGCAAAGCAGGATGCAGAGGATGTTGTTGTATGGTATACACTGGCAGGCAATGGTGGTGAGTCCGCAAAGTACTTTGACTATACCGGACAGGATGCAGTTAATAATTATTATGCATATTCTATAGGTAATGTTACTTATACAAGTGCAGGACATAGTATGATTGACAGTGAAGGCGATGAGATGGAGCTGTTTGTCAACACATTTGTAAGAGCACTTCTTGCGGGTAACAATGCACCTCAGGTCGAATATGAGGATGCTGAGCAGATTGATGGGAATAATTATGCGATATATTACAGACAAAGACCTAATACAGACAGTCTTACCATAAAGTATACAGTAACGGATGCGGATATAATATCTAATGCCGGTCAGGTAAAAGAATCATATCTGTACTGGGACAGAGATGGTGATGGTGTATACACAGAGGGAACTGACTTACGAATAGGTTATCTTGACATGGATGGTAATGTGTTCACAGAAAAGCCTTCTAATGGCGGCGTATACTGCGGAAGACCTTATTCTCTTACACTGTGGGATACAAGAGGCGTGTGCAGCAGTAATATGACAGCTGATGTTCTTTCAGAGATGAAAGACAAGATGGCGAATGGAATGCTTACACTTGGAATAGTGGCTATAGATGGCAGTAAGGCGATAGGTTATGCATCATTGCAG
>ENA-UOOC01002171-UOOC01002171.1-human-gut-metagenome-genome-assembly--contig:-C48old-NODE-2171-length-15175-cov-12.950066_pt1 | contig 15175 bp, 7 predicted proteins | sample MGYA00242469_ERZ724016 | MGnify/ENA metagenome assembly ERZ724016 | reverse complement strand
CTAATTTGGTGTATGTGGCCGGTCACTTTGTCGAGTGGCCGGCTTTTTTTGTTGCCGAAATGGCCGGTAAGGAGGAAAAACGCAATGAATCTCCCCAATGACCCCATCATGCTTTTGAGCGTCGTGAACCTGAAACTGCGTGATTTTTACAAAGACCTCGATGCACTGTGCGATGACATGGACGCCGACAAGGCAGACCTGTGCGCAAAGCTGAAAGCTGTGGGCTACGAGTACGACGCCCAGCGCAACCAGTTCGTGTGATCTTTCCCCCAAAAGCTTTCTCTAAATTGCGAACGACCGGCACCGGTGCGCAGCGACTGTGCCCGGGCCGGTGAATATAGAATGAAGGAGTGCTTGATTTTTATGATCCAGGGTACCTATTACAAAGAGTGGAGCCGCGTGCTCGGCCGCGATATGGAGTTCAAGGTGTACGGCAGTGCCGGTGTGCCGGTGCTGGCGCTGCCTGCCCGCGGCGGCCGCTTTTATGATTGGGAGAACAACGGCATGCCGGACGCCATCGCCCAGCTGCTGAACGAAGGCAAGGTGCAGCTGTTCTGCGCCGACAGCATCGACGGTGAGGCCGTGCTGAACGGCGACATCCCTGTGCGCCGCCGCACCGAGATGGAGGAAAAGTACTTCGTCTACCTGACCGCCGAGCTGGCTCCCCGTGTGCTGGCCCTGAACGAGGCCGAAAAGGACACGAAACTGTGGTGCGTGGGCATCGACCTGGGTGCCGTGCACGCCGTGAACTGCCGCCTGCGCCGCCCGCAGCAGTTCGCCGGTGCCATCGGCCTTTCCGGCATCTACGACCTGACCCGCTTCTGGGGCAGCGAAGCCGACGACCTGGTGCTGCGCGCTTCTCCCCTGCAGTACCTGACCGAAAAGGGCATCGCCAACAAGCTGGCCCTGGCCAAGGCCGAGGAGAACAGCCTGATGCTCTGCGCCGGTCAGGGTGCCTACGAAGGCGACGCACTGGCCGACACCCAGGCGCTGGCCGATGTGCTGAAGGCCGAAAAGCTGCCCGCCCATGTGGAGCTGTGGGGCGGCGATGTCTCCCACGAGTGGTACTGGTGGGGCAAGATGCTGAGCCTGTTTGTGCCGCGGATTCTGGAGAAGTAAAAGTGATTTGATAGAGGGAAGGCATTTGCAGTGCCTTCCCTCTTTTTGTTTGTATTTTTCAATTCCCTACTTGATTTATCGGGTTTGCTGTGCTATACTCATGCTGTAAGATGCATACCCCCTATGGGTAAAGGAGATATTTTATGGACAACGAGAAAAAGTCCTGCTGCTGTTGCAGCGAAGCGTCCGCCCCCGAAACGTCTGCTGCCGAGGTGTCCGCACCCGCCGCTGCAGACTGCTGCGCGCAGGCCGAAGCCGAACCTGCCGCCTGCTGCCGCCACAAGGACCGCACCCCCGCCGAGCACAAAGCCCTGCTGAACCGGCTGAGCCGCATCGAGGGCCAGGTGCGCGGCATCCGCGGCATGGTGGAAAAGGACGCCTACTGCGTGGACATCCTTGTGCAGGTGGCTGCGACCACCTCGGCGCTGAACAGCTTTGCCAAGGAGCTGCTGGCCCAGCACATCGGCACCTGCGTGGCCGATGACCTGCGCGCGGGCGGCGAGGAAAAGCTGGATGAGCTGCTCTGGCTGCTGCCCAAGCTCATGAAATGACCCTTCCCTGCACATACTCGATAGCGGAGTGAGTTTTTATGGAACAATTCAATGTTACCGGCATGAGCTGCGCGGCCTGCTCTGCCCGGGTGGAAAAGGCCGTGAGCAAGGTGCCCGGCGTCACCAGCTGCTCGGTGAGCCTGCTGACCAACTCCATGGGCGTGGAGGGCACTGCTTCCAGTGCCGACATCATCAAAGCCGTACAGGACGCAGGCTATGGTGCCAGCCCGAAGGCTGCGGGCGGCGCAGCGGCCGCTTCCAGCACCAATGCCGATCTGGACGCCCTGGCCGACCATGAAACGCCCAAGCTCAAGCGCCGCCTGATCGCATCGGTGGGCTTTCTGCTGGTGCTGATGTACTTCTCCATGGGCCACATGATGTGGGGCTGGCCCCTGCCCCGCTGGTTCGACGGCAACCACATCGCCATGGGCCTTGTGCAGCTGCTGCTGGCGGGCATCGTGATGGTCATCAACCAGAAGTTCTTCATCAACGGCTTCAAGGGCCTCATCCACCGCTCGCCCAACATGGACACGCTGGTGGCGCTGGGCTCCATGGCAAGCTTTGTGTGGAGCACCTACGCGCTGTTTGCCATGACCCGCGCCCAGGTGGACGGCAACAGCGAGCTGGTCATGCACTATATGATGGAGTTCTACTTTGAGTCGGCGGCCATGATCCTGACCCTCATCACGGTGGGCAAGATGCTGGAAGCCCGCTCCAAGGGCAAGACCACCGATGCCCTCAAGAGCCTGATGAAGCTGGCCCCCAAGACCGCCACCCTGCTGCGGGACGGCGCGGAAGTCACCGTGGGCATCGAGCAGGTGCAGAAGGGTGACATCTTCGTGGTGCGCCCGGGCGAGAACGTGCCCGTGGACGGCATCGTGCTGGAAGGCACCAGCGCCGTGAACGAGAGTGCCCTGACCGGCGAGAGCATCCCCGTGGACAAGGCCGAGGGTGACAAGGTGAGCGCTGCCACCACCAACCAGTCCGGCTTCCTCAAGTGCCAGGCCACCCGCGTGGGCGAGGACACCACCCTTTCTCAGATCATCAAGATGGTCAGCGATGCCGCCGCCACCAAGGCCCCCATTGCAAAAATCGCCGATACCGTGTCCGGTTTCTTCGTGCCGGCCGTCATCACCATTGCAGTGGTCACCACCATCGTGTGGCTGCTGCTGGGCCGGGAGCTGGGCTATGCGCTGGCCCGCGGCATCTCGGTGCTGGTCATCAGCTGCCCCTGTGCGCTGGGCCTGGCAACGCCCGTGGCCATCATGGTGGGCAACGGTCTGGGCGCGAAGAACGGCATCCTGTTCAAGACCGCCGCTTCGCTGGAAGCCGCAGGCCGCACCCAGATCGTGGCGCTGGATAAGACCGGCACCATCACCAGCGGTGAACCCAAAGTCACCGACATCCTGCCCGCCGAGGGCGTGACCGAAGGCGAACTGCTCACCCTTGCCGCCGCATTGGAGCGCAAGAGCGAGCACCCGCTGGCAAAGGCCGTGCTGGCCCACACCGAGGCGCAGAAGCTGGACGCCCCCGAGGTGACCGACTTCGCGGCCCTGCCGGGCAACGGTCTGGCCGCCAAGCTGGACGGCGTGGACATCTTTGCCGGCAACGCCATTTTCATCCAGACCAAGGTCACCGTGCCTGCCGCCTTGCAGGAGAAGGCCGCCGCCCTCTCGGCTCAGGGCAAGACGCCGCTGTTCTTCGGCGGCGCGGACCGGCTGCTGGGCATCATCGCGGTGGCGGATACCATCAAGGAAGACAGCCCCCGCGCCATCCGGGAGCTGCAGGCCATGGGCATCCGCGTGGTCATGCTCACCGGTGACAACCAGCGCACTGCCGATGCCATTGGCAGGCAGGCCGGTGTGGACGAGGTGATCGCAGGCGTGCTGCCCGACGGCAAGGAAGCGGTCATCCGCCAGCTGCAGGCATCCGGCAAGGTGGCCATGGTGGGCGACGGCATCAACGATGCCCCGGCCCTGACCCGTGCCGACACCGGCATCGCCATCGGCGCAGGCACCGACGTTGCCATCGACGCGGCGGACGTGGTGCTGATGAACTCCAAGCTGTCGGACGTGCCCGCCGCCATCCGCCTGAGCCGCGCTGCCCTGCGCAACATCCACGAAAACCTGTTCTGGGCGTTCATCTACAACATCATCGGCATCCCGCTGGCCGCAGGCGTGTTCATCCCCTTCGGCCTGACGCTGAACCCCATGTTCGGTGCTGCTGCCATGAGCCTTTCCAGCTTCTGCGTGGTAAGCAACGCCCTGCGCCTGAACCTGTTCGACGTGCACAGCACAAAGCACGATCGTGCGGCAAAAAATGCTGCTTCCCTGCCCGCTGTCTCCGCACAGCCCGCAGCGGTTGCAAATAAAGAGAGTACCAAGGAGGACACTGCTATGAAAAAGACCCTGAAAGTGGAAGGCATGATGTGCGGCCACTGCGAAGCCCGCGTGAAGAAGGCTCTGGAAGCCCTGCCCGAGGTGGACGAGGCCGTGGTGAGCCACGAGGCCGGCACCGCCATCGTCACCCTGAACGCCGAAGTGGCCGACGACGTGCTGAAGAAGGCCGTCGAGGACCAGGACTACAAGGTGACCGGCATCCAGTAAGCCAAAACCAGGCTCCCTTCCAAACGAGCGTGCGCATGGGCAGTGCCCCGTGTGCACGCTTGTTTTTTGTGTGTGCATAACGGCGGCGCTTTTCGGCCATACTCCCGGTATCTCACGCAGGAAAGGGAGTTTTTCTATGGACGAGCGGATGTTCTGTTTTCAATGTGAGCAGGCGGCGGGCTGCACGGCCTGCACCGGGGCAGCGGGTGTGTGCGGCAAATCGGCCGAGACAGCCGCCGCGCAGGACCGGCTCACCGGCGCGCTGATCACCTATGCCGGGCAGCTGGTGGACGCGGGCCGCGCCCCGGCCCCGGAGCAGGCCCTTTTGCTGATGCAGGGGCTGTTCACCACCATCACCAATGTCAACTTTGACGCCGCCACCGTGGACGCCCTCACCGAGAAGGTCCACGCCGCCTGCCCGGCCGTCGCGCCGGACTACGACATGCAACGGCTGTGGCACGAGCCGGACCCGGACGTGCGCAGCCTGAAAAGCTTCGTGCTGTTCAGCCTGCGGGGCATGGCGGCCTACAACTACCACGCCCGGGTGCTGGGCCGCATCAGCCCGGAGCTGGACCGCTTTTTCTGCACCGCGCTGGAAACGCTGAGCGCCGAGGGCCTTTCCATGGACGAGCTGTGGGCGCTGGTGCAGAAGACCGGCGAAGCCAGCTACCGCTGCATGGAGCTGCTGGACGCCGCCAACACCGGGGCCTTTGGCGACCCGGTGCCGGTGGAAGTGCCGCTGACCATTGAAAAAGGGCCGTTCATCGTGGTTTCCGGCCATGACCTGTTCGACATGCAGCAATTGCTCGAGCAGACGAAGGGCAAGGGCATCCACATCTACACCCACTCGGAGATGCTGCCCGCCCACGGCTACCCGGAGCTGAAGCAGAAATACCCCCACCTGAAGGGCAACTTCGGCACCGCATGGCAGAACCAGCAGACCGAGTTTGAGGATATCCCCGCGCCCATCCTGTTCACCACCAACTGCATCATGCCCCTGCGGGAGAGTTACGCCGACCGGGTGTTCACCACCTCGGTGGTGTCCTACCCCGGCATCGTGCACATCGACGAAGGGCGGGATTTCTCCCCCGTCATCCGCCGGGCGCTGGAGCTGGGCGGCTACAAAGAGGACACCCTCGTGCCCGGCATGAACGGCGGCAAGGCCGTCGTCACCGGCTTTGCGCACGATGCCGTGCTGCGCCATGCGGGCGAGATCGTGCAGGCGGTAAAGGACGGCAAGATCCGGCACTTTTTCCTGGTGGGCGGCTGCGACGGCACACGGCCTTCCCGCCGGTACTACACCGAGTTCGCCAAGCTCACCCCACAGGACACGGTGATCCTGACGCTGGCGTGCGGCAAGTTCCGGCTGAACGATCTGCCTTTGGGCAACGTGCCCGGCACCGGGCTGCCCCGCATTCTGGATGTGGGCCAGTGCAACGACGCCTACAGTGCCATCCGCATCGCACTGGCGTTGGCAGACGCCTTTGGCTGCGGGGTGAACGACCTGCCGCTCTCGCTGGTGCTGTGCTGGTTTGAGCAGAAGGCCGTGTGCATCCTGATCGCGCTGCTGGCGCTGGGCATCAAAAACATCCGGCTGGGGCCCACCCTGCCCGCCTTCCTCTCGCCGGGGGTGGTGCAGGTGCTGCAGCAAAAATATGACCTGAAAGCCGTCACCACGCCGGAAGACGACCTGCACGCCATTCTGGGCGGCTGAGCACCCCGCCGGACATTTCCCCTGTCATTTCCGCTTTGCTCCCGGTATTTTCCGGGAGCTTTTTCATTTGTTGCAATTCGTGCACGTTTCCGGTATTTTTCGGCATGGATGCACGTTTTCAGGACCGTTTCGGCAGCACATGCCGGAGAAACTCCGGTACCGTTCCCAATCGGCGCAAAAAGCCAATTTTTTGTGGTGCAAAATCCTTCGAAACCCTTGTTTTTCCGCAAAGCAGATGATAATATATGAATGGTGCACAAAATGCACCATATTTTAGAAAGAAGGAGGTAATAAATTATGAAAAAAAGATGGTTCGTAGTGATACTGACCATCGGATTGCTGCTTTGTGTCATGCCGCTGAGTGCGCTTGCACTGAGTTCCGACCCCATCACGGATTCGGACGGCACCATTATTGGCTGGGAAGACCTTTCCACCGATCTCTGTTCCTTTGATCTTTCAGAGGAACAGACCCCGGTGGCTGTGGACCCCGGCACAAATGCTGCTTCCGGCCCAGCGGAGACGGACCCGGCGGAGACGGACCCGGTGAAGGACGCTGCGGATGCAAACAGTGCGAAAACAGCGGCGGCCGCGACAACGCCGTTTGTGGAAGACCTGTATGCAGACGACCCCATCCCCGATCTCTACGCGGATACGACCGGCTCTGCGGACGGCACAGACAGCAATCAGGCTGTGTGTGCGATCAATGGCAAAACCTATGCAACGCTGACCGAAGCGATCGACGATGCAGCGGATGGCGCCCAGATTGATCTGTTGCAGGACATCGAGCTGAGTACGGGCCTTGAGTTCCATAGTAAGAACTTGACCATTTCCGGCGGCAATACCTACACGCTGACGCTGGAGCAGTATGGCATGTATGCGGAGTATAGTGACATCACGTTCAAGGATCTCACGTTGACCATTCATGCGGCTCAGCATACCCATGAACACAGCGCAGGCAATACGGCCAACCTGATCACCCATTCCAGCAAGCTGCATTTGAGCCATGTCGAATTCTCATTGACACCGGACCAAATCTTAGGCAGCGGCATTTTCCTGGAGCACGACAGTGATTTGTATTTTGAAGACAATACAAATGCTGAAATCTCCGGTTTTGCTGCCGAAGAAGCCAGCGGTATCTACGCAGAGAGTTACAGTGAAGACGGTCACGGCATCTGGGTCACTTCGTCTTCTCTGAAAGTCACAGACTGTGGCTGGTACGGAATGACCATCGACCCCATCAATCTCACGCTGGACAATGCCGATGTCTATTTTACTGGTAACGGTCTCTACGGTTATGGCGGTGCTCTCGGCTGTTATGGTGTAGGAAGCTATGGCGGCACGTTGACCATGATATCTTCCACGCTCACCGCAACCAATAACCCCGGCGGGTGGTATGGCTATGCCGTTTATGCTGGTGTCCTTGATATGGATGCTGCTTCTACGTTGTATGCTACTGACAGCGGCGGCTCTGGCGTCGGCATTGGCAACAGCCGTGAAGGTGAAAGTCATATTCGTGGACGGGTTATCTGCACGGGCAACGGTAAGGCTGACCTTTATGGTGCCACCGGCGGTTTTGTCGTGCACGCACAGCATGACGATGCCACCTACGAAGGCAACGTGACCATCGAATCCGGTGCGTATATCTATGCCCGCAACAATTTGGGTTTATCCGGCCTTTTAAACGAATGGATTCTGAACATTGAAAGCGGTGCAACCGTCATCGTCGATGGCAATAGCCAGCTCGGCTTTGCAAACAGTTTCGATGCCCGTACTACCATTAAAAGCGGTGCCAATGTCTCCGCAAACAACAATCTGCACGGCATCTACAACTATGCAGGCGGTGGCGATCTAGCGTGGGCAACAGGTTTCTTCCTCATTGAGGGCGGCGCAAATGTCACTGCCAACAACAATACGTACTACGGCATCTGCAACACCGTCAACGATAGAATCTACGGCAGCACCGATGACGACGGCAATGACATCTACACCCCCGAGGATGACTACTTTACGATTCAGGGCGGTGCAGACGTTTCTGCTGACGGTAATGGTCTCTACGGTATTTTCAATGCCGGTGGAATTTTCACCATAGAAAATGGCGCAAACATTTCCACCTGCAATAACGGTTACTATGGTATTTTAAACAACAACTATGGAACGTTTACCATGGAAACCGGTGCAAACGTTTCTGTCTGCAATAATAGTTCCGCCGGTATTTTTAACACCACAAGTGGAACATTTACTGTAGAAAACGGCGTTGACCTGCAGGTCGAGCACAACAAGAACAGCGGCATTGTCAATAACGAAAATGCGACCCTGACGCTGCTCTCCGGCCGTGTTCGTTATAACACCACTTCCACTTGGTATGGCGGCGGTCTCCGAAACTATTCCACTGCAACTCTTTCGGACGACGTACAGCTGTACAACAACCATGCAAAAAAAGCCGGTGATGACATTGAGAATGGTGACGGCGCCACCATTACCTTTGGTGCTACCGGCAGCGACTGGGCGCTGGACGGCGCACCGGACTGCTACCACCCCATTGACGGCTGGTACGACGACAGTGACAACACCCGCTGGAACGCCCACGCGGAGGCCGTAGCGGACCTGCACATGGTTCTCGTCGAACCCGTCACTTCTTATACCAACCGCCTGTCCCTCAAGGCCGCCCACGGCCCCACCGGCACCCTGATCGTCCACAAGCAGACGACCGGCGAACAGCTGGTGGACGACTGCGACGCCGAGTTCACCTTCGTGCTCACGCTGGACGATGAGACCATCGACACCGTGAACGACGAGCGGTACGGCGTCCGGTTCGAAAACGGCAAGGCGACCTTCACCCTGAAAGACGGCGAAAGCAAGACCATCGAAAACCTGCCTGTTCGCATGGGTTACACCATCACCGAGCAGTCCAAGGGCGGCTGGCTGCTGGCCCGGGTGGACGGCGACGCCGAGGGCAAAGTGCCCTACCGCGCCACCGCCGAGATCGCGTTCGTCAACGAAAAGCAGACCGCAACCGGTTCCCTGGTGGTCACCAAGGAGCTGGCCGGTGAGCTGGACGCCGACGACGCGGACACCGTCTTCAACTTTATGCTGATGCTGGATGACAACACCATCACCACCGCAGACGCAGAAGAATACGGCGTGCAGTTTGAAAACGGCATCGCATCCTTCTCGCTGAAGGGCGGCGAAAGCATCACCATCGCAAACCTGCCTGCAGGCGTTGGCTACACCATCGCCGAGGTCCGCCAGACCGGCTGGACCCTGCAGAGCGTCAGCGGCGCAGACACCGGCGTTGTGCCCAAGAATGACACCGCCGAGATCGTCTTCACCAACCTGAAGAACGGCACGGACATCCCCGATGTCCCGGTCGTCCCGACGGAGCCCGAGGAACCCACGGAGCCCGAGAGTCCCAAGACCCCCGAGACCCCCGAGGAGCCTGCAGAGCCCGACGCACCTGCACAGGACGAGACCCCCGGCGAGGAACCGGCTCAGGACGACACCACCGTGCCTGCCCAGCCGGCTGAGACCCCCGCACAGGATACCACCAAGGCCGACACCCTGCCCCAGACCGGCACCACCGGCTGGCTGGCTGTCGTGCTGATGAGCTTCGGCTTCGGCCTGCTGGCATGCGGATGGTTCTTCACCCGCAAACAGCGTGCTGCAAAGCACTAAGGGCGGAAAAGCCACACGAGCGCACACAAACCGCTGCATCCCCTGCCCCGCAAAGGCGGCCGGATGCGGCGGTTTTGTTTTGTACGGTGCACAGTTCGGGCCGTTCGCGGCGTTTCGCACAAGAAGCGGTGGAAAGCCGCCATCATATTTGGTGCAGCTGTCACTTGAAGATTTTTCAGCGCCCGCTATAATAGAAAGTACCGGAACAAAGGCGTTCCGCAAGGGTAAACTCTGCCCTTGCGGGGCGCTTTTCTTTTTTTGTCAGAATGCGGAGGGTGCCGCATCCGGTGAGGATTTTGATAAAGGATGGGAAAGTCTATGGAAAACTTTACAGAGCAGAAAAACACCCTTGGCCTGTACGATCCACAGTTTGAGCACGACGCCTGCGGCATCGGCGCTGTGGTGGACATCAAGGGCCGCAAGAGCCACCAGACCGTGGACGATGCACTGGCCATCGTGGAGCGGCTGGAGCACCGCGCCGGTAAGGATGCCGAGGGCAAGACCGGCGACGGCGTGGGCATCCTGCTGCAGATCAGCCACAAGTTCTTCTCCAAGGTGGCCGAGGAGCTGAACATCCGGCTGGGCAACGAGCGGGAGTACGGCGTGGGTATGTTCTTCTTCCCCCAGAACGAGCACCTGCGGGCACAGGCCATGAAGCTGTTCGAGGTGGTCACCCGCAAGGAGGGGCTGGAGTTTCTGGCATGGCGCGAAGTGCCCGTAGACCCCGATGCCGTGGGGCAGAAGGCGCGGGACTGCATGCCCGCCATCTGGCAGTGCTTCATCAAAAAGCCCGCCAAGGTAAGCAAGGGCATCGAGTTTGACCGCCGCCTGTACATCGTGCGCCGCGTGTTCGAGCAGGCCAGCAACGGCACCTATGTGCCCAGCCTGTCCAGCCGCACCATCGTGTACAAGGGCATGTTCCTGGTGCACGACCTGCGCCTGTTCTACGCCGACCTGCAAGACCCGGATTATGAATCCGCCATCGGCATGGTGCACAGCCGCTTCTCCACCAACACCAACCCCAGCTGGATGCGCGCACACCCCAACCGCTTCATCCTGCACAACGGCGAGATCAACACCATCAAGGGCAACACCGACGCCATGCTGGCCCGCGAGGAGAGCATTTCCAGCTCCATCATGCAGGACGACATGAACAAAATTCTGCCCATCATCAACACCTCCGGCTCCGACTCCGCCATGCTGGACAATGCGCTGGAATTCATGGTGATGAACGGCATGGACCTGCCGCTGGCCGTGATGATCACCATCCCGGAACCGTGGGAGAACAACAAGAACATCAGCCAGAAAAAGCGCGATTTTTACCAGTATTACGCCACCATGCTGGAGCCCTGGGACGGCCCCGCCGCCATCCTGTTCTCGGACGGCGACGTGATGGGCGCTGTGCTGGACCGCAACGGTCTGCGCCCCAGCCGCTACTACATCACCAAGGACGGCCGCATGATCCTGTCCTCTGAGGTGGGCGTGCTGGAATGCGACCCGGAGAATATCCTCGTCAAGGACCGCCTGCGCCCCGGCAAAATGCTGCTGGTGGATACCGTGAAGGGTGAAGTGGTGGATGACGAAAAGCTGAAGGAGTTCTACGCCAGCCGCGAACCCTACGGCGAGTGGATCGACCGCAACCTTGTGGAGTTGGCCAAGCTGAAGATCCCCAACGTGAAGGTGGAAAGCTACACCGGCGACCAGCTCACCCGCCTGCAGAAGGTGTTCGGCTACAAGTACGAGGACGTGAACACCATGATCCTCTCCATGGCCCGGGCCGGTGCAGAGCCTTCCGGTGCCATGGGCACTGATACGCCGCTGGCCGTGCTGAGCGACCAGCACCCCCCGCTGTTCAACTACTTCAAGCAGCGCTTTGCGCAGGTGACGAACCCCCCCATCGACGCCATCCGCGAGAAGGTGGTCACCTCCACCAGCGTGTACATCGGCGCCCACGGCAACCTGCTGGAGGATAAGCCCGAGAACTGCAAGGTGCTGAAAGTCCACAACCCCATTCTGACCAGCACCGACCTGCTGAAGATCAAGTACATGAACGTGCCGGGCTTCAAGGTGGCCACGGTGTCCATCAACTATTATAAAAACACCAGCCTGGAAAAGGCCATCGACCGCGTGTTCCTGGAAGTGGACCGTGCCTACAAAGAGGGCGCGAACATCATCATCCTGTCCGACCGCGACGTGGATGAATACCATGTGACCATCCCCAGCCTGCTGGCTGTTTCCGCCGTGTCTCAGTACCTCATCCGCACCAAAAAGAGCACCGCACTGGCCCTGATTCTGGAAAGCGCTGAACCCCGCGAGGTGCACCACTTCGCCACCCTGCTGGGCTACGGTGCCTGCGCCATCAACCCCTATCTGGCCCACGAGACCATCGGCCAGCTCATCGACGAGGGCCTGCTGGACAAAGATTACTATGCAGCCGTGGAGGACTACGACAACGCCATCCTCAGCGGCATTGTGAAGATTGCCTCCAAGATGGGCATTTCCACCATCCAGAGCTACCAGAGTAGCCAGATCTTTGAGGCTGTAGGCATCTCGAAGGAGGTCATCGACAAATACTTCACCGGCACGGTGAGCCGCGTGGGCGGCATCAGCATGGCAGACATTCAGGCCGATGTGGAGGCGCTGCACAACGCCGCCTTTGACCCGCTGGGGCTGGATATCAACATGGAGCTTGCCGACAGCGGTGCCCACAAGTTCCGCAGCGGCAAGGAAGAGCACCTGTTCAACCCCCAGACCATCCACCTGTTCCAGAAAGCCTGCCGCACCGGCGATTACGACACCTTCAAGCAGTTCACCCAGACGGTGGACAACATGGGCGCCGAGGGCGTGCATCTGCGCAGTCTGCTGGACTTCAACTACGCCGCAGACGGCGGCATCCCGCTGGAGGAAGTAGAGCCGGTCTCCAGCATCGTCAAGCGGTTCAAGGGCGCTGCCATGAGCTACGGCGCACTGAGCAGTGAGGCGCACGAGACCATTGCCATTGCCCTGAACCGTCTGGGCGGCCGCAGCAATACCGGTGAGGGCGGCGAGCCTGAGGAGCGCTACCACAGCGAGAGCAATTCCAAGATCAAGCAGGTGGCCTCTGCCCGCTTTGGCGTGACCAGCAAATATCTGGTCAGCGCCGAGGAGATCCAGATCAAGCTGGCACAGGGCGCAAAGCCCGGCGAGGGCGGCAACCTGCCCGGTGCCAAGGTGTACCCGTGGATCGCCAAGACCCGCCACAGCACCACCGGCGTGGGCCTGATCTCTCCCCCGCCGCACCACGATATCTACTCCATCGAGGACCTGGCCGAGCTGATCTACGACCTGAAGAACGCCAACCGCAACGCCAACATCAATGTCAAGCTGGTGAGTGAGGCCGGTGTCGGCACCATTGCGGCCGGTGTGGCCAAGGGCGGCGCACAGGTCATTCTGGTGTCCGGCTACGACGGCGGCACCGGTGCAGCACCGCGCACTTCCATCAAGAACGCGGGCCTGCCCTGGGAGCTGGGCATCGCCGAGACCCACCAGACCCTGATTTTGAACGGCCTGCGCACCCGCGTGCGCATCGAGAGCGACTCCAAGCTGCTGAGCGGCCGCGACGTGGCCATCAGCTGCATGCTGGGCGCAGAGGAATTCGGCTTTGGCACCACCCTGCTGATGGCTGAGGGCTGCGTGATGATGCGTGTGTGCAACCTGGACACCTGCCCCATGGGCATCTGCACCCAGAACCCGGAGCTGCGCAAGAATTTCCGCGGCAAGCCGGAATACATCATCAACTACCTGACCTTTGTGGCCCAGGAGCTGCGCGAGTACATGGCAAAGCTGGGCGTGCGCACCATCGACGAGCTGGTGGGCCGCACCGACCTGCTCAAGGTCAAGCCTGCCGCACCCGGCAGCCGCGCCTCCAAGATGGACCTGGACTGCATCCTGCACAACCCCGCCATCGAGAACAGCAACGTGCACTTTGTGCCTGCTGATACCTACGACTTCCATCTGGAAAACACCCTCGACATGAAGGTGCTGATGAAGAAGTTCAAGCTGAACAGCAAGAATCCCCAGAGCGTGAATCTGGATGTCTCCAACACGGACCGTGCCTTTGGTGCCATCTTCGGCAGCGAGATCACCCGCAAATACGGCAACAGCCTGCCGGATGATGTTTACACCGCCCACTGCGTGGGTGCCGGCGGCCAGAGCTTCGGTGCGTTCATCCCGAATGGCCTGACGCTGGACCTTGTGGGCGACTGCAACGACTACATGGGCAAGGGCCTTTCCGGCGGCAAGATCGTGGTGCGCCCGCCCGAGGGTATCACCTTCAAGCCGGAGGAGAACATCATCACCGGCAACGTGGCCCTCTATGGTGCCACCAGCGGCAAGGCGTTCATCTCCGGCATGGCCGGTGAGCGCTTCGCCGTGCGCAACAGTGGTGCTACCGCCGTTGTGGAGGGCGTGGGCGACCACGGCTGCGAGTACATGACCGGCGGCACGGTGGTCGTGCTGGGCCAGACCGGCAAGAACTTTGCAGCCGGCATGACCGGCGGCATCGCCTATGTACTGGATGAGAACTGGGACTTCTACCAGCGCGTGAACAAGGAGACCGTCAGCCTGGAGCCCGTGGAGCACAAATACGACGTTGCCACCCTGAAAGAGCTCATCCGCGAGCATGTGGAAGCCACCGGCTCCCCCCGCGGCAAGGAAATTCTGGACAACTTCAGCGAATTTTTGCCCAAGTTCAAGAAAGTTCTGCCTTACGATTACGACCGCATGCTGCGGGTGATCGCGTCCGTAGAGGAGCGCGGTCTGGACGGCGAGCAGGCGCAGATCGAAGCATTCTACACGGTGCAGAAGAAGAAGTAAGGAGGGCTGCGTTATGGGTAAGACAACAGGATTTATCGATTATACGCGCAAAACCAGCACGGATGTGCCGCCGCTGGAGCGCATGGAAAACTTCAACGAATTTCACGTCTGGCTCTCCCGCGAGGAGCAGCAGACCCAGGCGGCGCGCTGCATGGACTGCGGCGTCCCCTTCTGCCAGGCCGGCATGATGATCGGTGGCATGGCCTCCGGCTGCCCGCTGAACAACCTCATCCCGGAGTGGAACGACCTGGTCTACCACGGCAAGTGGGAGCTGGCCATGCACCGCCTGATGGCCACCAACCGCTTCCCGGAGTTCACCAGCCGGGTGTGCCCCGCCCTGTGCGAGGCCGCCTGCACCTGCGGCGATGTGACCGGCAGCAGCGTGACCGTGCGCGAGAACGAGCACGCCATCATTGAGACGGCCTATGCCAAGGGCTGGCTGCACGCGGCTCCCCCGCCGGCACGCACCGGCAAGAGCGTTGCCGTGGTGGGCAGCGGCCCGTCCGGCCTTTCCGTGGCCGAGTACCTGAACAAGCGCGGCCACGCCGTGACCGTGTTTGAGCGCGCCGACCGCGTGGGCGGCCTGCTGATGTACGGCATCCCGAACATGAAGCTGGACAAATCCGTCATTGAGCGCCGCATCAAGATCATGCAGGCCG
>ENA-UOOC01002156-UOOC01002156.1-human-gut-metagenome-genome-assembly--contig:-C48old-NODE-2156-length-15247-cov-6.755200_pt1 | contig 15247 bp, 17 predicted proteins | sample MGYA00242469_ERZ724016 | MGnify/ENA metagenome assembly ERZ724016 | reverse complement strand
AGTTTGCTGTTGCCATTGTCATATCTCCTTTCCGACAACCGGGCATTGCAAAGGCACGATTATCTTACCGTGCCTTTGCGCTTTCTGCAATTATGCGATTTTCAAGCAAGTCCTCTGAAAGTATCAGGTCACGGAATTGCTGCAATACACACCGGCTGCCTTCGGCATCAAAATGAGTAGAAATCTCATATACCGTTCCACCAATTTTCATTTTGAAATCGCTGTCGCAGAAGCCAGAGGAGAATTCAATGGCTGGGGTGCTCTTATGCGAAGTATTCTCCATTAACGCTCCTCCTTACTCCTTTCGATGACAAGGTAATCATAGCCGAGATTCTGACACTTATCGCATTTTTCCTTGACTCTCGCAAACGGATCAAGGCGCTTCACAATGAAGTTTGGATTGTTCTTATAGTCCTCCAAACATTTCACGCAAAGGCAGCGAATATCTGTGGGTCTGCGACAAGGCTTATCCACCCAAAGTCCCATTGCCTTTTTGATACCGATATTGATCTTTTTCATATAATGCTCGTCGTCGATTTTGCCAATATACTCAATGAGGTCGGATTGATTGACGGTTTTCAGTTGTTCAAGCATCACCATAGACGATTCTTTCAATCCGAATCGGTCGCCTAAAATGATGTGGGACGGCAAATACCGCTTTTTGATAACGGAGGTTACTGCGGCAATTATCGTTGTGCTGCTTGCCGCATTACCCTCATCACACTGTACGACCAAAGCAGGCCGCACACCGTTTTGGATTGACCCTCCGTTATTGCCGAAATCGTAAAGATAGATTTCTCCACGCTGAACCTTGCCGTTTATGTTCTTGTTTTCCATAATGTATAACCTCTACTTTTATTTTTGAAAGGCATTCCTGTCCGGATCAGAAATAACCCCTTCACTTACTCCGAATAAGGGGTGCCTTTTGGCAGGGTGTTTTTCAAAAATTTTTTCATCTTTTTGATTGCGGCATCGTATGACTCCTGAACCGTGTTCTTTGCTTTACCTTCCGAAGCGGCAATTTTGGCAAAAGACTTTTTCCCGAAAATGTGCTGTTTCACACGGCTTTGTTGAATGGGGGTCAGCAGCGCAAACGCTTTTTCCACAAGCCGCTGCGGAAAGCACTCCCGAAACAGTGCTTCTGTAAAATCGGGGACACAGCATTCAATGTTGTAGCGCTCGGTCATGCCATCCTCAAAGCCGTAGCAGTCATCTTTCTGCATCCGCTTAGAAAACTTGTCCTCGTTGCGCTTAAAGTCTGCGATGACCTCGCCAGCAGCTTTGCTGAGAAGTAGAAACGGGCAATAGTGCTCCGCAACAGGCGCATAGCGTTCCATAATCTGCGCATAACTGAGGTCGGTGACAATGGCATACTTTTCTGTGCCTGTGTAGCCGGGATACTCGTAGCCCAGCTTGATAATCTTGCAATGCGCCTTAAAATCCTCTGTCAATGCGTCGATGTCGATATTGATTGTGTTGTTCGTCATTTTTGTGTTCTCCTTGAAATTCGGATTTTTTTAATAAAGTCAAATTAAAAATTTCATTCCGAAAATCAGGGATAACGGGAAACGGCGCTTTGCCACCGGAATAGGGACATAACTTTCTCCTTCCTGCTCAGGAGAAAGCGAAAAAGGTACAAAAAAAGCCGCTGTAGCTTTCAAGTCAATGCTTGATGGCTACAACGGCTTCTTCTTTCAGCTCGTCCTATTCAATTCGCTTCGCCTAAGCTGCTTATAACTTGGTGAAAAATGCGATCTCATTTTTAGAAAACATCTTTCACGGCTGCTGTCGGCAAACAGGCAATAAAAAAGCAGCTACGAACCTTTGAGGCTGTAACTGCTTCGTATGACCTTTTCATTTGCCTGCCCGATCGGATTGCTGAGAGAGTATGGTGGGCAGAAAATTTTAGGCAAGTAAATTGCTCGCACTTTTTGACAATGCCATTATAACACGGCAGTTTTTCCGTGTCATCGGCGTATCTGTGCCACTTTCTCGCCATTTTTCTGCCACGCCCCAAAGATGGCTGCAATCCGTCAGCATAAACAGTATAGCAGAGGCAAAGTCGGACTTTCAGTAGGAAATCGGTCGGATTTTCATCGGACTTTCGTCGGACAAAGGTCGGACTTTTCTGTGCCGGTAAAAAATTCAGGGACCTCGCTCTCATCACCTTCCATATCAAAAATGCCACGAAATACAGGGATCGCATAACCCCATAGAGCTATTCCAAGCAACATAACCGCCTCCTTCTTTCGGTCATAAAAGGTGCTGCGTTCTAAATTAAGTATCTCCAGCAGCTCACTTTCAGTATAGCGGAAAGCGGTCAGATAACTCTTGGAGAGTATCTCGTGGTAAAGTCGTCCGTTATTGTAATAGTCATAGACCTTACTCATCGCCTTGTCAATGAGGTCAATCATCCACTTATTTTCAAACAGGTTGCACACACGGCGTTCAAACTTGCTGCGTTCTATATCGGGCGCAAACTCCTCCAAATAGACCAAGGCATCCGTCAAATCGTCGCCGTAGTAATAGATTTCCTCATTTACGCAGTTACAGTCTGAAAGCGTCGCCCAAACCACATCACGGTAAATGCTCAAAAGCAGCTTTGTTTTATGGAATATGTCGTCCTGCGCCAAGCCCAACTGCTCGTACATCTTTGCAATATTTTTTACTGCTTTTGTGTTGTTTCTCCCCATTGCTGCTCCTTTTCCGTATGAACGGGCATACTAATCACGATTGTGTATATTCGACACCTAAAAATTGCAGTATCTTTCCGAAACCCCTTGACAAGACACGCAAGTTCGAGTAATATAAATACGCAGTCTAATTGCGTGTTTTTTATTATACGCAGTTTATCTGCGTTTGTCAACAGATAATAGCAATTTAATTTCTAACATATTTTGAACACTACGGAGGACGGTACAATGAGGTTTTGCGAGAAATTAAAAGAAGCCCGCACAAAGGCGGGCTTGAAGCAGGAGGAACTGGCGAAGGCTCTTGGGGTTTCCCTCAGAACGATCACCAACTATGAATCCGGCGAGTGCTATCCGAGAAAGCGAGACATCTATCACAAGCTGGCAGAGCTGTTTCATACTGAAGAAAACTACTTTCTGAATGAGGACGAGGAGTTTCTTCTTTCTGCCGCAGAGAAGTACGGTGCGAAGGGTGCAAAGCAGGCGCAGGCGCTGGTAGATGAGGTAAGCGGTCTTTTTGCCGGCGGTAATATTGCCGATGAGGATTTGGATGTGATGATGAAGGCTTTGCAGGATGCGTATTGGATCGCCAAAGAGAAGAATAAGAAGTTCACGCCCAAGAAGTACCGCAAGGACTGATTTCATTGTGTCCGTTTAATGGGACACCGCTTATGTTAGAATAGAATTGCCGAAATCCGAAATAGGCAGAAGGGGGTGTTCGCTCTTGGATATTCAGACTTTGGAGATTGTACAGACAGCAAATAGGCTGGTCGATACGCTCGGCACGAGAGATCCGCACAGGATCGCCCGTGAGCTTGGCATTGAAGTCGTCCCCGTGGATTTCAAACGGCAGCGTGGAGCCTATAAGGTTCTGATGCGTAACCGATTTATCTTCATTAAAAACGATCTGCATCCGGTGATGGAAAGCATCGTTATGCTCCACGAGATCGGACACGATATTCTGCACCGAAAGGAAGCCGTGAAAGCGGGCGGCTTCAAAGAGTTCAATATCTTCAATATGCAGGAAAGCCGAATGGAATACGAAGCGAATGTGTTCGCTTCTCAGGTATCCTTGGACGATGAGGAAATCCTCGAATATATCCGTTACGGCTATGATATACAGCAGATTGCCAGTGCGATGCACTCGGACACAAATCTTGTTGCACTGAAAACGGATGCACTGATTGCTCAGGGTTATTGCCTGCACCATCAGGAGTATGAAAACAGATTTTTGAAATAGGAAAACGGAGGGTGCTACAATGTTGATGAACAACAACGAGTACATCGAAATTATAGAAACCATAAAAGGTGAGATCAGGGGAGCGCAGTATAAGGCTGCACTCAGTGTGAACCGTGAATTGATTATGCTTTACTACCATATCGGTACGGTCATAAACGAGCATAAGACTTGGGGCAGCAAGTTTATTGAAAATCTTGCCGCAGATATTCGCATTGCTTTCCCGAATGTCAAAGGCTATTCCGTGCGAAATCTTAAATATATGGCGAAGTTTGCAGAAACCTACCCTGACGAAGAATTTGTGCAGACGGTGTCTGCACAAATTCCGTGGTCGCACAATACGGCTATTTTAGATAAGGTCAAAGACGCCGAACAACGGGTTTGGTACATCAAAAAGACTGCTGAAAATGGCTGGTCGCATAATGTCCTCATTCATCAAATCGAAAGTGGCTTGTATGAGCGTCAAGCGCTTGCGGAAAAGATTTCAAATTTTGAGACTCGTCTTGCCTCACCGCAAAGTGAGCTGGCAGTACAGACTATGAAAGACCCGTATATCTTCGATTTTATCCCGTTCAGAGAAGATATGGTCGAGCGTGATATAGAAAACGCCTTGGTCAAGGATGTTACTAAGTTGCTACTGGAACTTGGCACCGGCTTTGCTTTCCTTGGCAATCAGTATCATCTCAATGTGGGCGGCGATGACTTTTATATTGACCTCCTGTTCTACAACCTCAACCTGCGCTGCTATGTGGTGATCGAGCTGAAAACTGGCGAGTTTAAGCCGGAGTATGCCGGACAGCTCAATTTCTACCTGTCTGCGGTGGATGGCATCATCAAGCACCCGGAGGACAATCCCTCTATCGGGCTGTTGCTCTGTAAGAGCAAGAACGACCTTGTTGCCGAGTACGCATTGAAGGATATGTCTAAACCTATCGGCGTCAGTGAGTACAAAATCACCAGCAGCCTGCCAGAAGCATTGAGCAAGCAGCTTCCTTCCGTTGAAGACATTCAAAAGCGGATCAAGAATTGATTGTTACAGCAATGGAGGGCGATATGGACAGCTACACTCTCAACACGGTCAATTATAACTATAAAACTTTGAGCCACGAAGGGTTTGGCGGCGTATGCAAATATATTGCCACACCGAAAAGGGTAGGGTACTCAAGACTTCTTGTCAAGCACGAAAAGATACAGTCCGCCTGCAACACCTTTATGTGCAGTCGGCTTGCCGAACTGTGCGATGTCTATACGCCGAAAGTCTATCTCATGAGCACAAGCAATGAAACCCGCAGATTGTTTCCTATGCACCCGTTTATTGTTGGAACTGAATGGGTAGAGGATTTTTCTGCGGTCGATTATAGCAGCATAAAAGAGTCCCCGGCACTGCGTCAACAGTATTTGGACAGTATGGCTCTGTATGCAATGTTCTGCCGGATCGCAGACACACCGCAGTTTGCATTCTCACCCTCCGAAGGTGTATTTGCCTATGACTGGGATGAAGCGTTTGATGTAACAGATTTTGTCATCAAGCTATGCCTGTATAACAGCGATGCCGGGACAGAGCAGCTGCAAAGGATGCTTCGGCACTTTTCGCTCCATCCGTTCGAGAGGGATGCAGAGCTGTGCTTACAAAGTGCATCAGAGCACCTGAGTATGAATACTGACAATCTGCGACCAAACTATATGCATGCAATGGAACGCTTTAGCAAACTGGCAGAGGTGCAAGTGGCAGAATTGACTGATGTACTTTCTGACATCTATCCAATGGGGCTGATTGTTTATTACGAGGAGTACATAAAGTTACTGCAAGCAAAAGTCAAAACCTATATAGGCACGATGTAAGTTGCTGAATCTTGCTCACATAGGCACAGAAGTCAGCAAAGCCGCAGTGGAGCAAACTCCGCTGCGGCTTCTCCGTTTTTGGTGCTTTTTTAGTCGCACTATCGACACTATCTAAAAAATTATATTCTCAACTTTCTATTTCGTTCTTCAACTAAAGAAATTATCTCATTGGATATTGCTATGATGTCTGAAGCTGAGTTACTTGCGACAGCGCCTTCTAAATTAGCAATCTTATCAACAATTTCGGCTTCCTCATTTTTTACCGTCATCGAGGATTTAGATGGGCTGGAATGAAGCAAATCATATACCCGTTCCATTTCTTTGTTTGCGTTTCTATCCGTTGATTTTCCTACCAACATCTTCACTCTCGAAGAAACTCTTTTGATATAGGCAACTTCATCTTCGTGTCGCTCGGTACTATCAGCAGTATTTTCGTTTGCTATCATATTTGCGATAAGCATTATGGCATAGACTCCGGCTATAATAATTTGAACCACCAAAGATGCCTTATAAGACTCGCTTTTTACAAAAACAAATATAAGTCCGACAACAAACTCTATAAAGAAATAAGTTGCAGATACCGAGTATAGTGCAAATCCAAATACTGCTGCGTTACTATTTTTCCGAACAAGAAATGGCGTTACAAGTACCATAATGTAGGAAAAGTGAATAAACCCATAGGCAACCCAAACTGATGCCGGATGATTAGTACCACCAACCACAAAAAACACTGTATTAAACACTGCGAGGAATACTAGATCAAGCAAAATGTAAAGAATTGATTTTTTGTTCATTTGCTGCACCTCACATTCTGCTTAAAATCTCGGTTTTTTTGGCATCATATTCTGCTTGCTCAATAAGACCTGCATCCAACAGCTTTTTGAGTTTACCTAATGTTTCCATTGGATCTTCTGCATTTACAGCAGGAGTAACAGATGCGGAATTCTTTTGGGTAAATCTTCCTGAGGGTGCGTTTTGTGTAGGATTAGTCGGCTGTTGCGGTGCAAAACCGTTTTGTGCAGGTGCAAACACTTGCTGGGCAATAGACCCGAATGCTCCAGCAGCACCAATTCCCATTCCCATACCTGCGCCCGCAGCAGCCACTCCGCCTGCGCCGGGATTATTAGCTAAGTCTCTAAGAATTCCTGCGCCTTGTATTCTTCCCCAGTCACTTCCCAAAATATCCAGACCAGCTTTATCACCTTGATAGCCACGGCTTCTTGCGATAAGCTCAATTTGGGATGCGTCAATAACATCATACTTGGTCGTATCAATATCAAGCCCAGCAAGTGAAAATTTAACACACTTTAGACCATAATCCGAAACAATTTCATCAATGTAAGGCTCAATTTTCTCGGACAGTTCATCCATATAGGCGTCAATACCGATAAGTTCCTGTTCTAATGCGTTGAGGAATTTGGAAACTGCGGTCTTGATCTTACCCTGAAATTCGCTTGCAAAGTATTTATCAAGTTCTTCTTGGAATTGGAACGGTATATTATTGCCGATTAAATTTTATAAAAACTTTGCAGGATTTTCAATTATTAAATTGTATTAACCTCTAACTCTTGCATAGGTACGCACACCCCACACTTTATCTCGAACCTGAATAGGTGTTTCTGTCCCCCAACGAATTTCCTTGCTATCTGCTTTGCGCACAAAATAAACAACGCAATTAAAAGTGCTAATTCCACCTGAGAAAGCATTTCTCAATCTGCTGATAAAAGGATAGTTATCAGTAGACAATTTATAAGTACCGTTTTCAAATACTTGTTCTACCGTACCGCCTTTAATAAAGATTGCTTCTTCTCCTGGCATAACCACCAATGTAGAATTGGTGTTGAAATCTTCCTCGGGCTGACGCCAAATCAGCAATTCTCCTGAACCGCTATTTTTAATGACATCCGTCCAATGCTTTTTACCGCCAACATAGGCAGCTTCGTTTGGGTTTTTATTAAACAGTGCCATATTACACCCTCCTTATTCTTTTATTAGTTCCAAAAAACTTGGACATATCCTTTTATATAGTTCTATCGCTTCTGTCGGGATGATTGCCTTAAAAGCAGTCCTCAAAGCATCAACATTTTCGATTACTCCATTAGTTTTTATGCTATCAATAGCATTTTGAAGATGGGAATAATAGTTGTCATACATTTCTCTATGCTGCTCAAATGATACAATAGGCAGCTTGTTTATGATAATAAGTTCATCCTCATTTTGGAAAAGTTCCTTCTCTTCCGTTTCAATGCTTTCACCATTTGATTTAATAAGTTGTCCATAGCCAAACACAGTCTGAGGCACACCATCTGAAGCAAAATAGGTGAATACTGCCAACTCTACTTTGTTCTCATTGCGCATAATTATTGGGCAGCTACACAGTTCGCCTTCTCTTACATATTGCATTAATCTATTGACTAAATCTCTAACAATCATAATGTTCTCCTTTCTTACTTTTTAGACACATATTGAACCGTACAATTAGGGGTACTTTTCCAAACAGCATAGTCTTGAGCATTACAGTAAAACGCATTGCCCATATTGCTACAAACACCAGTGTCGTGTATCCACAAACCAATAGCATTTCCTGCTGCATCTTTTTCAATGCCTGTTATTGTTAAGGCGTGGTCTGTACCAACTGGGTTCATTGCAGTCACATCTCTTTGTTTATTCAAAACTCGATGATCCACATTGATTATAGCACCCTTGCCGTTTTCGATTTGTTGTGATATTTCTGCCAAAGACTGATTTGTTCTATTATCGCAATCGTAACCAAAAGAATCAAGTATTTGGCTTCTACCAGCAACACTTGTACCACCATTGCTTCCACGCATTTTTTCCTTCAAACTTTCAGGCAAGAAGGAAGGTATTTTTTTGTCAACGCAAGCGTTCAAATCACGAGCTCTTTGAACAACTTCCGCTTCCGACTTAGTATCACCCAAGGCGGTCATTGTATTGGCAGCAGAACAATCTCCACAAGTCCCTTTAAAATCTTTAACCGCATTTCCTTGTTTTTGTATCATACTTTGATGAAGATCTGTGAAACTCTTACCACCAACGCCTTCGTATGTAGTTCGCTTAGACGGATCTAAATCTCTTGATAGTTCGTTTGCAAAATTGTCAGCATAGCGTGAACGCGAATTGGCGGTATCAATTTCTTTACTCAACTCGCCACCTCTTTTTGTCAATTCTGCCAATCTTGCCGCTTTCTCAGGAGAGTCTGCACCTTCTAATGCGTCAAAGTACTCATTTCTAAGTTGCTCATACTCAGCTTGCTTACCTTCGGCAAGAGTTTTAAGATTATCGGATGTCTTTCTATATTCATCTGATAATCTTCCACGAACAACATCCCAATCGCCCTTTCTTTCGGGATCATAAGCTAAAGCGTTTTCTGCATCTCCTCGCATTCTATCGAGATACGATACTTTATCGGAAAGGTTATTTACTTCATTGATATCTGTTGTGTCATTTATGTTATCCGCTGTTTCAACTGTATCAGCACTATTTTTATTTGAGGTATCATCCATAGGCTCGTCTTGAGTATCCTCAGCAGTCTCAGTGGAGTCACCGCTATCCAAATCGGAAGTCGCATCTTCTGTGGTTTCGTCTGCTGCGGTATCATCCATAGGCTCGTCCTGAGTATCCTCAGCAGTCTCAGTGGAATCGCCGCTATCCAAAACGGAAGTCGCATCTTCTGCAACTTCGTCCGTTGTGGTATCATCCATAGACTTGTCCAGAGTGTCTTCGACAGGCTTTGCGGTATCACCACCATCTACATCGGAAGAAGCATTTACTGCATCTTCGCTCGTTGCAGCATCGTCCATAGACTCGTCCTGAGTGCCCTCGATAGGCTTTGCGGTATCACCACCATCTACATCGGAAGAAGCATTTACTGCATCTTCGCTCGTTGCAGCATCGTCCATAGACTCGTCCTGAGTGCCCTCGATAGGCTCTGCGGTGTCACCATTATCAACATTGGAAGTGGCATCTTCGGTGGTTCCATCTGTCGTAATATCATTCAAAGGCTCATTCTGAGCGTCCTCATCAGTAGGATCAGTGGAATCGTCACTATCAGCCTCAGAAGAAGTATCTTCTACGACTTCTTCCGTTGCAGCATCGCCCATAGAATCGTCCTGAGCATCATCGGCAGGCTCGGTAGAGTCGCCACCATCTACATCAGAAAAAGCATCTTCGATTTCTTCTTGCTCCTCCGGTATATCTTCGGGTACATCATCAGGCAAGCCATCTTCGTCTGTTATTTCAGGTTCATCTTCCGGGACATCTTCGGGAATATCATCAGACAAGTCATTTTCTTCCGTCAGTTCAGACTCATCTTCAGGGACATCTTCAGGGATGTCCTCAGACAAGTCATCTTCTTCCGTCATTTCAGGTTCGTCCTCCGGGACATCTTCGGGAATATCATCAGACAAGTCATTTTCTTCCGTCAGTTCAGACTCATCTTCAGGGACATCTTCAGGGATGTCCTCAGACAAGTCATCTTCTTCCGTCAGTTCAGACTCATCTTCAGGGACATCTTCAGGGATGTCCTCAGACAAGTCATCTTCTTCCACCATTTCAGGTTCGTCCTCCGGTACATCTTCGGGGATGTCATCAGGAATATCATCAGGCACATCATCAACAACATCCGAAGTATCCATATCAGCAGATGCATCCACATCAGAAGTATCAACACTTGCATCAAATTCTTCAGCCATTTTTGCTCACCTACTTTCTAAGTGAATTCTCTATTTGAGTATCTCTAATCTGAATTTTGGTTCCGTACTTAATTCTTCTCCAAAGATGAACTTTAACGCAAGAAAGAAGCTCCGGTGTAAATTCCTCATCGTTAAGTTCGGCTTGAATCATTTGGCTGATCCTTCTAAATACTTTTTTGAGAATTTCAAAATCCTTGGTGTCAGATCTGAAGTTTTTAACAAAAATTCTTCGAGCAACTTCCCTCGCAAGAATACGCCTTGCATAATCACAAGTCTTAGAACAGCAGGCAACACATTGACACTCAGGATACGGTCGGAGTTTTTCTGCTTTATTGTTCCAATATGTTGACAAAGCTCTTATTCCGTCATCGGAAAGCGTAATACTAATATTGTTCTCCAAGCGGTAGTCGGGGGTAATAACTTCCTCCGGTTCTTCTAATTTGTTAAAGAACAAAAACGCTTCACCGGGCTTCAGCTTTGCCATTCTTTGAACTTGAACATCCGTCATATTAGTACTATCGCCAATGATCTGTTTGTCCACACTTTCGACAAGGCGAAATATCATTTTCATATCTGTCAGGGCAACAACATCGGTCGAAACTTTGCGAGGTGACTGATCGGCAATGATTAACCCAACGCCATACGAACGAATCTCAGCCAGCATTCTCTTGACAAGTCCCTGTGCAATGGCACTCGGATTTGCATCACCTTGTCCCGCATTTGTGTCAGCATCAAGCAGCACATGAGCCTCTTCCAAAAGAATCACATTTTTCAAGCCACCTTCACCGATATAGTTAGCATTAACATAGGCAAGGATTGAAAGTAGAAGCAAAGCAATTATCAATGCTTTCTGATCGCTGTTTTCAATCGCTGCCAACTCAATGATGGTAGGTTTTTGTAAAATGTCCTCAATCGGAATAGAGAAATAATTATCAAACAAATTAACAAGACTGTTAAGTCTTACGACACCGGCTCTACCGATGTTCTTGGCATCTCCTGTATATCCAATTTCATCAAAAGTTTGTTGGAAGCACTTGATAAAGTCAGAAATGTTAAATATCTTTCCTTTATCATCAACCGTATATGTATCAAGCCATCTGAAATCGGAATAACAGTTGTTAATGGATTCCTCAAAAATTTTGTCAAGAGGAGTTGACATTGAAACGCCTGCCGCAAAAGCCGTTTTCAAAGTTGATTTGTAAGTTTCCAACTTGACATTTTTAGGTGGTACAAACGGGTTGAAAACAAACGGAGAAATAAAATTTTTGCCGGGTGTAAATACCTGAAGTTCCGGTATGCTTTGTACCAATGCTCTATACTCATTTTTTGCAGGTTCTATTACTAAGAACGGAATATTATGGTCTTTCCACAACCTATCCAAAAGACTTACTGAAAATGTTGTCTTACCCGAACCGGGAGTGCCAACGACAAGCATATGCTTCGCCAAATCTTTCAAAGAAAAACCGATAGTATCTCCCTTTGTGGATGAACGCAATTTACCAACGGTAATATCTCCTGCATTGATAATATTTGACGAATAGGTCTTATTGCCTTTGCCTGATTCATTGATTTTTAAGCCTGCGGTAATGCGATCACTACCAATAGGTAGTCTAAAAAACTCTGATGCTTCTTCTGCCGTTATTACATAAGGCAATCGGTAAAGGGCATTCGAGAATTGTCCGGAATTCCAAATGTTTAGATTTCTTTCTTTACCAACTAATATCTCGTTTACTGCCCAAGGTAACGGATAAAAGTTGTTATCCTTTCCCACTTCACTTTTATCAAGATCAATCAAACGCAAGTTTGCAGATGTGTTAACGCCGCTTGAAAGCTGACCGAAAACACGACTTGCAACATTGGATATGGCTATGTTATCTCCATAAATCAGCACATTAAATGCGAATAACGCCGATGTTTTATTCTCAGAATAATATCTGTAAACATCAGCGTGTTTTTCCGCCAAAGCAAAGCTGACATTACCTATGCCTTGATCCATAACGCCCTTACTGAGGGTGTCCAATGCTTGCGTTATTCTATCGATTTCAGCAGCTTCACCCATCTCATAAGATGTAGGAATTAACTGCATAGAAACAGCACAATTCGGATAGTCAATCAAAATATTAACTATCCTGCTTAGATCGTTATTTGATACAGGTATTCTGTCATAAGCATAGCAAAAAGGCAGAAGCTGATTTTGCAAGTTTTCCGCTTTTTCCTCTTTGACAATGGCTTTTATATTTGTGTCATTTATATGTAAAACGCTTTCTGCAAGAGTCGAATACTTAATTTCTATCGTTTCGTACTTCTGCAATGAGAGCGTTGATTCACATAGTTTTATTAAAGCTGAAACCGCTTGGATCGCTGAATTAGTGTCGTTGTCTATCGCTCGTATCACGACAAACAATCGAATCTGCGCATTATATGGCTGGTTTTGAACAGCTTGAGTCGTCCAAAGCAACTCAAGTGAAATATCTTTTGAGTAACCGTCAGCATAGCTCATTGATTTATATGCTTGGTATACTTCACCAAGCATACTGCTCATTTCATCTCTATATTTTTCTACGATTTCTGTGATAGCATTTTCTCTTCCATCAATAATTGAAATGTGCGGTATAGATACGATTTCTATTGCGCCAAGCGCAATTGCCTCACCATCAGTTAATTTTTCTGTAGATATATTTAATGGCATATATGCCCTCCTTATATGAAGCTGCAAATAGCGTTGTGTTCAGATTTATGGATAGTCTATTCGATAAATATTCCCTTTGCATTTTTTGAATAATCTGTTATACGCTTTCATTAGCCCAATGATAAGACCGTATTTTTCTATTGCCAATATGGCGTACTCAGAACAGGTTGGCTTAAATAAGCAGCGCCGTCTTATCTGTTCAGGAGCATAGTGTTGATAGAGCTTAATACATCCAATAACTGCTTTTTTCAAGCAGAGTAAACCACTCAAAATATAGAATGAAGTAACAAATAAAATATTGAAAAGAATAGTATGCTGCCCTCTAAAAGCAGTAATCTTGTCTGGAAGTAATGCAAAAATGCCAAGCCAAGAGAACAGATAAAGCAACGAAATCCCTGCTACAAATGACAACAGAAAATATGTAATCACACTCTTTACTGCCACCTTAGCATCTGTGCTTGGTCTATTTAAAGGTCGTTCTAGCACATATTCTTCTGCAATTATCTGCTCTTCTGGACTTGGCATTTCCATAACATCGTCCCCCGTACCGTTGACTAACAGACTGCCACACGACTATCAGCCAAGGATTTAACAAATCAGCCCTTTTTCTCTCTGAGCTTCGCCTTCATACCCTGAATTGCTCGTTCGGTGTAATCGGACTGCTCCATCGAGCAGTAGAACTTGTCGCCGGGGACAACCATTGCAAATCTGTTGGAATCAACATTCTTGCGGGTATATGTAGCTTCGCCCTTGCAACTAACCTTTTCGAGCACTTCTTTTTCGACGGTATCGGAAGATGTTGAGAAGTTTGTAATATCTTTATAGAAGTACTCCTCAGTAGACTCCTTCTTGCCATCCTCGTCCATGTTAAATGTATACTGATACACATAGACCTGAGTATCGGAGAAGAAAATCCAAGAAATCTGATAGGCGGAACTTCTCCACTTACGATCTTTGCCCCACTTAGCGTAGGTTTTCTTTTCGTCGAAGTAGTAGCCTTCAAAATGCACCGGCTCAATTTCATTGACCTGAGACTCATCAAGCCCGATCTTGTTAAGAGCCTTTTGCTTGAAGTCCATGCTTCTTGCCTTTGCCATTACAGCAGCCTCATATTCTTCATCCGACATAGTTTTAGACAGACAACCGCCACCGCCCAAGAAGTATCTAATTACCTTCTTTTGCTCCTCGGTTCTGCCTTTGCACAGGCGTTTAATGTCCTGCTCTGTGTAAGCCATCACACAACCTCCAAATTATTAATTTTTTATATTTCAAGAGTAGCTGTGGCACTACTTCTTAAAACACGCTGGGTTTTTCAACGCCAAGGATGCTAAAAAGCTGTTCAGCATCATACGGCGAGAATCCTTGCTGTTGCGCCATCTTCAATGCTTCTTGATATGTTGGGGAAGTTTTGAAATACTTTCTGCTGAAGTAATCATACTTAATGTAAGCAAGGAAATAGTAGTAAATACCACGAGGTTCTATCATTATTGCCGCATTTATATATTCCTCAGCCTTGTCGATTTCAGTTCTGTTTAGCAAGAAAGCTTTTCTTCCCTTAAGTAAGCAGATTGCTGCATAAAAAAATGTTTCTGAATTATCAAAATTATCTTCCATTGCCTTTTCAAAAGCAGATAGTGCTTTATCGTACAACTTTAATTTCAAGTAGCACATAGCTATTGAATTGTTTAGATCCTGATCATCGGGATTTTCAGATAACGCTTTCTTATATGCCCCTGCATACTTGTTGACTTCCGGCATAGGCATTGAATATACACTATTAAAAGTAGAAATAATGATTGGCTTATGACACCATTCACATTCGCTTTGTCCAGTAGAAACTCTTGCACCACAACCGGGGCAGTTCATTTCAATTACAGTGTGCGACATTATTGATCCTCCCTAGTTCTTCGATTTACATTCAGAATTCTTTTTAAGGATGGAGTAAAAGCACCGATGTTTTCAACATAGTCCGTCGTTTTCTCGTTGTAGCCGTAAAATAGTATTAATGACAAGAAAGTATTCCATGACATTTTTCTATTTTTTGTTTCTATGGAGTTATATGTTTGTATAGAAATGA
>ENA-UOOC01002151-UOOC01002151.1-human-gut-metagenome-genome-assembly--contig:-C48old-NODE-2151-length-15266-cov-6.215765_pt1 | contig 15266 bp, 15 predicted proteins | sample MGYA00242469_ERZ724016 | MGnify/ENA metagenome assembly ERZ724016 | reverse complement strand
GAGTATTTGTCTTTGCACAGCAGGTAGATAACGTATTAGATGGCGTTGCATTTGAGTTACTTGGAAAAGGCAAAGACTTAGCAAAAGATTTAGGTACAGACGTAACTGCTGTATTAATTGGTTCTGGTGTAAAAGGATTAGCAGATCAGTTAGCTGAGTATGGTGCTGACAAAGTTATCGTAGTAGATGATCCTGAATTAAAAGACTACAGAACAGAGCCGTATGCTCATGCATTAGCATCTGTAATTAACGAGTTCAAACCTGAAATCATGTTAGTTGGTGCAACTGCTATCGGCCGTGACTTAGGACCTACTGTTTCTGCAAGAGTAAAAACAGGTCTGACAGCAGACTGTACATCTCTTGAGATCGGTGATTTCCCACTGGTTGCTACACCTGGTAAAGAATCAGAGCAGAAACACAACCAGTTATTAATGACACGTCCTGCATTTGGTGGTAACACCATCGCAACAATTGCCTGCCCGGACAACCGTCCTCAGATGGCAACTGTACGTCCAGGTGTTATGCAGAAGATCGCTCCGATCAGCGGTGCAAAAGCAAACGTTGTAGAGTACAACCCGGGATTTACACCAAACAACAGATATGTTGAGATCTTAAACATCGTAAAAGCTGTTAAGAGCACAGCAAACATTATGGAAGCAAAGATCCTTGTTTCCGGTGGTCGTGGAGTTGGTTCCAAAGAGAACTTCAAACTTTTGGAAGATCTTGCAGAGGTACTTGGCGGTACTGTAAGCTGCTCCCGTGCAGTTGTAGAGAATGGCTGGTTACCAGTTGATTTACAGGTAGGTCAGACTGGTAAAACTGTTCGTCCTCAGATCTACTTTGCAATCGGTATTTCCGGAGCAATCCAGCACGTAGCTGGTATGGAAGATTCTGACCTGATCATCGCAATCAACAAAGATGAAGATGCTCCAATCTTCGACGTAGCTGATTACGGTCTGGTTGGTGATCTGAATAAGATCGTTCCTGCTTTAACAACAGCATTAAAAGCTGAGTTAGGCAAATAATACATAGGTGAATAACCTGTAAGATAGAAAGCCCGTCTTTCGTGTGCGGCTTCTGTGAGGAAGCTGACAGGAAGGACGGGCTTTTTGCTGGGAGCTGGAGAAAATTTGAGGCTTCTTGTTTGGAGTTGGAGGAAATTTGAGGCTCTTGGTCAGGAGTTGAGGGAAAATATACTTAGTTGTTTGTCAAAATCGTTATGGTACAGTTTTTCTGATCCTCAGATACGGAGTCGACCGTGATCGTATACCCGGTATCAATGGTCAACTGTCCGTTGTTGTCATACCAGCCAAAGCCTGTGGCAGTGCCTCCGATCACGTCACCGTCCCGGTAAAAGCCATTTCCGTTATTGACCAGTCTAAGATCCGCCTGCCGTTATTGGTGGAATCGTAGACAGGACTGTAGTTATCAGCAGTCAGATAGGGGGTAACGTATTCGTCGTTTGCAAGGGTGGCATCGACGTGATAAATACGAAGTCCGCCGGAAGAAAACAGACCGTCATAATTACCATTCGGGGTGATATAGTCAAGGATCATGTATTCTGAAAAATAACTGGAAGCATCAGTGCGCGGTATGATCAGACAGCTTCCTTAATTTTTCGCCATCTAAATCCGGCAGGGTGGAAGCCCACCAGGATGCCGTACAGCCATACCAGAAATCAGCATTGCCTCTGCTTGGAACAGAAAGGCAGAGAGCGTCGATATAGCCATCGCCGTCAGAATCATAATTGGTATAGTCGATCGTATCATTTAAACCGGAAAGAACCTCACGCACCAGCGTTTCGTATCCATCGTTCGTTTTTTCGTAGGATGCGATCGTACCTTTCGCTGTGTAATGAAATACATTTCCGGTCATATGCAGTGATCCGTATGAAGCACGGTCAAAATAACTAGTCAGGCTCTCACAGGGATAAAATTCAGTATTGTCTGTGCCAAACAGATAGGAGGAAATTTCTTCATCGGACAGGCGTCTGTCTGTATCATGGTAAAAACTCTTTTCTTATAAATATATGGTTAGCTTTGCACGCAAAAAGCAGAAAGTCAATGGCATTTATTGATAATATAAGGAAATATTAAAAATATAAAAAAGTGGTAGTGCAATTCTTAGAATGGCACAATTTTAGGATTAACGCAATCTAAGATTGCGGAAAATTCTGCCAGATGTTATACTTAGTAACGTTGCAGAGATACAGGATGCCGGAAATTCATACTGATCTACAAATGGCTCGTCCTGTGTTTCGTATAAAATTACATAAAAACGAGAAAAGAGGAAGGGACTATGACCAAGAAAAAGTTCTCCACAAAGTTTCTTGTGGAAATGGCACTTTTAGTTGCCATCATTCTTATCATGGCTTTTACCCCACTCGGATACATTAAGACGGCAGGTATTGAGATTACACTGATCGTTGTTCCGGTGGCGGTAGGAGCTGTTACTTTAGGGCCTGCGGCTGGTGCAATTTTAGGAGGTGTATTTGGACTTGCCAGTTTTTTGCGCTGCTTCGGACTGAATGCATTTGGTGCGATGCTTCTTAGCATCAATCCGTTTCTGGCATTTTTGCTGTATGTACCGACCCGTATCCTGACGGGCTGGCTGACAGGACTGATTTATCAGGGAATCCGCAAAACAAAAATACCATCGAATGTATCAATCACAATCGCGAATCTGTGCTGTCCGCTTTTAAATACCACGTTTTTTATGAGCATGCTGGTATTTGGGTTTTACCAGACCGAGTACATCCAGTCGTTTGTTCAGACGCTTGGTGTCAGCAATCCGTTTTTGTTTGTGATAGCATTTGTCGGAATCAACGGACTGGTTGAGGCGGTGGTATGTTTTATCGTCGGAACCGCAATTTCCGCGGCTTTGAAGAAAGCATTGAAATATAGTTAATTGGATGGAATATGGTAAAAATTGGATGAAAATAAAAACATGACATTACGAAGTAAATATGGATGCGGGATTGCGGAATGAGCATGCAAGTGTTATACATTAATAATGTTGTAAAATTACATATTACAAGAAAAGAGGAAGAGACTATGACTCAGAAAAAGTTTTCCACAAAGTATCTTGTGGAGATGGCACTTTTAGTTGCTATCATTCTCATCATGGCTTTTACCCCGATCGGATATATCAGAACAGCTGGTCTTGAGATCACGCTGATCGTCGTTCCGGTAGCGGTAGGAGCTGTTACGTTAGGACCGGCGGCAGGCGCAATCTTAGGCGGCGTGTTCGGTGTTACAAGTTTCATCCAGTGCTTCGGCATGAGCCCATTTGGTGCTGCACTGCTTGGAATCAACGGATTTTTAACATTTTTAGTATGCGTACCTACCCGTATTTTAATGGGATGGCTGACAGGTCTGATCTATAAAGGACTTCGTAAAACAAAGCTGCCGTCAGGTGCATCTGTTACGATCAGCAACCTTTGTTGTCCGCTGCTGAACACCACATTTTTTATGGGAATGTTAGTGATTGGATTTTACAATACGGAATACATCCAGTCATTTGTATCAGCTCTTGGTGCAAAAAATGCATTGCTGTTCATTTTAGCATTTGTAGGTGTCAACGGACTGGTTGAGGCAATTGTCTGCTTTGTTGTGGGAACGGCGATTTCAGCAGCTCTCAAAAAGGCATTGAAATATAATTAAATTGAATGAAATATAATATAATTGAGGAATCCTCTTATATGCAGGTTGTTGTCTGTATGTGAGGGGATTTTTTTGCGGTAACATGGGAAATGGAGATCAAAATGAGAAAAAGTCTCAAAAGTGCAGATTGACATTTGCGTCTGGTGCATTGTAAGCTAAAATGATTAGAAAATACTAACCAAAGTTAGAGGGAAAATGAGCGAAGGTAAAGTAAAAAGAAAAATTATATTTCTGATTTTTGCAGCAGTCATGGTTGTGGCAGGTGGCTGTGGTACCGATGGGGGAGATACCGAGGCGAGCAGAGATCTCTTTGCAATGGACACATATATGACGGTAACTGCTTATGGCAAAGGAGCCACAGAGGCCGTGGATCAGGCGGCAGATGAGATCAGCCGGCTGGATCAATTGTTGTCTACGGGAAATGAGGACAGTGAGATATATAAAATCAATCAGAGCGGAGATGGAATACTCTCGGAGGAGACAGCATATCTGGTGGAACGCTCACTGGATCTGTATGAAGCTACAGATGGTGCATTTGATATTGCGATTTATCCGGTTATGAAAGTATGGGGATTTACAGATGACAATTTCAGGGTGCCGGACGCAGACGAACTTAAGGATCTGCTCACGCTGACAGATGCATCGGATATTTCTTATGATAAAGAGACATCGCAGATCGTTTTTAAAAAGGACGGAATGCAGATCGACTTTGGAGGAATCGCGAAAGGTTATACTTCTGCACGTATCATGGATATTTTTCGTGCCTGCGGGATCAAGAGCGGACTGGTCAATCTTGGTGGAAATGTGCAGGCACTTGGAACAAAGAAGGATGGAAGCAGCTGGCGCGTGGCAGTGCAGGACCCACAGGATACAGATCAGTATCTTGGGGTGCTTTCCATACAGGATAAGGCGGTGATCACTTCCGGCGGTTATGAACGTTATTTTGAGCAGGACGGCAGGACATATCATCATATCATAGATCCCAAAACCGGTTATCCGGTGGAGAACGGGTTAATTTCCGTTTCCATTGTCACAGCAGATGGAACGCTTGCGGACGGACTTTCTACATCCGTTTTTATTATGGGGAAAGAAGCAGCAACGGAATATTGGAGAAATCACAGTGATGAATTTGACATGATTCTGATGACGGATGACAGGGAAATCTATGTCACAGAGGGAATCGCAGACAGTTTTGAGTCGGAAATGGATACGAAGATCATTGAAAAAAAAGTATAAACGAATGATTTGGTATGGAGACAAGTATGAAAAATATTTCAGGAATTGTACCCGTCATTCTGGCAGCGGTGGTGGGAATTGGTGCAGTGGTTTCCCTGAGTGATTATACAGCACCGGTTTATGGTTCAGAGTCAGAAGATGAACTGACAGAGACGGAAACTATTATCGAAAGTGCCGGTATGGAGTCGGTAGAAGAGACGGAAATTGAAAATACGGAAGCGGCTGTTGTTTTAGACGGTGCGTTTGATCTTGCAGACGGAACTTATGAAGGCAGTGCGAACGGATTTTCCGGTAAGATCAAAGTTTCAGTTGTGATAAAAAATCAGACGATCCGGTCGATCAACATTTTGAGTAATTCAGATGATGAAGCCTTTTTCAATCGTGCAAAAGAAGGTGTGACAGCGAGCATCCTTGCAAAGCAGAGTACGGATGTGGATACGGTTTCCGGTGCAACATACAGTTCAAGAGGAATCATGAATGCAGTAAAAGATGCGTTATCTTCCAGTGACGGGGAAGAACAAACGGTTGTGGCAAAGGGAGATTTTGCGTTGAATGATGGCTATTATGAAGGAACTGGAAATGGATTTGCCGGACCGGTCAAATTGTTTATCGAGATCAAAGACAAGTCGATCATTGGGATTTATATTGTAAAAACATCAGATGATGCGGGATTTTTTAACCGTGCAAAGGAGGGCGTGACGGCAAGTATTTTAGAAAAGCAGAGCACGGATGTAGATACAGTTTCTGGTGCAACATATAGTTCGAGGGGAATCATTGAGGCAGTATCAAATGCGATGGAGGCTGCAAAAAAAGTGAAAAAGGGGGAGACGGATACCGAAACAGAAGATGATACCGAAAAGCCGGACACATCAAAAGCGAGCTCCTATTATGGAGTCGTTGTCTGTAACCCGGATGAGAGCGGTGCTTTTACGGCGTACAACCTGCATGTAAAAGTGATGTTTCAGAATGGAAAAATCATTGCAGTTTCCGATGTGTACGGGGATGGAGATTCCCAGAATGATACTTATATTACAAAGGCGGTTTCCGGCAGTAGTAAGCATCCGGGGGTTGTAACACAGATCGTAAATAAAAACGGAATTGACGGGGTGGATACGGTCTCCGGTGCAACCTGTACATCAAAGGCAGTACTGCATGCCGTGGATGTGGTGGTAAAAGCTGCGGCAAAAGATGGAAACTACACGTTCTCTGGCAGCCAGAGCGGTGATGACGATACAAAGAACAGCGAAGACACGGAAAAAGACAGTGAGGATACGGAAAACAACAGCGAAAATACGGAAAAGAACAGCGAAAATACGGAAAATAACAGCGAGGATACGGAAAATAGCAGTGAAAATACTGAGAGTGGCGGAGATACTGAAAAAAATGATACGGAAAATACCGAGAATAGTGGCGAGACAACGCTGATCTATAAAAATGGTGATTATAAGGTCAGTGTTGTCTGCATTCCGGATGAGGATGAAGATTTTGATGAATATAAACTGACGCTCACGCTTGTGATCGAAAACGATCAGATCAAGGAGATCAAAGATATTTCCGGAGACGGAGGAAAGAGCAATTCATTCTATATAAAAGCCGCGTCAAAAGGTGTTGTCAGTCAGATATTACAAAAGAACAGTACAGAAGGGATCGATACGGTATCGTCTGCAACCTGTTCCTCAAAAGCAATCATTGAAGCCTGTCAAAAGGCATTGGAGCAGGCAAAAAATTAAGGGAGAATAGCAGATGAAAGATTTTTTGATCCGGTCATTTTGTCTGGCTGCAGTCATATTGATACTGGCAGGTTACAATCAGGTATTAAAGGACAGAAGCAAGGATGAAGAGATCACAAAGTTAGAGGCGCAGGTGACAAAACTGCAGCAGGAAAAAGAAAAAACTGTCGATATAAAAGGAACTTATCCGGACGGCAGATGGGAAGGCGGGGCAAAAGGTTTTGGCGGAATGATCACCGTGCTTGTGACCGTGGAAAATGGAACAATCAGCGAAATTGAGATAACTTCCGCAGACGACGAGGATAAAGCCTATTTATCCATGGCGGAAGATATCATTCCAAAGATCATAGAGGCGCAGTCCGCAGATGTGGATACCGTAAGCGGTGCAACGTTCAGTTCTACCGGGATCAGGGATGCTGTCAGCGAGGCACTGAAACAGGCAGAACAGTAAGAGTGAGGAAAAAATTGGAAGGTACAAAGTTAAAAAATATAGCTGAAATAATTCAAAAAAATTGTATATCAAAGGAACGAAAGACAAATGGAGCTGTTTTCTGGAAGAAGCATAAAAAGCAGATTCCGGCATGGATCCGTGCGGGAATACAGTTATTGTTTTTTGTATTTTTCCCGTCAGCGTTCACGGCTGCATTTTCCGGTGTGAAATATATTGCCGGACAGATGGGAACGGGTGCAAAGATTGAAATCACTTCATTTGTGCTGTCACTTATCATACTCTGTGCATCTACCGTAGTGTTCGGCCGGTTTTTCTGTGGATTTGCCTGTGCATTTGGAAGTCTGTCGGACTGGGTGCGTGCAGCTTATGTCTGGGTCTGTAAAAAATTAAAAAAGAAACCGGTCACGCTTGGCATGGAACTTACGGCAGCAGTCCGTGGGATGTCTTTTCCGTGCTTCATGCAGGAAATTTTGCATTGGAAGGATATTTTGCGGGAGTCGTCCTGCTCATTCTCATCCTGTGTGGCATGTGCGTGCAGGAGCGTTTTTTCTGCCGTATTTTGTGCCCGATGGGAGCGATATTTTCACTTCTTCCAGTACTGCCATATTTTGCGCCCAGAAGAGAAAGGGAGAACTGTATCTCTGGCTGTGCAGCATGCACGAAAAAATGTCCCTCGGATATCGGACTGCCGGAGCTGGGGTCGATTGAGACGAGAGGCGACTGTTTTATGTGTCAGAAATGTACCGATATCTGTCAGAAAGGAAATATCCACTGTGGTGTCTCTGGAAAATTGAAAGGGAATGAATTGTGGTTTACTGATATAAGGGCGGTATTTCTGCTTTTCTTATACCTGTGGATCGGAATCTGATAGTGTGAATTTTTTGATTAAGAGTTAGCAAAAACTAACTTTTGATAGATAAAGCAAAATGAAGGAGGATTTAAAAAATGAAAAGAAAAAATGTATCTGCCCGGATCCTGACCGGAGTATTGGCTTTTTCCATGGTGGCAGCAACAGGGACATCGTCCATGACGGTTTTTGCCGCAGAAGAAAGTGCAGTGGAAGCAGAGCAGATCACTGGAACCGAGGTGAAGAGTGAAACGGGAGAAACGCAGGAGTATCAGTATGCTTATGCAGCGCTGAGCTTGACATGGGTGCATTTGATACCGTATCGAGAGCAACCACCAATCACGGACTGCACAGGGGAAGTTATCAGTGTACGTCAGAAATTACAAAAAAAGATGGTACAAAGCTCAAAGTGGCATATTATACAGGAGCAGCCACTGGTGTGCTGACGAACGGAGAGACTTTTTCCTATGATAAAAATGAGATTGAAAGTTATGTGGTAACAGGACTTAAATATGTTCCAGTCCAAGTAAAAACTGAAGATTATGAAGCTTTTAAAGCAGCATATACCGTAGTGGAAAATGGCAGTACTTTATCCGGTGGATTTTCGGAGGGAAATCTGAAAAACTATACGGATCTGGTTGCAGAAGTAACAGAAAACACCAATGGTCTAAAAACAGTTACCCAAAATGAGGACGGAAGTTTTTCGTTTGCTGCGAGAGTAAACAATGGAACGGATTCCGGAATCAAGGATGCTGCATTAAAAACAGCAGAGAATATTACAACAACGGTAAAAGAGGCAAACGGTTCTTACGGAGAATTCCTTCGTGTCGATCTGACTGGGGAGGGCTACGGTGCACTTGGTGCTGATATGCAGGCAGTAGAGTGGACTTATTATGGATCCGACAGTACTTATACCGATCCACTTCAATCTTATGGAACCAAGTTTGCATCAGATAACTGGATGCACAAAGCACAGGGAATCCAGCTTGGTCTTACAGATTCACTGCGTTGTAAACTGCCGGCGGGAACAGACGGAACCGGATACTGGACAATCACGGTATATGCACTTGGTTACAATGATTACACGGTAAAATTTAAGGTAACCGATGCAAATATTGTTAAGGATGAAGAGGAAAAGGTGGATACGACGGCACTTGAAGCTGCAATTAAAAGTGCAGAGAACTTAACTGAGAGTGATTATACGGCAGCAAGCTGGTCTGATCTTTGCGTTGAATTGAAAGAGGCAAAAGATGAGCTTGCGGCTCCGCACACACAGTCTACTGTAGATGAGGCAACAGAGCATCTGAATGCTGCAATCAAAGCACTGGTAAAGGCAGAGACAAAGGAAGAAACAAAAACAGATGTTACAAAACTTAACGCTGTAATCGAGAAAGCGGAGGCATTAAAGCAGAGTGATTACACAGCAGAGAGCTGGAAAAATTTACAGACTGCGCTCGATGCTGCAAAGAAACTTACAGATGCAACAGCAGAACAGACTGTAGTAGATCAGGCAGCAAGTGATCTGGAAACAGCGATTTTGGCGCTGGTAAAAGCTGATACGGAAAATACCGGAACTACAGACAAAAAGAAAAAACCGGCAGTTGGAACTGTGAAAACAGTTGGACAGATCAAGTATAAAGTAACCGGAAAAAATACAGTAACTGTAAATAAATATGCAAAGAAAAACATTACAAAGGCATCTATTCCTGCAACGGTTAAAATCAACGGATATACATTTAAGGTAACTGCAATTGCAGACAGCGCATTTTCCGGATGCAGTAAACTTACGAAAGTTACGGTTGGTTCTAATGTAAAGGCAATCGGAAATAAATCATTTTATAAATGTACAAAACTTACCACATTTACGGCATCTTCTACCGGATTAAACAAGATTGGAAAGGAAGCGTTTTCCGGTGATAAAAAACTTGCAAATATCACATTAAAGACAACAAAACTGAAAAAATCAGGTGTTGGAAAGGATGCATTCAAGAACATTAAGAAAAATGCAACCTTTAAAGTACCGGCAAAAAAAGTTTCTGATTATAAAGCTATTTTTAAGTCAAAGGGTGCTGGAAAAAATATTAAGATAAAGAAACTGTAGGGTGAAAAAATATTCTTTTGTTAAAAAACAGGGGGTGAAGAGACCTTATTGTAGAATGGAATGTGTAATTGAACATTTGAGGAGGAAACAAAAACAATCACCCTCACACTTCTGGAGAGAGATACAGAACACGACGGTAGATTTTGGTTCTATGGATTATATTTTTGAAAATAAAAAATATGAGACAGAAACGATATCGCAGGAAGCGTATGAAATGTGCAGAGCGTGCAGCAGAAGAGAAGGATATGCTTGTGCTGGCAAAGGAAGAGGAAAATATTGTTGTCAATAAACCTGCCCTGTTACAGATCCGGTCGATCTGTGAACTTGCAACACTAGAATGTTATTATCACAATGTGGAAAAGTCCGCGAAAACAAAAGGTACCGGATTGGCACATGTGGGAGAAAAAGAAAAAAATTCTGGATCGAATACACCGGAGTTGCTAAGACTGAAATCGACATGTCGGATGTAAATATGAAAGATAATCGTAGCAGATACAATGAGGAAATAGAAAAATATCAGAGTATGGATCAGTTTCAGGTTGGCATTGCAGTATTTGATCCGGATACGACAGAAACGCAATTTTATGATAATGTAAGATCTGTCTGTGAAATGATGAACAACAATATTAGCATTTCAGTGGGAGTTACCTGGGCAGAGCACGGAAAAGAATTTAATGAGAAGATCATGGAAGCTGACTGGCGGATGTATGAACAGAAAAATGCATATCATCAACAGCAGCAGGCTGCACAACAGGAACTGCTGCAATAAATGTTTGAAAGAATAGTATATAACTCCCCTGCATACAATGTAAAAACAAGTATTGCAGGGGAGTTTTTGTGAAAACCTATATTGAGGAAAGAGCTATGGAAATAGCCAGATATATTATTGATAATAATACGACGGTGCGTCAGGCGGCGAAACATTTTGGGATTAGCAAGAGTACGGTACATAAAGATGTTACAGAACGCCTTGTCCAGGTCAATCCATCGCTTGCAGCGGAGGCACGCAAAGTGTTAGATGTCAATAAATCCGAGCGCCATATCCGTGGTGGACTTGCAACAAGGGAGAAATATCTGCATCAGCATGCATAAAACGTAAAAGCGTGTTTATTAAAACAAATGGGCGTGTTTCATAAAACAAAAGTTTATTAAAACAAAAACGTGTTTCATGAAACGGGAAAATGTATTTCAGGAGATGGAAAAATACAATTTACAAAATTGCACAATGAGTTCCATGAATTACAAAAAAAGTTTGTGAAATTAAAACTATTATGTGAGTTCGTGGAATACGCTATAATAATCACACGACGTGCAGCAGAGAAAGCGATCGCAAAGATTGCTTTCTCTGCTTTTTTGTCGGCAAAAATAATTATTTTATCAAAAGAATGAGGAGAGAAAAATATGCCAAAAACAAAGTTACAGGAAGTCGTATTTACTATTTTAATGGTGTTCGTCATGGTGTACGCAATGATCTGCTACAACATTGCACTGAACATGGGAGGAATGAGCAACGTTGTATTTTTAAATGCATTTCATGAACTGATCATTATGGGACCGCTTGCGTTTATTCTTGACTTTTTCCTCTATGGATCACTGTCCAAAAAACTTGCATTTCGTATCGTGACACCGGGCATGGACAAACCGATCATGCTGATCCTTGCCATTTCATCAATCACAGTCTGTCTGATGTGTCCGACAATGAGCCTGGCAGCAACACTTTTATTTAAACATGCAGGAAAAGAAGTGATCGCAGTGTGGCTTCAGACAACAGCACTGAATTTCCCAATGGCATTTTTCTGGCAGATCTTTTTTGCAGGTCCGCTTGTGAGAACTATTTTCGGAATGATCTTTAAAGAAAAAGAAGAACAGGTCATGAAAGAGGAAAGCGAATTTTTAGAGGGCGGAAGTGTCAGAAATTAAAAAGTTATTCCATGTCCGGTATTGGGAAAAATCAGCGCAGCAGCGCAGTCCGCGAGAAATAAGAGTATCAGCACACTGTTGAAGCCACGTCTGAAGCCTGGCGGCAGGGAAAACCAGAGTTTTCGGAAAATTTCAGAAAACACGCAGATCCAGAGCATGCCGGCAACACCAAATCCGACTGCTGACAGAAGGCAGATATATCCGTGAAAATTAAAAGGATAACTGCTGTAATTCCAGTATCGTAAATCGAAAAAGATATCAAGGAACCATCCGATCACAAGTTCTAAAGCTGTTCCGAGAAGGGCAGTTTTTATGAATATTGTGAGCGGGTGGTATTTTGTTTTAAAAAGAAAAAGTCGGTTTGATTTGTGGAGAGACCTGATGGATATAGTTTCTCTGGAAGAATGAAACAGACAGTAAAATACTACCGCTCCGATGCCATAAACGGGGAGCCAGGGACCATAAAAAAATCCGCGGTTGCGAAAAGTATTATCTTTTGCAATGAAGATAAGGGTTTCCCAGAGAAATCCCCAAAAGCTTCCAAGAAAGAAGAAGTGGATCAGCAGGGAAACTGCATCCTGTATAGAGTTCTGCTCCGGTGCGCAGAGTTTTGAAAAATCCGGGAGATTGGAATGTCTTTTCATGTGGATAGTATGACCGGAGATGGAAAGGGATATGTATTTTTGTTTTATAATTCATAGATTTTAAAATATATCAGATTGGTTTTTAAACAGAAATTCTCAGGTAAGTGTCTTTTACAATTAAGTGATATTTGAGCCACAAGCATGTATTTTTTTAATAAAAATTTCAAAATACCGTTATGTAGGGAAAAACGCCTTGTAAACTCCTAAAACGTATCTTATAATAAGTATCATTAAAGCTTGTATCAGGGAAGGATATGCTTTTGAAAAAGGCATCGTCATGAACAGATTGCAGGCAACGAAAACATCAGGAGGAAGAAGATCAATGGATCATGAGAAAGTAATTGTCATTGATTTTGGCGGTCAGTACAACCAGCTGGTTGCGAGACGTGTCAGAGAATGCAATGTTTACTGTGAAATATATTCCTACAAGACGGATATCGCGCAGATCAAGGCAATGAATCCAAAGGGAATCATTCTTACCGGCGGTCCGAACAGCTGCTATGAAGCTGATTCACCGACCTGTTCAAAAGAATTATTTGAACTCGGCGTGCCGGTTTTAGGACTCTGCTATGGTGCGCAGTTGATGATGCACGTACTTGGAGGAAAGGTGGAAAAGGCACCTGTCCGTGAATATGGTAAGACCGAGGTTATGGTCGATACGTCATCACCGTTATTTACCGGCGTATCAGAAAATACGATCTGCTGGATGAGTCATTTCGATTATATTTCAAAGGCTGCACCGGGATTTAACATCGTTGCACATACGGCGGATTGTCCGGTTGCCGCAGCAGAGAACCAGGAGAAAGGATTATTTGCAATCCAGTTCCACCCGGAAGTGCTTCACACACAGGAAGGCACAAAGATGCTTCACAACTTTGTACGCGGCATCTGCGGTTGTGAGGGAACCTGGAGAATGGATTCTTTTGTTGAGAATACGGTAAAAGAGATCCGTGAAAAAGTCGGTAACGGAAAAGTACTGCTTGCCTTATCCGGCGGTGTGGATTCTTCCGTTGCAGCAGGTCTGTTATCCCGTGCAATCGGAAAACAGCTTACCTGTGTGTTCGTAGACCATGGTATTCTCCGCAAAAATGAGGGCGACGAGGTCGAAGAAGTATTCGGACCAAACGGACAGTTTGATCTGAACTTTATCCGTGTCAACGCACAGGACCGTTATTATGGAAAATTAGCCGGTGTGACAGAGCCGGAGCATAAACGTAAGATCATTGGTGAGGAGTTCATCCGTGTCTTTGAGGAAGAGGCAAAGAAGATCGGTGCCGTTGATTTCCTTGCACAGGGAACCATTTATCCGGATGTCGTTGAGAGCGGACTTGGCGGAGAGTCAGCCGTCATCAAATCCCACCACAACGTAGGCGGTCTGCCGGACTTCGTTGATTTCAAAGAAATCATTGAGCCGCTCCGCAACCTTTTCAAGGATGAGGTAAGAAAAGCCGGACTTGAGCTTGGTATCCCGGAAAAACTTGTTTTCCGTCAGCCATTCCCTGGACCAGGACTCGGTATCCGTATCATCGGAGAAGTAAATGCCGAGAAAGTCAAGATCGTGCAGGATGCCGATGCCATCTACCGCGAGGAAGTGGACAAGGCAGTGGAGGAATACACCAAAGCAAACGGAAAGGCACCATCCTGGATGCCGAACCAGTACTTTGCGGCACTCACTAACATGCGTTCCGTCGGTGTTATGGGTGATGAGCGTACCTACGACTATGCTGTGGCACTGCGTGCTGTTAATACGGTCGATTTCATGACCGCTGAGTCAGCAGAGATCCCGTTTGAGGTGCTCCAGAGAGTTATGAGCAGAATTATTAATGAGGTGAAGGGCGTCAACAGGGTAATGTATGATTTGACGAGTAAGCCACCGGGAACGATTGAGTTTGAATAAGAGCCACAAGTCTTGGAATCCGCTAAACAAGCGGCTTCCGAGACTTTTTCTTTTGCTCTGCTACTATTTTGCTACTAATAGCAACTACTCTTTTTCTATCGTTTTCAGTTGGTTGTCATTAACTTTAATAGCAAGAAACCCTGATGACTGCTGGATTTCTTCTATATGATCTTTCTTTGTGGCATCTGGATGATTTTCCCTGATGCGGTATTTGATGGTACTAACGCAGGTCCAAACTGAGGTCGGATTGTTACATCTGAGCCATTGTCTTGAGTCTGAGGCACTTCACATGTGATACCTGCTGCTTCAAGCAGAGGGTTATCAGATGGTGGTTCAGGTGTTGGCGAATCTGTCGCCTGTAATGATTCCAGACTATGCACAAGCTCCTGCTGTTTATGTGGAAACAGATGAGAGTATGTGTTAAGTGTTGTGGATACTTTCTCGTGTCCGAGCCTGTCTGCTAACATCAGCGCATCACAGCCCTGATTAATAAGTAAGCTGGCGTGCGAATGCCTGATATCATGAATTCGTATCTTCTTTGCACCTGTGATTTTGCAGCCCCTTATCATCTCGTGTGAGAGATATGATTTTGTTACCGGGAACAGCCTTTCATCTGCGTCAAGCATATACCTTGACTGGATATAGTCTGATAGCTCCTGGCAGAGAAAATCCGGAATTGGAATCGTTCGCTTACTTTTTCTTGTCTTAGGTGATGTAAATACATCTTTTCCGCCTATCCGCTGATATGTTCTGTTGATGGATATTAGCTTGTTATCAA
>ENA-UOOC01002145-UOOC01002145.1-human-gut-metagenome-genome-assembly--contig:-C48old-NODE-2145-length-15306-cov-5.331585_pt1 | contig 15306 bp, 10 predicted proteins | sample MGYA00242469_ERZ724016 | MGnify/ENA metagenome assembly ERZ724016 | reverse complement strand
ACTGTATGAGTTTATCAGATAAGACTTGTGTATAAAGGGTAGCTTCGGGAAGGAGGGGAATTGGAGATACTACTGACTTTTTAGTCAGGCCCGAACTATATTGCCTTATCTTGAACTGAAAGTAGATTTAAATAATAACTTTAGTGTGTCTTGAAAGATAAATAATCTACCGGAATCAGCCGGACCTCGCTATTTAATCCCGAAGGCATGGGAGCCCAGTGACCATAGTTGGCCGGACGATAATTCAGATCGACAATATTGATTTCTTTAAATTTGCGCCACTGCACTCCCTGCCTGTCCAGTTCGGCTATCCGGTTGGCAGGGAGGTTAGTGACTTCTATCTCGATGTGGTTTTTTCCTGATTTCAGCAGATGACCTACTCGTAGCTGATAAGGTACTGCCCATGCGCAGCCCGCTTCCTGACCGTTGATCCGGACACGGGCACTTTCGCGTACGTCTCCCAAGTCGAGTACCCAGTCATCGGCTTGCAGAGCGGGCAATTCGATATCCAATGAATAAACACCGCTGCCCATGTTAATCTTGGCTGCCGGATGGTCGATGCCTGTCCATGAGCAAGGGCGGTCGATATTGAACGTACCCTTTATCTCCGGTTCGCTTTCGGCGAAGTGTAGTTTCCAGCCATGATCCAGGCTGAGGCTGAACGGTTGTTCCTGAATATAGTTCCAGGGGCGGGCAGCTTGCAGCGGCTGTTGATAAGTCTGCAAAATCACCGATTCGCCGGATTTCAGTTGGAGGTAGACTTGTGTTTGTTCTCCGGTCTGACGTACCTTTGCTTCTCCGCATTCGCCTGTCATGGGATTGAAGAGGGCGGCAGCTTTGGCTTTGGTTCCCAGTGTCACCCAATCATTCACTCCTTTATCTTGGAGAGAAGAGATAAAGTAATGGTGTCCGCTATCGTTCACCCTGCGGATGGCTTGCAGTCCGAACTTGGTTTTCATTTCTTCTTGAGGAATATTACAACTTGCTAAAGTACGCGCATAATCCGTACCTGTAATAATCTTGCCTTTGCCTATCGGAGTAACCGTTGTTTCGGAGAATGAAACGGAAGGTAACTTTTGCAGCGTCTGCTGATAAGTCTTGCGCTTCTGTTCCAGTTGACCGTATCCCGGTACGTCCGTCGGATAGTTTTCGAGGAATACGATAGTGGCTCCCTGTTGTGCCAGTTTCAGCAGATGAGCCAGAACGTCATTCGGCATCAAATGGGCGGCGGGTACGACCAGCGCTTTGTAACCGGTTCCGCCGGAAGTGATGAGCTGTCCGTCTTTGAAACGGGTGCTGCGGATAAAGTTGTCCGAGATATAGTCTCCGTCATATCCGCTGTTATTGATACGGTGGATGGCATCTATAAATTTCGGGGCGAGTTTGGCCATGTGATGAATGCTGAATAGCAGCAAACGTCCCGGTTGCTCATCCCACATATCATAGACAGGCAGATAAATAAGGAAATCATTATCCGGTTTACCCATTTGCAGGAAACTCTGGCAACGGGTGATATAATCGAAGAACGAAGGGGCATCGTGCCAGATACTGTTCGTCGGGTTCATATTGATAGAGGCGTAAAACAACCATCCCGGCCATTCGGCTTCTTTCGGCGAATAAGGAGTGCCGTGAAAGAACATATGATTAATGCCGGAGACGAACATCAGGTCCATATCCGGTTTGCATTGCGACAAAGAAGTGCGGAAATGCTCCGTCAGCCAGGTAAATGTTTCGGTAGAAGTATAAGGCTTCCCGGCGATATGTGCGGCAGAAGAGGCATATTTCAGCATCGACAAGTCCGAATCATTCTTTTTGGTTAATGAATCCTGACGTAATCCTTTGATATGAAATTGGGACAAACCGAATCCTTCACATTCGGGGATGTCTACGGCTGCGTAGACATCGATCAGGTTGGCAGGCGATCCGTGTGCCTGATTACGGGTGATGCTGCCATTCTTGTGTGCCCAGTCCGTCCATTGACGGGTGAAGTTCTCCAGCAATAAGTCGGAGATCGTCTCCCGATAGTCGGATACGATGCGGCGGCTGACTTCCGGACGGTTTTCATCCAGAAACTCCGGAAAATGTTCTTCCAACTTATATCCCCGTTTGCGGGCGAACTGATCCAGAAAGTCTTCTGTCCAGTCTGCCTGATAGACTTCGTAAGAGTCGTTGAAGAATGTATGCGGATAACTCGTCTTGCTGCTTTTGAAAGCACGGTCAAATCGGGAGAGATAGTTCTTGACGGCAGTCTTGGAAAGATGGTTCATCACGTATCCTTCCCCTCCGGGGGCGGCACGTTTCACTTTCTGACGTGTCTTGCTGTTATAAAGCGCTATCACTTTCCATTTTCCGGCAGGGGCTTTCCATTCCAGTTTGTCTTTCCTGACGTGGGAAGTAAGGTTGATGCAGCGTCCATTTTCGTCGTATGCCATCACACGACTTAAGACAGAATAAGGTTGCTGCTTCTTGTCTGTCACATTGATATTTTGCACGATTTCCTGGCCTCCTTCTATATCATAAGTCTGGAAGATGGCTTTGCTTGCCGCGTCTTCGATGCTGACTTCCGGTCCTCCGAAGGGCCATCCCGTTCCGGTGTTCATATCGATCTCGATGCCGGTGCGTTTTCCTTCCGCCTGTGTGTGTTTGAGGACTTCCATCCAGCGGGGAGAAAGGAACTGAATATCGTTGGCGTCATTGCCCTGTACACCATAGATAGGAGTGATTTCTACGGCGCCCATGCCGGCACGTGCGTATTCTTCCAGATTGTAAGTCAGGTTCTTTTCATCGACAGCGCTTCCCAGCCACCACCATCTGGTGCCGGGACGGGCTTCTGCCGGGGTATCCGGCCACTGTTGCGCTTGTATGCTTCCACCTGCTGCGAGCATACAGAGGAGTATCAGTTGTTTCTTGTTCATTATTCTTGGGGTGTATGATAGTATTCAATGTTTTCTGCGTCGTCGGTCACAAAGAGCGGGCGTCCGTCCGGCTGTGCAAAGTGGAAGCGGACACCGTCGAAAGTTATGTTCTTTGCGTGACGGATATAAAATCCTTTGGCGGGAATCGTACCGAACATCCAGGGTTCGGGATATACTTTCTCCTGTTCGGGTGGAGTGCGCTTGCCATCTTCTTCGCTGTATCCACCTTTATAATATAGGTGAATATTGCGGAAAGTAACATCTTCGATAGATGCACCGGGGACACCGCTGATAATGGAAGAATACCGGCTGTCAGCGTTCCATACATTGATGTCGCTGATCAGAATACGCTTCATGGTGCCTATGGGTGTCCCTTCCGGACTGCGCATGCGCGCACCCAGGCGAAGGAAGATAGGAGCGTTGACAATATCCCTCATGGTGATATTGCTGATAACGATGTCTTCCAGGTGGCCGCCGTCTACGGTTTCGAGCGCCAGTCCCCGACAATGTTCGAAGATACAGTTGGTGAGGACGATGTTGCGGAAACCTCCGCTGCTTTCCGTGCCGAGCTTGATACGTCCGGTGCGGTATCCATGATCGGGTGCCTGTGGTTCGTCGAGTTGCCAGCTGCCGTCCAGTACGCTTCCCTTGTCGAAGCCGCTGACGTAGCAGTCGCTGATAGTAACGTTCTCCGTATCTTTGAAACGTCCCAGCGCATAAGAGGCTTTCAGAACAATGGCATCGTCCCATGGGGAGTTAACTGTACATTGGCTGATGCGTACGTTGCGGCAGCAGTCAATGTCGAATCCGTCACGGTTGGTATCTACTTTCAGATTGAGCAGGGTGAGGTGTTCCACACCGGTGGCTAGCAGGGCGAAGTGTCCGCAATGGAGCATGGAGAAGTCTTTCAACGTGACGTTCCGGCAATCCTTGAGGCTGATCGCTTTGTTGCCTACTCCCGGCAGGCGGCTTTCTTCGCGGGTCAGTCCTTTGCCGTAGATCAGTCCCGGACCGCTGATGGTGATGTTTTCCAGACCGATTCCCCAGATCAGGGAGTTCTCCCAGTGACTGTGACCGAAGTCCTGGTATTTATTATGCTCATTAGGTTCCGCCGAGTCGTATCCTTCGTCCTTTCCCGGAAAGGCGGCGATGATGCGTGCGCCTTGTTCCAGATAGAGATGGATGTTGCTTTTCAGCCGGATGGAATAACAGGCATATTCTCCGGCAGGCAGATATACGGTACCTCCGCCTTCTTGTGCGGCAGCTTCGATGGCACGGTTGATGGCGGGAGAATCAATCGTCTTTCCGTCTGCTTTTGCTCCGAAATCCCTGACGTTATAGATTGCCGCCTGCATATACAAGCAACCGGTCAGTAGGCTGAGTAGTAGATATATTCTTTTCATCTTTGTATGGATTTAAGCTAAATGATAATCAATAGTATCTCCATTCATTTTTTATTATGTTTAAGTTCATCAATCTTTGCAAAAAGATCCGGCAACATAAAATAATTATAATCTGCTCGTGCATTTTGCTCGTAGAAACAGAAATAAAGTTTACTGTTTGCTGCGAGCGGGCAGCGCCCTGCGAGGACGGGACGGTCTGTTCGTTTCCCCGATTCATAAAGCAAGAGGGGAGTCTTGTCCTGACGGCCGTTACTCAAACGGATATCGTCGGTGGGAGTGACTGCCTGCAAGGTGCGGAGTTTCATACTTTCACCATAATAACAGGTGAAAGCTTGTCCTTCTACACTGAACACGTTTATATCCATGTCCGGCTGACAGTCTCCGAAGCTCCAGAATAAGTTGTCGGCCTGCTGCAAGGAGGTGACCGCTACTTCGAGAATAAAGCCGCGGGTATCCGCCAGGGCTTTCCACCCGAAAGCGAATCCTTACACTTTTTCCTGAGGAGCCAGCCAGTGACTGACGGTTCCTTACGATATACCCAGACGGAAAGTTCCGGCGGGAGGAGTCAGTTGCTGCGCCTGTACGTTAATGAGGCAGATTGCCAGCAGTACGACGGTCAGTAGTTGTTTTAACATAGTCGAAGTGGATATTACTTTGTTCATTTTCCTTTAGTACAATAGCATCTTTGTCTTTGACGTCCAATGTTATTTCCGATAGATTAAAGTTTCTCGTATAGCAGATTTTCCCCGGTTTATTGGTCTGCGCTTCGATGCCGTAAAGATAGAAGTTTTCCAGACGCAATGTATCATTCCAACCCGAAGCGGAAATAAATTCATCTACATTTTCCGCTTTTACCTGTGAGAGGTATATGTCACGGAATCGCGGATACCCTTTTTCGGGTGGTTCTACCGGAGTCAGCATCACTTTCCAGTGCTCCGGAATCTCCTTGCCCTCATATTCTTTGGGCAAAGTGCTGTAGCTGTAGCTCGGATTCCAGTTTAAATCCGCCGCCAATACCTGACGGACATTTTCTGCGCTGACACGGGTCATGTAGATATTCTCAATAGTTCCCCCACGGTTCATGGCACTTTTCAGTCGCAGCACGGTATATGTGCCGACAGCTTTAAGGTCATAGCCTAATACATTGCGGATGCTGCCGGAAGTTTCGCTGCCGCAGGTGATCAGTCCCGCTCCTTTGCGGGCTGTGCAGTTGCGCACTACCACATTCTCTGTCGGACGGTTCACACGCAGTCCGTCCGCGTCCCGTCCCGATTTGATACAAATATTGTCGTCGTTGCAGTCTACGTCACAGTTCTCGATCAGTATGTTGCAGGAGGAGTCGATGTCAATGCCGTCCGTGCTTGGGCCGTGGCCGCCGATGTTATTGTTGATAGTCAGTCCGTCTATGGTACAATAGTCGGAATAGAGAATCTGACATCCCCAGAATCCTGTGCGCATCAGGGTGAAACCGCTCAGTGTGATGTCCGAACTGCGTTCGACGAGGATTCCCCGTACACGTTTGCAGTCATAATCCACTATCCAGCGTAACCCTCTGGCTTCGTATTCTTTCCTCATTTCCCAGTATTTATCCCAGAAGACTTTTCCACGGCAGTCCAGTGTACCTTCTCCGCTGATGGCAGCGTTCTTCTCGTCGACAATGTTGATCACTGCTGCCGGCCATGTCATCTCTATCCCTGCTATGCGCGAACGGAATTCGGGATAATGGTGGATGTCGGGGCTGGCAAGCAGAGTCACCCCTTTGCCAATCTGCAGGTTTACGCCGCTTTTGACAAACAAGGCTCCTGTCTGGTAATACCCCGGTTGCAGGACAACCGTTCCTCCGCCGGAGACAGCGCAACTGTCGATTGCTTTCTGAATAGCCTCTGTGCTGAGTACGGTACTGTCTGCTACTGCGCCAAAGGAATTGGCGGATATAATCATCTTGTCTCCGGGAAGTTGGCGGCTGCCTACGCTGTCTGCCCACGATAAATCCGGTTGCTGAGGTACCTGCCCCCATTCGAAGCTGTTGCCGGCTTGTTTGGCAGGAGTGCACGCTATCATCAACGAGCCTGCCAGAAGTAGGGGAAGGAGGTTTTTAATTCTCATATAGTCTTTTAGTATAGGATTCTTTTAATTTCCATCCGGTTTCTCTATTTCCGTGAACGGTGAATCGTTCCAGTGGAAAGTATTCACATCGTCCGGATGTGCGGGATTGTATGCCGGGTCTATTTTCAGATGCTTCGCCAGTTCGGGAACGGCTTTCTTCATCCCTTCGATGACGCATTGGGCGATCTGATAGGCACCGTAAGGATTAAAGTGCGTATTGTCTGCAAAATTCCTGGTCTGTCCCGGATACGTTCCTGCCGGATAGTGGACGAAAGCACGTTTGGAAGTGTCCGGTCCCAGCGCCTCGTACAGGGTACGTGTCATTTCATTGAGATCGATCAGGGGAACATTCTCTTTGGCTGCCAGCCAGCGCATCGCTTCCGGATAGTCTTCGTGTGTGTCGCGGATATGTCCGTTGGCGTCGAAACTACGACGTTGGGTAGGAGTGACAAGCACCGGATGCGCTCCGCGTGCACGCGCTTCGTCAATGAATGTTTTCAGACTGGTCATGAAGGAGTAGTAAGCTCCTTTGCCCGGCCCTTTCTGCTTTTGGTCGTTGTGACCGAACTCCATAAAGAGGTAATCTCCTTTTTTGATCTGGCTTAAAGCCTTCGCCAGGCGTTTGGCTCCGATAAAGGTATTTGCCGATTCGCCGGATTCGGCATAATTGGCGATACAGACATCGGTGCCGAAGAAGTGAGGAATCATTTGTCCCCAGCTGGCCCAAGGCTCGTTGTCCTGATCGACTACCGTACTGTTGCCGCACAGGAATACGGTAATTACAGACGGGTCGGCAGGCTCGATACTGATGCTCTGACATACGGGAGCGTCACCGTTGAATTCCAGTGTCAGTTTGTCGTCCCAGTTCAGTTTCGTCTTTTCACGGGGTTTGATGCGTACCGATTCTTTGTCGGATATGCGTGGATTCCGTTTGTTGATGATAAATGTCTCCTCTGTGAACTGCCCTTTTCTGGTGGGCAGATTATCGATAAAGAGACGGCGTGATTCGCCTCGTACGGTAGTTACACCTGCCTGCTTCTTGCTTCCGAGGCGTACGGTTACTTTGTAGTTACCGTCCGGCACACGGACAGAAAAGAAGAAAGGTGCTTTGCTCCCTTTTTCGGGAGTGGGTGCAAGGTCATATCCGTAACCTGTTTCCTCGCTGTAGCGGGGGGCGTCTGCCAGTTGGAATGTGCGGGCTTGTTCCTGAGCGCTGATAGCTGTTGCTGTCAGCAGCAGAAGTCCGAGAAATGTTGTTTTCATATCAGTCATCAATTAGTTTAATTTATTTTCGGTTTTAGTTCGTCGGGTGAATCTTTGGTATAGGATTTCACGTCTCCCGCCACTTTGGTGAATAGTTCCTGAATCAGTTCCGGAGCGATATTCGCTGTCGGGCGGAAAGCATCGGAGTTCATATAGTCAAGGATGGCTTTATGCATCTGCCGGGCAACTACCCGTTTTTCCGGTTTCGAAGTGATGTCCATGCTGGTCATTATCAATTTGCCGTTCAGTACGTTGGCTTCGAATAACATTCCGATTTTCCGGTTGATAAACCAGGTGTCTATGCTCTGGATGGTCGGTTGGAATTCGGTCGGGAATCCGGTAAACTGCATGACCTGTGCTTTGTTCAGCAGTTCCCACCATTGCAGGTTGCTGTGATATTCGGTCGGGAATTCACGGAAAAGCGGATGATATTCGTTGAGGAAGATACCTGTGGTATGAGGCGGACGCATCTTGAACCAGGAAGTATTCCAGAAGACAGGAGTGAAGTATTGTTTCACTTCCTTGCCATACTGGATTTTTCCGGCTGCCGTGATCAATACGTTTCCTCCTTCTTGCAGGATGGAGATTGCTTTTGCGTCTAGTGTATCGGTGGTATATACGTCGCCCTGAGTCAGTTCTACCTGTGCGGGATATACCCAGAAGTCCCAGTCATTGACGGCATCGCTGCCTTCGATACGAATTTCCATATTCAGTTTCTGCGGTTTAGTGATTCCGCTTAGCTTCATGTCTACACTTCCCAGCGTACAAAGATTTCCGACTGGTATATTCTGAGTGCCTACAGTGCCGTGAGCGTATACTTTGCCATATTCATTCTTGATGCTGTATACCGTTTTGGCTTCCTGCAGAGGGGATGCTCCGAAATGGGAAACTTCGATGTCGGCATGGAAAGCCTCGTCGTTGGTATATACGAATTTAGGAATACGTGCCAGCGGAACGGTCGGGCTGCAGAAACGTCTGAACTCATCTGCGTTGATATAGCCTTTTTCTTCAAAGAAGACATCCAGAAGACCTACTAATGCAGTTCCCTGACCGGAATAGTCGTTCAGTGCCAGCAATTGGAATCCTGCATAGTCGGGTGTACGCAATGTTTTCTCGATTTCGTGTTTGTAGCAGATTGCCTGAAGTTTGCCCGAAGCCATCATAAAGTCGTGCCCCATGCTGCCCATGTGATTATCATTCAGGATATCACGGAAGATTTCAAAGTTCTTGGCCTTGTTCACTCCGGTGTATTTACGTATCTCGCTGAAATTCGGGAATGCACACCATTGTCCCGTCTCATGAGAAACGTACGGTTGCTTCACGGAATCGATCTTGGCGCGGTAGTCGGACATGCTTTCCGGTTGCGAGCCTGCCCAGCTAAGTCCGCGTGCACCGGCTTTCACATGATATTGATTGTGGGGCTGCCATTGCCAGCTGCCTCCTACGGAAGCTCCTGTATATACATGGCGGGGGTCGGTCGCTTTCCAGTAATCAACGAATTTGCTTACCCAAGGTACCCAACGGCCCGAAGGTTCATTGCCGCAGGCTAGCATGCAGTAAGAGGCGTAATTGCCGTATTCTTTGGTCAGAGCGATGGTTTCGTCCATCAGATATTTGTCAATCGGCTGCCCGTTGCCCAGTCTCGGACCGTGATTAGGCCAGCTGGGACCTTCGGGTTGCAGATAAAAACCAACGAGATCGGCAGCGATGAAGGCTGCTTCCGGTGGACAGAAAGAGTGGAAACGCATATGGTTTAATCCGTAGTTGCGGCAGATGCGGAAGACCCGTTCCCAGGAAGCTACGTCCATCGGTGCATAACCTGTAAGCGGGAAATCGCAGTTTTCCACTGTACCCCGGAGCATTGTCTTGCGTCCGTTGACGTAGAACCATTTGCCTTCTATCTTGAAATCACGCATACCGAACTGTACCTGTTTCTTTTCGGACTGCTTGCCGCTGTTCAGCGTGGCTGTCAGTTTGTAGAGTGCCGGATTGAACTCATCCCATGTCAGGAAGTCTTTTCCCATCGGTAGTTCCATTTCTACCCGGTTATCTCCTGCCTGAATACGGAAGGTCTGTTGAACAGGGAGGACGTTGTGGCGGGTATCCGTATTAAAGCTTTCGGCAGAAAGTGTTATTTCTCCTTTGGCAGAAGAAGAGGATTTTACATTCATGCGTACCAGCGCTTTCCCGTGACTCAGATCAGGATATACCTGTATATCGTCGAAATAGACTTTGGGAGTCGTCTGCAGTTCGATTTTACCTACGATTCCGTTCCAGTTGCCCTGTGTCTGGTCGGTGATGCTATGTGAATCCGGACCGACATTGATCTCTTTAATCCGGTTGTCAACCCGGATAGTGAGCCGGCACGGCTTGCCGGGAGTGACGGCCGAGGTCAGGTCGTATACATGAGGAACGCAAAGGCTGTTTTGCATACCGATTTCTTTCGTGTTTACCCATACGGTTGTTTCAATATGTGGGCGTTCCAGAAAGAGGAGAATTCTTTCCCCTTTCCAGGCGGATGGAATTGTCACTTTCTTTTGATACCAGGCGACACCTACATAGTGCTTGTCGGGAGTCAGGAAGAAAGGTAATTTGACTTGCCCTTCTATCCGGTATTTCTCCATGTAAGGATTGAAATAGTAAGAACTGTCATATAAACTTCCTGTCCATTGGGTACGTGCGGTAACATTGTCCCCTTTCAGCTTTTCAGGCATGGAGCCGGGTAAGTTGATAGACTCGTCGAGCGATTTATTGAACCATTGTTCTTTCATCCCCGCATCTTCCCGGTCTATCTGGAAATTCCATTTTCCGGATAGGCTGAAAGAGTGGTTTTGCCCTGTTACAGTCAGTACAGAGGCGAATACAATGGCAATACTTACTAAAAGTTGTTTCATGATATGTAGAATTGATATGTTTTCCACTACGTTTAAAAATCTGCTGCTAAAGTAGAGCTTTTGAGTAATCTATAAAATAGAAAGATGTACAGATACATAGAATATTGTATCAAAAACGGCTTTTATGGCGGTTGGTGTACGAAACTACATGAATATGATAATATCTCCATCATCATTCATTTCTGAAATTCTGGGGGATACCATATCTTTGCGAAGTAAACTTTTTAATCTTAAAGTGAACCATGAAAAAAGTATTTGCCTGGATGGCTTTAACTCTTTGGTCGGTAATGACAATCTTTGCAGGTGAGACTGCTTATCTCTTTTCTTATTTTATCAATGACAGCAAGGACGGTCTGCATCTTGCCTACAGTTATGATGGGCTGAACTGGACTCCTTTGAACGGCGGACGCTCTTTTTTGACTCCGTCTGTCGGTAAAGATAAATTGATGCGTGATCCCAGTATATGCCAAGCTCCCGACGGAACATTTCACATGGTCTGGACTTCCAGTTGGACGGACCGGATCATCGGATATGCTTCTTCCCGTGATTTGATTCATTGGAGTGAGCAACAGGCTATTCCCGTGATGATGCACGAGCCGGAAGCTCATAATTGTTGGGCGCCGGAACTCTTTTATGACGAACCTTCGGAAACATATTACATTTTTTGGGCGACCACCATCCCCGGACGCCACAAGGAAGTGCCTACCAGCGAAAGCGAAAAAGGGCTGAACCATCGTATGTACTATGTTACAACGAAGGATTTTCGTACTTTCTCAAAGACGAAGATGTTTTTCAATCCCGATTTCAGTGTGATCGACGCGGCTATCGTGAAAGATCCGACACAGGGAGATCTGATCATGGTCGTCAAGAACGAGAACTCCAATCCTCCGGAGAAAAACCTGCGTGTGACACGCACGAAGAATATTGCCAAAGGTTTTCCGACAAAGGTATCCGCCCCGATTACCGGAAAATATTGGGCGGAAGGACCGGCACCTCTTTTTGTGGGTGATGCGCTTTATGTGTATTTTGATAAGTATCGTGATCATCGTTACGGAGCTGTCCGTTCGCTGGATCATGGTGAAACGTGGGAAGATGTATCCGATCAGGTTTCGTTTCCGAAGGGAATCCGCCACGGGACTGCCTTTGCGGTGGATGCTTCCGTCGTAGAGTCTCTGATAGATGACCGGAATCATCAATCTGTAAAGGCACAAACTTCTTCCTGGTTCAACGATAAGGACCTGACATTGACAGGAGTTTACTATTATCCCGAACACTGGGATGAAAGTCAGTGGGAGCGTGATTTCAAGAAGATGCACGAACTGGGATTTGAGTTTACGCACTTTGCGGAGTTTGCATGGGCGCAGCTGGAACCGGAAGAGGGACGCTATGATTTTGCCTGGCTGGATAAAGCAGTAGCTCTTGCCGCCAAATATGATCTGAAAGTCATCATGTGTACTTCGACTGCCACGCCCCCGGTGTGGATGAGCCGGAAGTATCCCGAAATCCTGTTGAAGAATGAAGACGGTACGATTCTTGATCATGGTGCCCGCCAGCATGCCTCATTTGCTTCGCCGCTCTATCGGGAATTATCGTATAAGATGATCGAGAAACTGGCACAGCATTATGGCAATGATTCCCGTATTGTCGGATGGCAGCTCGACAATGAACCTGCCGTACAGTTTGATTATAATCCGAAAGCGGAACTGGCTTTCCGTGATTATCTCCGTACAAAATACAATAACGACATTCAGCTGCTGAACGACGCATGGGGAACCGCTTTCTGGAGCGAAGCTTATTCGTCTTTTGATGAGATAACCCTCCCTAAGCGTGTCCAGATGTTTATGAATCATCATCAGATTCTGGATTACCGTCGTTTTGCCGCAAAGGAGACCAATGATTTCCTGAATGAACAATGCCTGCTGATCAGGAAATATGCGAAGAATCAATGGATAACTACCAATTATATCCCCAATTATGACGAAGGTCATATCGGTGGCAGTCCCGCACTCGACTTCCAGAGCTATACACGCTATATGGTGTATGGCGATAACGAAGGCATCGGCCGTCGTGGTTATCGGGTAGGGAATCCGTTGCGTATTGCATGGGCGAATGACTTCTTCCGTCCTATACAGGGTACATACGGTGTGATGGAGTTACAACCGGGACAAGTAAACTGGGGCAGTATTAATCCACAACCACTTCCGGGAGCTGTCCGTTTGTGGATGTGGAGCGTATTTGCCGGTGGAAGCGATTTTATCTGTACATATCGTTATCGGCAACCTTTATACGGCACGGAGCAGTATCATTACGGAAGAGTGGGAACGGACGGCATAACCGTTACTCCCGGTGGAAGAGAATATGAAACCTTTATAAAAGAGATCCGGGAACTCCGTAAACATTATGCTCCCCGCGAAACGAAACCTGCCGATTATCTGGCCCGTCGTACCGCCATTCTTTTCAATCCCGAAAACTCCTGGAGCATCGAACGGCAGAAACAGAACCGCACATGGGATACTTTTGCACATATCGAGAAATATTACCGGACTTTAAAGTCATTTGGTGCACCTGTTGATTTTGTCTCCGAACAGAAGGATCTGACAGAATATCCTGTGGTGATAGCTCCTGCTTACCAACTGGCTGATAAGGAATTAGTAAGTAAATGGATTGCCTACGTGAAGAATGGCGGTAATCTTGTATTGACCTGTCGTACAGCACAGAAAGACCGTTATGGCCGTTTGCCGGAAGCTCCTTTCGGTTCTATGATCACTCCTCTGACGGGAAATGAAATGAACTTTTATGATCTGCTGTTACCGGAAGATCCGGGTACTGTTGTCATGAATGGAAAGCAATATGCGTGGAATACATGGGGAGAAATATTGATTCCCGCATCAGATTCGCAGGTTTGGGCGACGTATGCCAATGAATTCTATGAAGGTGGTCCTGCCGTCACGTTCCGCAAGCTGGGCAAAGGCACGGTGACATATGTCGGAGTGGACAGCCATAATGGTGCATTGGAAAAAGATATCTTGAAGAAATTATATGCGCAACTGAGTATTCCTGTGATGGATTTGCCTTATGGAGTTACGGTGGAATACCGGAATGGTCTGGGGATAGTGTTGAATTATGCTGATCATCCTTATACATTCAACTTACCTGAAGGAAGTAAGGTTTTGATAGGGACGAAAGAGATTCCGACAGCAGGGGTATTGGTATTTTCATTATAAATAGTGGTTGATAAGATTAAAAAGATAATATTAGGTGATGAAACAAATTGTTGGATTAGTGTTAATGCTGTGTTGTACACAGATGTTGGCTCAGGAGGTTTTTCCTGATGGTAAAGTAATCCCTGACTGGTTCAGGGAAAATAAGGAAGTAAATGTGAATGCTTTGGGAAAGAAATATAGCATTACCAATTATGGAGTAGTGAATGACAGTACGATTGTACAGACGAAGAAAATACAGGAAGTCATTGATCTGGCTGCCCGGAATGGGGGTGGAGTTATAGTTATTCCCAAAGGTACTTTCTTAAGCGGATCACTTTTCTTTAAGAATAATACTCATTTACATCTGGAAGAAAATGCAGTATTAAAGGGAAGTGATGATATCAGTCATTTTCCGGTGAAAATGACCCGTATGGAGGGACAGACTTTAAAGTACTTCATGGCTTTGGTAAATGCAGACGGACTGGATGGATTTACAATTTCCGGAAAGGGAACATTGAATGGAAACGGGCTTCGGTACTGGAAGTCGTTTTGGCTACGTCGTTCTATCAATCCGGATTGCACCAATATGGAAGAAATGCGTCCTCGCATTATTTATTTGTCAAACTGTAAGAATACTCAGATTGAGGGAATCAGAATTATGAATTCTCCTTTCTGGAGTACTCATTTCTATAAATGCAGTTTTTTGAAGTTGTTAAATCTTCGCATTACTTCGCCTGCCAGTCCTGTAAAAGCTCCCAGCACGGATGCAGTGGACCTTGATGTTTGTAATAATGTGCTGATAAAGAATTGTTATATGTCTGTCAATGATGATGCGGTGGCGCTGAAAGGTGGAAAAGGACCTTGGGCAGATAAAGATGCCAATAATGGAGAAAACTATGATATTATTATTGAAGACTGTACCTACGGATTCTGTCATAGCGCCTTTACTTGTGGTAGTGAGTCTATCCTTAGCCGGAATGTGATTGTCCGCCGTTGTAAGGTAGATAGAGCACGTGCTCTTCTAACTCTAAAGATGCGCCCGGATACACCGCAAAAATATGAGTATATTCTGGTAGAGGATATAACAGGGAATGTACAGAATTGTCTGAATATAGCTCCTTGGACGCAGTTTTACGATTTGAAAGATCGTAAAGATACTCCCCTTTCTTATTCTAATAACATTACGATGCGCAATATAGACATTGATTGTAATGTATTCTTTAATGTTAAGAAGTCTGATCAATATAAATTGTCAGATTTCTGTTTTGAGAATCTCACAGTGCGGGCTAAGAAAGGAAAAGTGGATCAGAGTATAATCGATTCATTTACGATGCATAATGTGAAGATAAACCAATAAAACGACAGAACGATGAAGACATTTTCACTCTTTATCTTTAGTTTATTAATCAGTATTGGCTATTTGTCGGGAGCAGACTGGAATGTGCAAATTGCCAGATATAAACAGGATAAGGCTTGTGCTATCAGTTATACATTTGATGATGGCCTGGCAGAACATTATACA
>ENA-UOOC01002136-UOOC01002136.1-human-gut-metagenome-genome-assembly--contig:-C48old-NODE-2136-length-15337-cov-4.184007_pt1 | contig 15337 bp, 10 predicted proteins | sample MGYA00242469_ERZ724016 | MGnify/ENA metagenome assembly ERZ724016 | reverse complement strand
GTGCTGGGCGGCGTATATGAATATCTGTGCAGCGTATTTACAGAGATTTTTCTCGGGACTACATTCTGGGATTACAGTGACATGCCCTTTAATATCGGCGGGAGAACCAACCTGCTGTATTGCATTTTCTGGGGGCTGTTATCCGTTGTCTGGGTAAAAATTTGTTATCCGACGATCAGCGGATGGATCGAAAAGCTGCCGCCCCTTGGAGCAAAAATTGCGACCTGGGCAGTTATCGTGCTGATGAGCTGCGATGCGGTGATTTCGGCAGGCGCCATGGTACGCTATGTGGAACGGCAGGATAGCGCGGCGGTGCAGGAGAGCAGTGCGGACGCAGGGACTGCCGCGGGCGTAGAAAACGCCGCGAAGGAGGAAAGCGTCGCGGACGCGGGGACTGCCGCGGGCACGGAAAACACCACAGGAACCGTGCGGGCGGAAAAGAAGAGCGTGATCGACACATTCTTTGACATCAATTACCCTGACGAGCGGATTGAGAAGGTGTGGCCGAACATGAAAGTGGAGGTGCAGTAAGGGGACATGGATCTTTTCGATTATATGAGACAGACCAATCAGGAAAAGGAAGCGCCGCTGGCGGCAAGGCTGCGGCCCCGGACGCTGGATGAGGTAGTCGGGCAGCAGCACATTATCGGAAAGGACAAGCTTTTGTACCGTGCGATTCAGGCGGACAAGCTTTCCTCCATCATTTTTTACGGACCGCCCGGAACGGGCAAAACGACTCTTGCGAGGGTGATCGCGAATACGACCAGCGCGGAGTTTATGCAGATCAATGCGACTGTGGCAGGCAAAAAGGATATGGAAGAGGTTGTCGCAAAGGCAAAGGACAACCGTGGAATGTTTGGAAAAAAGACGATCCTGTTCATTGATGAGATCCATCGGTTCAACAAGAGTCAGCAGGACTATCTGCTTCCCTTTGTGGAGGATGGAACCCTGATCCTGATCGGTGCGACGACGGAAAATCCGTATTTTGAGGTAAACGGAGCGCTGCTGTCCCGTTCGGTTATTTTTGAGCTCAAGCCGCTTTCAAAGGAAGATATCGAAGAACTGATCCGACGGGCAGTCTATGATCAGAGAGGAATGGGTGCCAATCAGGCACAGATATAGCCGGATGCGCTGGAGTTTCTGGCGGATATTGCAGGCGGAGATGCACGTGCGGCATTGAATGCAGTAGAGCTTGGCGTAATGACGACACAGCGCTCAGAGGATGGAAAAATCCATCTGACCCTGGAGGTTGCCCAGGAATGTATTCAAAAACGTGCAGTAAAATACGACAAAACAGGCGATAATCATTACGATACGATTTCGGCATTTATCAAGAGTATGCGGGGCTCCGATCCGGATGCGGCGGTTTATTATCTGGCGCGGATGCTGTATGCTGGGGAAAGCGTGACATTTATCGCCCGCAGGATGATGATCTGTGCGTCGGAGGATGTTGGCAATGCAGATCCGACAGCGCTGCAGGTAGCGGTTTCTGCATCCCTGGCAGCAGAGCGGGTGGGCATGCCGGAGGCGCAGATTATTCTGGCACAGGCGGCGGCCTACATTGCATGCGCGCCGAAAAGCAACGCAGCGGTCAACGCCATTGCGTCTGCAATGAAGACGGTGGAAGAAACCGGAAATCTGGCGATTCCGGTGCATTTGCAGGATGCCCATTATAAAGGAGCAGCAAAATTGGGACACGGAAAAGATTATAAATATGCACACGATTATCCAAACCACTATGTCAGACAGCAGTATTTACCTTATGAGCTGTCCGGAAGAGAGTTTTATCAGCCCGGTGGGATGGGATATGAAGTAAAAATCAAAGAGCACATGCAGCGGATACGCAGGGAAGCGGCTAAGACAGAACAAAAGCCGCAGGATGGAGAAGAGCAATGAAACAGATACCAAAGCGGGTCATGATCGTGTCCTTTGATGCGGTCGGAGCAAAGGACCTGGAATATTTACAGACCCTGCCGAATTTTCAGCGTTTTTTTGAACAGGCGGCGCTGTGCAGCCATGTAAACAGTGTGTGTCCGTCCCTGACCTATCCGGCCCATACATCCATTGTGACAGGGCGGATGCCGAAAAATCACGGGATTGTGAACAACACAAAAATCCAGCCCAACCGGAAGGATCCGGACTGGCTTTATCATCGCAAATGGATCCGCAGCACGACGCTTTATGACGAAGCGAAGAAAAAGGGAATGACGACGGCCGGGCTTTTGTGGCCTGTTGCAGCAGGCAGCAGGATGGACTACTATGTGCCGGAGATTATGGTGACACGCAAATGGCAAAATCAGATCCTGATGAATGCGACGAACGGTCCGTTGTTTTATCAGCTGGATCTGAACAAACGCTTCGGACAGTTGCGAAACGGGATCGCACAGCCTCAGCTGGACAATTTTATTCAGGCATGCGCGCTGGATACGATCTACAAATACAATCCGCAGCTGTTTTTGCTGCATCTGACGGATGTGGATGCGAACAGACATCTCTATGGCGTGGAGAGTAAGGAGGCAAAAGAAGCTCTTAAGCGCCACGATAAGCGTCTGGGCGAGATTGTAAGGGCACTGGAGGAAACCGGAGAGATGGAGAGCACGACGGTCGTGCTTCTGGGGGATCATTATCAGAAGGATGTGGACAAGGTTGCCTTCGTCAATCATGCACTGTGGAAAGCCGGCTTGCTGACGGTCCGCAACGGCAGGATCAAAAGCTGGAAGGCCTATGCAAAAAACTGTGACGGAAGCTGCTATATCTATCTGCATCCGTCTGTAGAAAACAATGCAGAAGTGCAAAAGCGTACAAGAAAAGTGCTGGAGACGCTGAAAGGACGGGAGGATTTTGGAATCGAAAGGATTCTGACCCGGGAAGAGGCAGCAAATATGGGCGCAGACGAAAACTGCTTTCTGATGCTGGAAGCAAAGGAAGGATGGTTTTTTCTGAACGAATGGGAACAGCTGACGGCAGCAGAAAAAGACTGCGCACATGGCATGAAGGGGACCCACGGGTATCTGCCGGGTGAGGCAGACTATCAGACCTTTTTTGCAATGTCGGGATGCAGTGTAAGAGCTGGTGCCAGGGTAGAAAAAAATATCGCGCTCTGGGATGAGGGCGCGACATTGGCAGCACTTTTGGAGATAGATCTCGGAAAAACAGATGGCAGTGTGATCCGGGAGATGCTGCAATAACATACTTTAAAACAGGGCGGTTGTCAGATACTGATAAATCTCCCTGTTATTTTTTTGCCAGTTTTCGCAAATGGAAATTGCGAGCTCTTCTGTAGGAACCGTAAGGCGGATGGTCACCAGGTTGACGTCCTTATCCACTGCAGTCAGCTCTGTTTCGAATTCCCCGTTGACAGCCTTATAGTAGTTGCTCTGGATCGAAGATTCGTTGCGCATTTCCAGTTCATTTTTTTTAAGATATTCGCCGATGTCTGTCTTGATCGCGTCACTGATGCGGTTCTCAAAATAGGAAAGGGTATTGCGGCCCTCATCTGTGATCTGCAGATGGGTTCGGTTGACCAGTGTTTTGGCAGTGATCAGCCCGGCCTGCGCCAGCTCATTGATAACCTGCTGCAGTGTCAGGTAATTGGTGTATTCTTTTTCCAGAATGAGATCGCTGACCTGCGCCATTGTGAGTGGAAAGGATACCTTGTTGAGCAGATAAAGAACGATCAGTTTATAGAGTGTAAGAGGTTCCTGGTTCATAATTATCCCCTTGTCTGAGATTTCGTTGTTTCATAAGGGCATGCAGCCCGTTTAAGACGTTTCGTTTCGAAAGACTCCACTGGGGCGCGATCAGGAGCTTGCGGGGACCGTCTCCGGTGACCCGGTGGAGGCAGATATCCGGAGAAAGTGCAGCGATACAGCTTGTCAGCAGATCGAGATATTCTTCCTGTGTCAGTACAGGAAGCTTTCCGGCTTCATAAAGCAGGGCAAGATCTGTTCCCTTTAAAATATGGAGAAGCTGCAGCTTGACACCAAAGGGATGCACCTGATTGACGGCACGGATACTTTCCAGCAGGTCAAGCCGGGTTTCCCCGGGGAGTCCGAGGATCAGATGGACGATAAAGGGAAGCCTTCTGGCATGGAGCTTTGCTGCAGCATCATAAAATACGGAGGTCGGATATCCCCGGCGGATCCTTGCTGCAGTGTGGTCATGAATGGACTGCAGACCAAGCTCGATCCAGATAAACCGGTCAGGATACAGTAACCGGAGGCGGTCAAGTCCCTCCAGAATGATATCGGAAAGACAATCCGGGCGCGTCGCAATGGAAATGCCTGCGACCTCCGGGGAGGAAAGTGCTTCTTCATAACAGGAAAGCAGTCTGTCCGGATCACCATAAGTGTTGGTATATGCCTGAAAATAGGCGATCAGAGACGGTTTGCCGGGTTCCGGTATCCATTTGGAGGACAGAAGTGACTTTGCCTGAGTTAACTGGTCTGTTACAGAAAGCTGCCGGAAAGCAGCAAAATCGCCGCTTCCGCCTGCAGAGCAGAAAATGCAGCCTCTTGTATCGAGGGTGCCATCCCGGTTGGGACAGGTACAGCCGATATCAAGCGCAGCCTTGTAAAGCTTTCGTCCGTATGTATTTTTACACCAGGCGTCCAGCGAATAGTAGGGCTTCTGGTGCCAGAGATCAACGGATGTTTTTCTTGACTGCATCTGCAACAACGTCCGCAACTCTGGGATCGAATGCTTCTGGCATTATATTGTTTTCGTTTAATTCTTCGTCATAAACTTGGGCTGCGATGGCATTAGCGGCAGCCAGCTTCATTTTATCGGTGATCTGTTTTGCATGTCCTTCCAGAGCACCGCGGAAGATGCCGGGGAATGCGACAACGTTGTTGACCTGGTTCGGGAAATCGCTGCGTCCGGTGCCGACAACGCGTGCCCCTGCTTTTTTTGCGAGATCAGGCATGATCTCAGGAACGGGGTTAGCCATTGCAAACAGAATAGCATCGGAATTCATGGAAGCCACCATCTCTTCCGTCACAATACCTGGAGCGGAAACGCCGACGAAAATATCAGCACCCTTTAAAGCATCTGCAAGGGAACCGGTTTCGTGAGCCAGATTGGTGCGTTTTACCATCTTTTCCTGCATCCAGTTTAAGCCCTCTGCGCCATCGCAGAGAATGCCGGATTTATCGCACATAATGATATTAGAAAAGCCGTAGGTCAGCAGCAGGCGGGTGATGGCAACTCCTGCGCTTCCTGCGCCGTTTACAACAACGCGGCAGTCTTCCTTTTTCTTACCGACTACCTTTAAGGCATTGATGATGCCGGCGAGTACAACAATAGCAGTTCCGTGCTGGTCATCGTGGAAAACAGGGATATCCAGAGTCTCTTTTAAGCGCTCTTCGATTTCGAAGCAGCGAGGTGCACTGATATCTTCCAGATTGATGCCGCCAAAAGCGGGAGCAAGCCAGGTAACAGCTTTGATGATCTCTTCCGTGTCCTGAGTATCCAGGCAGATGGGAACTGCGTTGACACCGCCGAATTCTTTAAATAAGACAGCCTTGCCTTCCATAACGGGCATAGCGGCCTTCGGACCGATATTGCCGAGGCCCAGTACGGCGGAACCGTCGGAAACAACAGCTACAGTGTTTGCTTTCATCGTATAGGTGTAAGCGGCAGCCGGGTCTTTTGCAATGACCTTACAAGGCTCCGCAACGCCGGGAGTATAGACAAGTGCAAGGTCTTCACGGGTGCGGACGGGTGTTTTGGAAACGGTTTCAAGCTTTCCCTGCAGCTTCTCATGCAGTTCCAGCGCTTTCTCCTGATTTGTCATTTGATTTGCCTGCTTTCTTTTTTATTTAATAAGGAATGATGATGTCGGGGCATACGCGCCATTCGTAGCTCTCTGTATATCATCATATCTGATTTATTTGAGTGAATCAAGGAAAAAATCTTCCTATTCTGTTTTGAGTGTGATACAATGAGCGAAACAGAAGGAGACGTTTGACTTGTGTCTCCGATGTGTAATAAAATTCACTAAAATGACAGGCACTTTTGATTTCTGACAAAAGACCGCTGTTTCCCGGATCGGGATGTTCTGGCGCATTTCAAAAAGATCGTTTCATGTAGAATTCCGTATGAAAATCAGGGACGAATCACGATGGCAGTAAAGGGAGTAAAGATTGAAAAATAAAAATTTTCAATCGCGAGATTTGTGTCTGCGCGCACTTGACACAAACTCGACATGCGCAAAAAGCGTGCGCAGAAATGAGAGGAAAAAATGATAAGAGAAAAATATGAATCTCTGGCAGTGCATGATCTGAAGGAGATTGCAAAAGCAAGGGGGATAAAAGGACTTTCTACAATGAAAAAGGCGGAAGTCATTGATGCGATGCTGAGGTTGGATGCCCAGGAGAATGCAGAAATCAAAACAGAACGCAGCGTCCCGGAGAACCGCCCGGCAGAGCGCAAGGATGCCCCGGAGAAGGACGCGGCAGAGCGCAAGGATGCTCTAAAGAGGGACGCGGCAGAGCGGGAGGATGCTCCGAAGAGGGATGCGGCAGAGCGCAAGGATACCCCGGAGAAGGGCGCAGTGGAAAAGCAGGATCCTCATGACGGTGGGACAGAACCGGAGAGCAGAGCAGGGGATCGGGAGGAAAGACGGCAGCAGAGAACAGGAAAGCGCTTTATTAGCAATGGTTCTTATCATAATGGACGGACAGGAAGCCGCGACAACAATGGTGCGCGGGAAAATACTGCAGCTGCAGCGTCCCGTGCTGCTGCGCCTGTGGCAGAAGAGGCACAGAATCGTGTGAGCGCGCCTGCACCTCGTTATAATGAGCGCTACAACAGTCCGTATAATCGTGGAACTGCACCGATCCAGAGTCCAGAGGACGACAAGTTCCCGACAGAGCTGGACAGCGGCATTACGGTAAAGGGTATCCTGGAGGTCATGGCTGAGGGCTATGGCTTTATCCGCTCGGATAATTATATGCCGGGAGATAATGATATTTACGTGGCACCCAGCCAGATTCGTCGGTTCAATTTGCGGACAGGCGATATTTTAGAGGGAAATACCAGAGTGCGGACACAGAATGAAAAATTCTCTGCCCTGCTTTATGTCAAGACGATCAATGGTTATACCACAGAGGAAGCATCCAGACGAAGCAACTTTGAAGATATGACGCCGATCTTTCCGAACAGCAGACTGAAAATGGAACGCTTCGGCTGCCCGGTGGCGATGCGGGTCATGGATTTGTTAAGCCCCATCGGTAAAGGACAGAGAGGTATGATTGTGTCCCCGCCGAAGGCTGGTAAGACAACCCTATTAAAAGAAGTGGCCATGTCGGTAAAGAAAAATTATCCGAACCTGCATCTGATCATTCTCCTGATCGATGAACGTCCGGAGGAGGTAACGGACATGAAGGAGACGGTGGCAGGGCCGAACGTTGAAGTGATCTATTCCACATTTGACGAATTACCGGAACATCATAAACGAGTTTCCGAAATGGTTATTGAGCGTGCAAAGCGTCTGGTCGAGCATAAACAAGACGTTATGATCCTGTTAGACAGTATTACCCGTCTGACCCGTGCCTACAACCTGGTGGTTCCGCCCAGCGGACGTACCCTGTCCGGTGGTATTGACCCGGCGGCATTGCATATGCCGAAGCGCTTTTTTGGTGCAGCCCGCAATATGCGCGAGGGCGGAAGCCTGACGATTCTGGCCACTGCACTGGTGGACACCGGATCCAGGATGGACGATGTCATTTACGAGGAATTTAAAGGAACCGGTAATATGGAGCTTGTGCTGGATCGAAAGCTGTCTGAACGCAGAATTTTCCCTGCCATCGACATCCCCAAAACCAGCACGAGAAGAGAAGATCTGCTGCTGAGTGCAGAGGAGATGGAAGCAATCAACGTGGTGCGCCGCGCGTTGAATGGTATGAAATCCGATGAAGCTGTGGATAAGGTGCTGGATCTGTTTGCAAAGACGAAAACCAATATAGAGTTTGTGCAGACGGTGAGAAAGATGAGATACCTGTAAAAATACAGCGCATGCAATAAAAGGTACGAGTGAACTGTAACTAATAAAATACGAAAGAGGGAGCGATCGGAACTGCCGACCGCTCCTTTTTTGTCCGTTCATTGAAAAATCTGCACCGGATGTTCTTCCTTTTCAAGGAAATCAAAAAAATACTTGCATAGGGCAAAAGTTTATGCTATATATAGTTGCATAAAATATACAACGAAAGGAAAGCGAACGATGAAGCTGCAGGAAACCCTGGAACATCTGAATTTTTCAAGGCTGGAAGCACAGATTTATATGGCATTGATCGGTTCTGAGCCCATGTCTGCCTATCAGCTGGCAAAAAAAATCGCAATTGCGCGCCCTTCTATTTACAATGCGCTGGAGCACATGCTGGATAAGGGAATGGTGGAGCTGGTTCCGGATCAGACAGCACTGTATGCCGCCCAGGAGCCGGAGGTGCTTTTGGGGCGGATGCAGGCGGAAATGACAGCAAACCTTTCTCTTGCCAGGCAACAGCTGGAAGAATATGAGACGGCGAAGCAGCCGGAGGTGCATTTCGTATTCCGGGGCTTTGAAACGGCGATAGCAAGGGCAGGGAAGCTTCTGGAGGATGCCCGGGAGGAGGTTTATCTGAATGCGGATTTTGATCTTTCCTGTTTTGCAGAGACCTTCCATCGGCTAAAGAAAAAAGGCGTGCGGATCGTTGCGTTTTCCTTTTATGATCTTGGACTGAACCGGGAGGATGTGGAGTTTTATACCCACGGAGGAATGCTGACAGCACATCAGCCCTCCCGTCTGATGCTTGTGACAGACAGGCAGATGACGCTGACAGCGGACTGCGGTGCATTTGCCAACTGGAGCGGTACGGTCAGCAACAATGGGCTGATGGTGAAAATTTTGTCGGAGCATATTCAACACGACATCACCCTGTTGCAGCTGCAGGAAAAGTATGGACTGGAAATGCATTGAAATGAGATCGGCTGCAGTTCGAAAGGATGCAGCCTGGAAAAAGGAGGTCTGAACATGATTCATTTAGAAGCGGTTTATCATAGAGCGTCACAGCAGTTTTGCTATGCATTGAATGAGGAAATTTTGATGGTAGGGCTGCAGACCGGAGAAGAAGTGGAACAGGTTTGGATTCATTATGGCGACCCGTTTTCTACTGGTATTCTGGGCGGAAACGAGGCTTGGGAAGGCAGTCGGGAGGAGATCGTGACAAAAATGCGTCTGCCCCAGCACCTCTGGTGGGAAATTCCCGTGCAGCCTCCCTATAAACGGTGCCGGTATTTCTTCGAGCTGCAGGCAGGAGCAGAACGGGTCTTTTATTTTGAGGATGGCTTTCATTCGCCAGAGGATGTGAAAAACGGACAGCTGGGACAGTGCTTTACGTTTCCGTGGATGAATCCGGTGGATATCAACGTGACGCCGAAGTGGGTGCGGGAGACGGTCTGGTATCAGATTTTTCCGGAGCGCTTTTGCAACGGCAACAAAGAAAATGATCCGGACTGGGTAAAGCCCTGGGGATACCATACCGTAAGTAATCTCGATTTTTACGGCGGCGATCTGGATGGAATTCGTCAGAAGCTTCCTTATTTACAGGAGCTTGGTATTACCGGACTGTATCTGACGCCGGTGTTTGAATCTCCCTCAAGTCATAAATATGATACGACAGATTACCGGAAGATCGATCCGGGCTTCGGAGATGAAAAGACTATGAAGCTGCTCGTTAAGGAGGCCCATGACAGAGGCATTCGCGTGATGTTGGACGGTGTATTCAACCATTGCGGCAGTAACTTTTTACCGTGGCGGGATGTGATGGAAAAGGGGCCCAAGTCCCCCTATTACGACTGGTTTATGATCAATCGCTGGCCCTGCCGGGAGCAGGAGGGCAGCACCCGGGATGGACGCTATTATTCCTTTGCCTTTGCGGAGCGGATGCCAAAGCTCAATACGAGTGAAAAAAAGGTGCGGGACTATTTTTTGGATACCGTTCGTTATTGGATTGAGACATTTGACATTGATGGACTTCGGTTAGATGTTGCAAACGAAATCTCCCATCTGTTTTGCCGTGAGCTGCGGCAGATGACAAAGCAGTTAAAACCGGATTTTTATCTGCTGGGGGAAATCTGGCATGACGCAATGCCGTGGCTTGGCGGGGACGAATTCGACGCCGTTATGAACTATCCCTTTGCTGCAGCCATCCGGGAGTTTTGGTATCAGCCGGAAAAGACGAAATCGGATTTGGAAGAGGCGATTCATGAAAATCTGGTGCGTTATATGCGTCAGACGACAGAGGTTTTGTTTAACCTTCTGGATTCCCATGATACAGATCGGCTGATCCATCAGACAGGTGGAAATCAGGATCTCTTTTTCCAGCAGCTTGCAATGCTCTTTACAATGCCTGGAAGTCCCTGTATCTATTATGGGACGGAAATCGCGATAGAGGGCGGCGCTGACCCGGATTGCAGACGCTGTATGCCATGGGATCAGATCGAACAGGGAAACTATGCAGAGATTACGGAGCAGGTAAAGCAGCTGATAGCCCTACGCAAAGAGCCTGCGGCCCGCAGCATGGAAAACACATTTGAAAATAATAACAGCTCTGACCGGGTGGTGGAATATGTCAAAACCGGGGCAGAGGGCAGCAGGCTCCGGGTTGTGTTGAACGCATCCGGAAAAGAGACCGATATGGAGACAGAGGGCAGCGTGCTGTTTGCAAGAGGTTATGAGAATGGGGTGCTGCGCGCAGGCGGCGCATTGGTGGAACGACTGTAAAACAAGGATTTCCGGTCAAACCGCAGCGAAAGAGGACAAAAATTTCACCAAAACTTTACCGGCATGTATATTGACAGAAGACTTTGCATATGATAACCTTACTGCTAAACAAAATTCCCTGTGAGGGAGTAGCGAGCGCAGCAAGTGCAGCTGCCGGGATGGAACAGAGCCGGCGGATCGCCTTTGCATCAGCGTAACAAGTCAACAACCCCGATCCTATGCCGATCTGGCTTGTTTTAAATTGCGAGACTCAGATACTGTTTTCTTTTTGAAAAGCAGTATTTGGGTCTTTTGTGATTCAAGACAATAGAGCGATCACGAAGTGAGAGATCTATTGTACGAAAAACACCATCGGGAGGAAAAAGAATGAAGTATTATTGTGAAGACTCACAACAGGTACTGCAGGAGCTGAACAGCCAAAAAAGCGGCCTGACGGAAAAAGAAGCGGCAGAGCGGCTTTTGCAGAACGGGGCAAATGAGTTAAAAGCGGCGAAGGGAAAATCCCTGCTGCGCCGGTTTGCGGAACAGGTGGCAGATCCGATGATCGTGATCCTGCTGGCGGCAGCGGCCATCAGCGGTGTGCTTGCAGTCCTGGAAAATGACAGCTTTGCGGATGTCATCATTATCCTGGCAGTGGTCCTGATCAATGCCGTGCTGGGTGTGTATCAGGAAAGCAAGGCGGAAAAGGCGATCGAAGCGCTGCAGGACATGGCAGCGGCCACGTCAAAGGTTGTGCGGGACGGGAAAATGTCCTCGATTTTGAGCAAAGACCTTGTGGTGGGGGATATCATCTGTCTGGAAGCAGGGGATGCGGTTCCGGCGGATGCAAGGATTCTGGAAAGCGCAAGCCTGAAAGCGGAGGAAGCTGCACTGACAGGAGAATCCGTGCCGGTCACGAAGCTGATCGATCAGATCTTTTTGGCAGACGGGGAACGGGATGTACCCCTGGGCGACCGTAAAAATATGGTTTATATGGGAAGCACGATCGTATATGGACGTGCTGTGGCAGTCGTAACGGCCACCGGTATGGATACGGAAATGGGAAAAATTGCGGATGCTCTGTCTCAGGCTCAGGAAGGACAGACACCGCTGCAGAGAAAACTGACACAGCTTTCGAAGGTGTTGACAAAGCTGGTGATCGGAATCTGCGTACTGGTTTTTGCGATTCAGATGATCCGGGCAGGCAGCCTGAATTTTGAGGTTGCGCTGAACTCCTTTATGATCGCGGTTTCCCTTGCAGTGGCGGCGATCCCGGAAGGACTTGCGGCAGTTGTGACAGTCGTACTTTCCATCGGTGTAACGAACATGTCAAAACGAAACGCGATTATCCGCCGGCTGACTGCAGTGGAAACCCTTGGCTGTGCCCAGGTGATCTGCTCGGATAAGACCGGAACGCTGACGCAGAACCAGATGACAGTTGTAGATTCCTTCGGAGCAGAAGAGAAGGAGCTTTCGGCAGCAATGGCACTGTGCAGTGACGCAGAGCTGGATGCAGACGGTAACGTGACAGGAGAACCGACGGAGGCTGCCCTGGTTGTCTGGGCGAACCGGATCGGGCAGGATAAGAATCTTTTAAAACAGAGTATGCCCCGTGTGATGGAGGCTCCCTTTGATTCCGGACGGAAAATGATGTCCACGATCCATAAACGCAAGGACGATTATATTCAGTTTACAAAAGGGGCGCCGGATGTGGTTCTCACTCGTTGTGCATTTTATCTGGAGGATGGACAGCTTCTGCCCATGACAGAAGAATATCGGAAAAAGGTTCTGCAGGCAAATAAGTCCATGGCAGATCGGGCACTGCGTGTGCTGGCATGCGGACAGAGAGTCTGGACGAAAAAGCCGGAAAGCGAGGATGCGGATCTGCTGGAGCAGGAGCTTTGCTTTTTGGGACTGTGCGGCATGATCGATCCGGTGCGTCCGGAGGTAAAGGCAGCAATTGACGAATGTCGGGAAGCGGGTATCCGACCGGTTATGATCACGGGCGACCATGTGGATACGGCAGCAGCGATCGCAAAAGAGCTTGGTATTTTACAGGATGGCAGCCTGGCAGTGACCGGAGCAGAGCTGGAAAAAATGGATGATGCAGAATTCGCAGAAAAGTTCCGGAACATCAGCGTTTATGCCCGCGTACAGCCAGAGCACAAGACCCGTATCGTAAACGCCTGGAGAAATGCCGGCTATGTGACGGCAATGACCGGTGACGGCGTTAACGACGCGCCCTCCATCAAGGCTGCGGACATCGGCATCGGAATGGGCATCACAGGAACGGACGTTACCAAAAATGTGGCAGATATGGTGCTGGCGGACGATAATTTTGCAACGATTGTCGGCGCGGTGGAAGAGGGCCGCAGAATCTATGACAACATCCGGAAGGCAATCCAGTTTCTGTTAGGCTCCAATATGAGTGAAGTGCTGAGTATTTTCTTTGCGACACTTCTGGGCTTTACGATTCTGCAGCCGGTGCATCTTCTGTGGATCAATCTTGTAACGGACTGCTTCCCGGCGCTGGCGCTGGGTACGGAAAAGGCAGAGCCGAACATTATGAAGCGCAAACCCAGAGATGCGAAGGCAGGGATTTTTGCAGATGGAATGGGCTTTGATATTGCTTATCAGGGACTTTTGGTAACAGCACTGGTCATGGTTTCCTATTTTATCGGACATTTCATGGAAACCGGAGAGTGGACCATCACAAACAGCGCCCATGGTACTACGATGGCGTTTGTTACGATGTCGATGGCGGAAATTTTCCACAGCATGAATATGCGTTCCCAGAGAGGAAGTATTTTCAAGCTTGGCTCGAAAAACTGGCTTCTGCTTGGAGCGGCAGTGGTTTCGCTGCTTGCAACTACTGCAGTGTGTGAGATCCCGCTGCTTGCCGGGGCATTTGGCTTTACGAGTGTGGAGCCTGCAGAGTATCTCGTTGCACTACTTTTGAGTGTGCTGGTAGTTCCCATCGTGGAGCTTGTAAAGTGGATCCAGCGGCGCAGTGCGAAACACGAGGACTGATCGGCGCAGGTTGAACCACAGAACTGTAACCTGTTTAGAGTCAACAGATGCGAATATACGCAACTGTTGACTCTGTGCTTTTTACGGGATATAATTGGAAAGAGCTGCAGCTGTTGAAACCAACAGACTGCAGGTTTATCAGGATGCGGCAGGCTGCAGACAGCACTGTAGTATCCCAAGAGAAGCGAGAGGGACAGGCATATGAGCAAAAAGATTATTTTAACGGGGGATCGCCCCACAGGACGTCTTCATGTGGGCCATTATGTAGGCTCTTTGAAGGAGCGTGTAAGACTGCAGAATTCCGGTCAGTTTGACGAGATTTATATTATGATTGCGGATGCACAGGCGTTGACAGACAATGCAGAGCATCCGGAAAAGGTACGTCAGAACATTTTACAGGTAGCGCTGGATTATCTGGCATGCGGCCTTGATCCGGAAAAGGCAACGATTTTCACAGAGCTGACCTTTTACTATATGAATCTGGTAACGGTTTCCAGAGTACAGAGAAACCCTACCGTTAAAGCAGAGATCCAGATGCGTAATTTCGAAGCAAGCATTCCGGTTGGATTTTTCTGCTATCCCATCAGCCAGGCTGCGGACATTACTGCATTCCGTGCAACCGCTGTTCCGGTTGGCGAAGACCAGCTGCCGATGCTGGAACAGTGTAAGGAAATCGTACATAAGTTCAACAGCGTTTATGGGGACACCCTGACAGAGCCTGAAATCATCCTGCCCTCCAATAAGGCATGCCTAAGACTGCCCGGTATCGACGGCAAGGCGAAGATGAGCAAATCCCTTGGCAACTGTATCTATCTGTCCGACACAGAAGCAGATGTGAAGAAAAAGGTTATGAGCATGTTCACAGATCCGAACCATTTGCGTGTGGAGGATCCCGGCAACGTAGACGGAAACCCTGTATTTATCTATCTGGATGCGTTCTGCAGACCGGAGCATTTTGCAGAGTTTTTACCGGATTACCAGAATCTGGACGAATTGAAAGCACATTATCAGCGGGGCGGTCTGGGCGACGTCAAAGTGAAGAAGTTCTTAAACAACGTTATGCAGTCTGAGCTTGCGCCGATCCGTGAGAGAAGAAAATACTGGGAAGAGCATCTGACGGATGTTTACGACATTCTGAAAAAGGGCAGTGAGGTTGCAGAAGCAAAGGCTGCGGAAACCTTAAAGGATGTCAAGGCAGCGATGAAGATCAATTACTTCGAGGACAGCAGCCTGTTAAAGGGCGAATGAAAAATATCTGCGTGTTTCGCGGAAAAATAAAGAATTATCGGAAATAATCAGGGCGTGTGAAGGATGAGAAATCATTTTTTGCACGCCCTGATTTTATTCTGCGGCAACACTGCGACTGAGATGACAAATCCGCTTGCATCTATCGGTGCGATGGGATATCATTTTGGAAATACAGTCAATAAGGAAGCCCTCCGGATGTGATATTCCTCCGATGTCCAAATGGGAAAATATCGACGCGTTCTTTGTGGCTGTATCGGAATATCATGATGCCAGGGTCAAAAGGTCTAAGCCCACATGAGCTTGCTCATAGGTGGG
>ENA-UOOC01002123-UOOC01002123.1-human-gut-metagenome-genome-assembly--contig:-C48old-NODE-2123-length-15423-cov-4.365890_pt1 | contig 15423 bp, 15 predicted proteins | sample MGYA00242469_ERZ724016 | MGnify/ENA metagenome assembly ERZ724016 | reverse complement strand
GGGGTGCTAAAACCAGTAACAAATTTATCACGAAAGGATGATACTATGAATCTTAAAACACAATTCAGAGGTGACGCCTACGATTAAAGTCTGCGATGCAATTATGGGCACCGGTAAATCCAGTGCCGCAATTGCGTATATGAACAGTCACCCAAACGGCAAGTTCATTTACATAACACCTTACTTAGATGAAGCCAACCGTATAAAGAAAGGATGTCCCCTACTCCATTTTACAGAGCAAAGCAATAAATTAAGCAGCTACAACTTCAAAAAGTCTGTTCACACTGCTGCTCTTATAAGTAAGGGTAAGAACATTGCCACAACACACCAAGCTTTCAAATCATACACCTCTACAATGTTGGACGATATTAAGCGTCATGAATACACCTTGATAGTTGATGAGAATGTTGATGTGCTTGAGAGCGTGGATTTCCATCCAGACGACCTGAAGCTTGCTGTTGATGCTGGATATATTTCTGACGACAACGGCACCTATTCCATCTGTAAAAATGACTATCATGGAAAGGCTTTCTGGGAGATGTTCAATATGCTGCGCTCAAGAGATTTGGTTCGCATTACAGCAGAGGGAAAAGACTCGCTGTTCTATTGGGTTCTCCCGCCTGAGCTATTTACATCTTTTAAAGACGTTTATATCCTCACCTATCTTTTTGAGGGGCAGAGCCTGTACTACTTTATGAAGATATACAATCTACCCTATACTCAAATAGGAATTGAGAGAACTTCTGACGGCGGGTATCGTTTTGGTGAATACCCCGGATATTGTCCTGAGTATGTCGCTCGTCTAAAAGACAAGCTACATATTTTGGAGAGACCAAAGCTTAACGAAATCGGAGACGATTATTATGCGCTGTCTAAAAACTGGTACTCGAAGGATGGGTCTGATGTAGAACTGATGCGAAACAATCTAAATAACTTCTTTAGGAATATCATGACCGAAGTCCCATCCTCGCGCCGACTGTGCGGAGTTTATAAGGATGCCTTCACCAAAGTGAGAGGCAAGGGATATGCGAAGTCCTTTTTAACGTTCAACTCTAAAGCTACAAATGCCTACAGGGATCGGATATGCCTAACGTATATCGTAAACCTATTTATGAACGTTAATGAGAAACAGTTTTATCTGTCCCATGGCATTGAACCTGATGAGGACATATATGCTCTATCAATCATGGTGCAATGGATTTGGCGCTCCGCTATCCGAGACGGCGAAGAGGTCTATTTATACATACCAAGCAGGCGCATGAGAACCCTGCTTATAAACTGGATGAACAGTTTATCTAAAACGCAAGACGGAGGTGAAACGAATGAAGAAAAAGAGCTGTGAGAATTGCTTTTTCAACTACCGCTGTGATTCACATGTGCTATGCGATGACTATATCCCAGACATTGAAGACAATGAAGATAAGGCTTACGGAGCCATCGTAGAGAAGAAACGCCGCGATTATTATAATGAATGGTTTACATACATAGACGACAATATCGAAAATTATGAATGATGGTGAGGTGGATAGATGCCGGAATATAAGGACACATTTGAATTCAAACTGTTCCCTCAATATACATATACAAAGCTCCAACAGAAACGTTTCAGGCTCTTTCAGGGCAGAGTTGAGCATTATCGCAAAATAATAAACTATGCTGACAGTTTCGGCGAGCCAAACATCATCAACTTAGTTTACATGATTGGATATAACAAGAACATTCGGGCATATGTGCAGAAAACCAAAAGCAATGTCGTAGTCTTATGTGCCGATATCCCAGAGCATATCAGGAAAGCTCACGATGACTACGTTGGACTTATTAACGAACTAAAACCATGCGGATATGCAAATGCAGATGGAGAACTCACGAAATATTTCTATATGTATTTGAAGTCATTCCCTGATACTGAGGATACACATCGATGGCAGAAGACTGTATCTGCATATAAAGACGCTGCAATATATGCAGAAAAATGCTTTAAGCGTTATATAATCTGTGACAAAATGCATCCCGAAAAGACCATTGCCCATGAAAATCTCGACTGGATAATAAAGAGATATTTCCCACGCGGCAGAGAGGAACAAGGGTGTGGCAATGCTGCCGTTCGTCCAACGCAAGTGTCTAAAGCAGTGCTGAGCGGACTGAGACATGAAGATAACTCGAAACTTTTTGGTCTGCCAAAGGACAGCATACCATCGCAGAGCTTTAATACGGCTATCAAGAGATGCGTCATGGACATCAATACCGAAATAAGAGATAAAGGCTTTGTGAACCTATATGATATATGTAAGGATATGTGTAAGCCGCCATACGGATGGGGCGAGGATTGCCACGCAGGTTATTGTTTCGGATATGCTCTTAGTAATTATGTGGACAAGTATTACATTTGGGACAGTGTCACGACTTTTGCACTAAATGAAGAGCTTGCTCAGGTTATTTGTACTGCTTTGCTCAGGATTAGTGGCATAACAGACTTAGAAGGCGTCAAGGTACGGCAATATAGTAATAGATTTATCCTGTTTAAAGAAGATTCTTGGAGGTTAGTCAACCGGTTCTCGCTGATGTTCAGAGTAGAAGAGAAGCTACCGTTCGATTATATGTTGAGCGATATAAGGAAGTCCATAGAAAAGAAAACACGGATTCCCGTTTCAATTATCGATGAGGTGTTAGCCAAGATATTAAGACGTGAAGATGGCTACGTCGCAATATCTAACGAAGACCTTAAGCGTATGCTTAAATATTTCACTTGGGATAGATGCAAGGATATCAAAGAGAAGTACGACAGAATAGATGATTATACCTATGAGCAAATTAAAGCAAGATATCCTGATAAACAGATTCGCATGGACGAGATCATTCATTTCTGTACTACTCAATGTTCGGGCTGGCTCTGGATGCCGGAGATGTTTTGGAGGCTTGTTGATGATTGTTTAAACGACAGATGGCCGCCGGGATTCAAGACATTAGTTGACGATTATAGAGAGAAAAGGGATATAGGTGATAGTACATGATGAAGTGCTGTGATTGTGATAAGGAACTATCCAAGGATGAGATTGGCGCAAATCGGAAGATGCTCGCACGGGATATCAAGGAATTCTTCTGCCTTGATTGCTTAGCCGAATATTTAGACACAACTCCCGATGAGCTCCTAATCAAAATAGAAGAGTTTAAAGAGCAAGGCTGCACCTTGTTCGGATAATTAATGAGGTGATACTATAAGCAAACAATTAGCGTGTCAAAAATTTATCTACAAAATACATAGTAGTCGGCTTCGCAAGGAACGTTGGAGGCTGACACTTCCGATTGGAGAAGCCCGAAGAAATGATGAAGTCATATCGCTCGCCGACAGTCAACTGCTACGCTGGATTGATGATATGAACGGCATCACCGATGCAGATAAGAAAGCCCGCGATATAAAGAGCAGAATTAAACGGCTGCGTAAGGAGCCAAGCAGCTACCAAACCAAGAAGGAAATACGGAAGCTATACTCCGATTTGGATACACTGCAGTTCAAGCCCGATTATATGTGTCTGATTATTGACAGAGAAAAGGATTATTACAGAGCATGTTGTGGCTTTAGCATTAACGGTGTGAACTATGTGCGTCTGCTTGGTACCAATGGTGGGATTAAGAACTCCACAATAGTCTTTGTGAGTGAAAGAGTTTCCGAAGAGCTTCGCAGACGGATTGATAACGGTCGAGACCCGAATAAGGAAATGGTGACAGCTAAGCTCGAAGCGTATAAAGCACTTACCTGCAGTGCATCTGTACCCGTATCCAATCCAAATGGAGTATTGGTGATAAGTGATGCTGAGACCGAGTTCTTGTCTGACACGATATATTTGTCTGACGAGACCGATGGTGAGCCTTTAATGGAAGAACGCAAAGACCAACTGATTAAGCTTAATACCTCTGATGGCTGCGGTATGATGCTTCCCTCTCTTGCTGAGCGGTGGAGTAAGGAACTTGGGCTTGATTATATGATGAGCGGGTGCAACACCAGATTCAGCTTTGAAAAAGGGATGGTGTTTACCTTTGACTTCTTGGATTTTGCCGATAAAGTGGCAAACAAATACATAGTGCAGGACGCGTGGGGAAATCCAGTGGATATCAGAAGCGTCGAATTGATACTAACTACCTCCATGGTGAAGTTATGGGATAGTTATAAGAGCTGCGACGACTACCTTGAGGCTTCGTATTCTAACGGATATACGTTTGGCATAGCAAAAACTTGTCCAAAGAGACTTGAAAGTGAACGGAATCTGAACTATCAATTCATTCAGAGCTATGACCTTGAAGACAGTGATATTGATGAGCTAATCTCCCCTACTTTGAATGAGATACAGGATGTGCTCGGTGGAGACTGGAGAAAAGCGGTACTGTTTCTCAGTGGGATTGGGCTCAACGAAAACAATGTTGCCCGGTTGCCAAATGATTTCATCAAGGCAATGATGATAGACAGAAGAATACTGAATGATCCATTTGTCCAAAAAAGCATATATCAGCTCATATTCAATCGCATTAACGAGGCAAAGGTGGGAGTTTTAAAAGTTCACGGTAACTACTCTATCGTTTCCGGAGACCCTTACTTGTTGTGCCAACACATGTTCGGTATGGATAAAACAGGACTACTGAAAGCCGGAGAGATATATAACAAGTATTGGGCAGATGTCGGTGCGGAAAGTTTAGCGTGTTTCAGAGCTCCAATGACCTGTGCGAATAACGTGCGACTGGTTCATCCCGTAAAAAATCAAGAAACCGATTACTGGTATCAATATATGACCTCATGTACGATATTTAATTCTTGGGATACTGCCACGGCAGCCCTGAACGGGATGGATTTTGATGGTGACTTAGTTATGCTCACTGATAATCATGTGCTTGTAAGTAAGCTGAAGCCACAGCCAGCGTTGATGTGTATTCAGCGCAAGGCAGATAAGAAGATTCCAAGTGAGGAGGACTTTATACGTTCTAATATTGAAAGCTTTGGAAATGATATTGGGCAGACCACTAATTGGATAACATCAATGTTCGAGGTCAGAGCAGGATTTCCGGAAGACTCTAAGGAATACAAAGAGCTATCATATAGGATTAAGTGCGGTCAGCTATATCAGCAAAATGCGATAGATAAAGCTAAGGGAATTATCTGCAAGCCGATGCCGATTACTTGGCATGATAGACGCTCGGCGAATAAAATCGAGGACGAATCCAAGAGAGGGTTCTATCGCAGCATTGTATCAGAAAAGAAACCGTATTTTATGAGATACATATATCCCCCGCTTATGAAGCAATACAATACATATATCAAAAGCACCAATAAAAATGCTCTGCGAGAATTTCAGTTGACAATTCCTGAGTTGCTGTCCGTGCCAGAAGAGAAGCTAAGCAATAGGCAAAAAGAGTTCCTGCGATATTATCGCATGAAGATGCCGGTTGGTACAAACGGTTGTGTGGTAAACAAAATTTGTAAGATGTTTGAGGATAGATTTGATAGAAGCACAAGCAATTATCCATTAGCCTTGAACTTTGACTACAGGGTCATGCGAAGTGACGCTGAATATACTACAGACCAGTATTATGCAGTCAAGAAGCTCTATATGGACTACAATAAGCGATTGAAGAATTATGCCGTATTTAACTACTACGAAAGAGTAGATGAATATGATGTTGCCAGAGAGCTTATGAATATGAATGAGGAGTTCAGAAAAGAGTGCGACAAGATATGTCCTAATAGCAGTTCGCTCTGCAATATCATTCTGGACTTATGCTATACGAAAAGTTCTACTAAACGATTTGTATGGAACATGTGCGGAGCCGAAATTATACATAATTTATTGCGCAAAAACGAATGGAACATATCATATCCGACTATGAGCGACGACGGCGAGATTGAGTATGGGGGAAACAGATTTACAGTTATGACAAAAAAGATTGGAGTGGTTGAATGACAATAATGCTCAATGAACACGAGTGGGCTAAAAATATGTTACAGTCCCATTCTCTCGGGAAGAAGCCTACCGAAACATTGGGACATATAGCACGGTATTACATAGATGAGTATCAGGGTGAGAAAAGCATAAGTAAGAGAGAGGTTAGAAAAAAGCTTGAATCATTTCTTGTTCAGTGTGACCCGAACACATCAATACCCAAGTGGGATAATGCACTTACTTATGTTATAAATCGTGCGTTTAAGCGAAGCACAATATACATAGAGAATATAACGATAACCAAACCCGAGCTTGATAAGATTGGCAAGCTGAAGGGCAAACAACTACAGCGTCTTGCATTTACGCTCCTTTGTTTGTCGAAATATTGGGATAGTGTGAACTTTACTAACACTCATTGGGTTAATTCTCAAGATACTGAGATTATGAAAATGGCAAACATCGTCACCTCCATTAAGCGGCAAAGCCAATTATATAATGAGCTTGGCAATCTTGGATTAATTAAATTCTCTAAAAAGGTTGATAATACAAATGTTCGGGTGTGTTTTGCTGCAGATGGAGAGGTAGCGCTTTACATCTCAGATTTCCGTAATCTTGGATATCAGTATGAAAGATATTGTGGTGCACCTTGTGGAGTCTGTCAGAACTGCGGACTCGTGTTTAGTACTCGAAATAGTAAGGGTGATAAACCACAAAAATATTGTAAAGAGTGTGCTGAAAAAATATGGCTTCAACAACGTATTGAGGCAGTTATGAGACAAAGGAAGAATACCCGTTCAAATACATAATATTAATATTCAAATGTTGTAATTTGCAATCCCCGCGAAGCCCTGTATATCAGGCACTCGCGGGGTTTTGCAGTATTGCCATATTGGAGGGATATATACGTTTTCACTTTTCCTCCAAATATGAAATAAAGGATTGATAAAATAATAATGGTAGCAATAACCAAACAAGAAAAAGAAGCAATAACTAAACGCTTTCCGTCAGCACACATCGTGCGCACAATGAAGCAGAAATCTAAGAGGCATCACTACTTTTGTGAAGAAACATCACGAGTGATGGCTTATCTTAAATCTTTACGGGCATCTTCCGAGGGTGAATCGAGGGAGCCTGCCAATGAGGAATGACAGCGCTTTAATCAGGTCTCCGGAAGAAACTCAGTTGGAGTATCACAAGAGGCTCGTGTATGGTAAGCTTGTTGACAAGACGCTCGCCGATATGGACTATACGGAATTGGCTGAGCTCGTATATGGGCAACCATATTCAAGTGATGTGGCACGTCGTATGCTATATGGTAGCCGTCGCACTCTTGAACTTATGGATGCGGAACGGGCGGCTGGTATTGAGAACCGCGATATGTTAGCCGAGCTTGACAGTAAGATGATCGAGCTTCGTAAAGAGCGACAGAAGTTTTATGACCAACGTAGTGCTTTTAATAAGATTGTCCGAGACCGTTCCAGACAGGAAGAACTCAATGAGATTATGGTTGGCGCCATTATGAACGGTGATCTTCCGAGGTTAGATTATCAGCCTGCTGTCATTGAATCCTCCGACAACGATTTGCTTGTCAGTCTGAACGATTTGCACTATGGAGCAAGCCATTCTAACTACTGGGGTACATACAATTCTGATGTGTGCCGTGAAATGATGTGCAAGTATCTCGCTCGCGTCATCAAGATTGCCGATACTCATGGCAGTGAGAGCTGCATCGTTTGGGAAAACGGAGATGTTATCAGCGGTTCAATACATAGGTCTATTCAAATCACAAACAAGGAAAATGTTATCGAGCAGATTATGGGAGCGTCTGAGCTTGTTGCAGAGTTTATTGCAGAACTCAGTAAACATTTCAAGACTGTAAAATTCATAAGTGTCTCCGGAAATCATAGCCGCCTTGACCCGAATAAAGATAATGCACTTGTCGATGAAAGGCTCGACGACTTGGTTGATTGGTATCTAACTGCAAGACTACAGAATTTTAAGAATGTCCAAATCGGTGCAGACAAAATTGATTCCACGATATACCTCGTCAATATTAGAGGTAAGAACTACTGCGGCGTGCACGGTGATTTCGATGGCTCAGCAGGTAAGGTACAGTCCTTACAGACAATGGTGGGTAAGCCTTTGTATGCAGTGCTTTCAGGGCATCTGCACCACAATAAGGTTGATGAAGTCCAAGGTATCAAAACCGTTATGGCGGGCAGTTTCCTTGGTATGGATGACTATTGTGTACAGAAACGAATTTATGGCAGACCCGAGCAAATGGTCTGTGTTTGTGACGAAAACGGCATTGTGTGCCATTATGATATTGATTTAAGCATGTAAACGCTAAGGTTTAATCAATACTATCGGCTTATTGCCAATTAGGCATATAAATAAAAACGGGTGCATAAAGCACCCGGCAGTCCATGTTATTTGCGAGTGGCCGCAAGAATTCCATGGAAGATGAAGCTGGCAGTAAGACTGCTAACGACACCAACTATGTATGCTAACAATAAGTTGCTCATAGCTCTCCTTTCTAAAACTCAATTAGTCCAATAACGCTCATTAGTTTCGACGGACTGACATCCGGAGGTTATTGCTCTGGAAAGCCGAGGCTTATAATATTGTGGCTTTCGCCGCAAAATTTAAGAAATGATTTTCTTTTGTTAAAAGCATCGGCGTTACGAACATATGAGAATAGTTATAACGGAGCAACTGCGATATTATTATAGCATACATACATATGTGCGTCAAGAAATTTTGGCAGTTAAGGAGATTATAGCCTTAACTGTGCGCTGTGTTGCTCGCGAGGCGCACAGTGGGAGCGATTTCTGCGGAGGTCGCTCCATAACAGAACAGAGCCCGGCACGCCTCTTGACAATGCGCAACCCGCCGGGACGTAAAAATAAGAACCCGACACGCCTCTCTTTGATGCGTACCACGTCGGGTCTTTTAATACAAAAATGATAAAGGAGGATTCTGCATGGGCAGAAAGACTAAAATGAATTCTATAACATCGCCTGAGCTGCTTGCGCAGGTGAATCCAGGCAATAACCATAAATATGACCTGATGATAAGAGGTGGTGAGTTATGGGACGCAAGACTCAGATGAACGCCATCACTTCACCCGAACTTATCAGCCGTATAAATCCGCAGAATATGCAACTACTCGCTGACTTTTTGGATTACTTGCGCTCTATCCAGCGTAGTGATACGACAATCGCGGGATACGGCAACGACATCCAAATTGCGTGGGTTTGGTGTTTACAAAATAATAACAACAAATTCTTTGTGGACTGGACAAAACGAAATATCGTTGCATATCAGAACTGGCTTCTTAACAATAACGAAAACAGCCCTGCGAGAATTCGCAGGCTCAAAGCGGCTCTCTCTTCTTTGAGTAATTATATAGAGCGAGTGCTTGATGATGAATTCCCGAATTTCAGGAATATTATCAACAAGGTAGAGAATCCCGTCAACCGTCCCGTCCGCGAAAAGACGGTTTGGGAAGATGAAGAGCTCGAGGATTTGCTGAACAAACTGTTGTCCAAGGGAGCACATGAGCAAGCTTGCTATTTGGCTTTAGCTATGTATAGCGGCAGGAGAAAATCTGAACTTTGCAGATTCAAAGTATCAGATTTTTATGATGACAAAATTGTATGCGGCGGTGCTCTTTATAAAAGTGCGCCTATTAAGACGAAGGGACGTGGAGGCGGAAAGATGCTTCCCTGCTATACTTTGGTTAAAAAGTTTAAGCCTTATTTAGAGGCGTGGCTTAAAGTGAGGGAAGCGCAGGGAATACAGAGCGAATGGCTATTCCCAGACTCCAAAGACGCAACACAGCATGTTTCTATTTCCACCGTTAATAGCTGGTCGAATACATTTACTCGCATATCCGGAAAGCCAGCGTATATACACAGTTTAAGACATTACTTTACTACAAGTTTAGTTCGTGCGGGTATCCCCGATAATGTAATAACGCAGGTAGTCGGATGGGAATCTGCGGATATGTGTAAGATTTATACTGATATAGACGCTGACGAACAGATTGGTGCATATTTTAAGGACGGAGACATAGCAGTCCCCGATAGAAAGGGATTTAGTGAAATATAGAGGAAAGGAGTGTTTATGAATAGAAGGGATTTTATTAAAAAAGTCGCTTGTCAATTAAGAGATAATAACATACGCAAGCCTGTTTCCATGCCGAAACAGATTTTCCATATATCTGATGATGCCGGAAATAGCAGAGATTTTGTTGTAAGAGCAACGGACAAAAGTGTTCTGTTTACGATAGATGATATCGATGCTATTGTTGACGCTTGTATGTATGTAATACAAGAGACGTTGAAAACAGGTGAGGAAATCACATTCCATGGCTTTGGAACTCTCGGCGTCAAGTACAGGCAGCCGAGATCCACAAAGAGTTTTGACACGGGAGAAAGGCTTGACATTGCCGGTAGGTATGTTCCAAAGTTCTCATTTGGAAAGGATTTAAAACTGTGCGCCAGATTATATGAGGTTTCATTGGCGGAACAGAACAACTCACATAATGACAACCCAGGAAGCCAAGGTGATGAGTAATTATGGCTATCGAAATGAACTCAGACCGTGTCATATGTACGAGGTGCGGACTGGCTTTTGGTAAGCGCACCGGGCACTTTCAAACAAGTTATGCTGCATTACATAAGGGCATAAGACATTTGCCTATATGTAAGGATTGTGTAGATGCGCTCTATAGCGGATATCTTTCCACTTGCAAGAATCCAGAGATAGCTGTGAGACAAATGTGTCGCAAGCTTGACCTGTATTGGAGTAAAAAAATATATGATGCTGTTGAAAAGAAAAATTCGCAGAGGACAATTATTACCGCGTATATCACTCGGGTTAATACAGCGAACTTTGCAGGAAAATGCTATGACGATACCTTGCTTGAAGAAGGTACACTGTGGTCGATAGACGCTGCTCAAAAGCCCAACGCTGCTCAGCCATCGTTAAGTGTGCCAAATTTATGTGAGGATAATAAGAGCGATATCAAAATATCTGAGGCTACAATAAATGCGTGGGGCACGGGATATTTTCCAGAGATGTATTTGGAACTCGACAAGAGATATTCATATTGGCTATCAGAGATGAATTTAGAAGATGATTCCTCGCTTGATGTCGGAACCAAGATGTTAATACGTCAGATATGTTCTCTGGAGTTAGATATTAACAGGGACAGAGCTGACGGAAAGCCGGTTGATAAAAGCGTTACGGTTCTGAATAATCTTTTGGGAAGTTTGAATTGGAAGCCCGTACAAAAGAAACAAGACGACGCTGACAGCGCGTTGGCTTCCACTCCTTTAGGTGTGTGGCTTTATCGGTATGAAAACGAGAAGCCGTTGCCGGAGATTGAAGACGGCTTGAAGGAGAACCGCATACGTAAATATGTATTCACTTGGATGGGACATTTATGTAAAATGCTCGGGGCTAAAAACGCATTTTCCAAGCTCTATGAAGACGAAGTTGCTCGTCTTAAAGTAGAGGCTCCGGAATATGATGACGGCGAAAGCGATGAGGCTTTTATGGGCGAACTGTTTAATAATACCCCCAGTGATGAACCGCAGCCATCCGTAGACGGTAGCAGTGATGGATTATGACACGATACCAGCGAATATTAGATGGAGCAGCTATATGGGGAGCATACTATAGATGGCATACAGACAAGTTTGCGGAGGATTATCTACATATTCGGTTAAGAGTATTTCAGCGCCTCCTAATCGTCATGATGTTTTGGAGCAGAATATTCGTGCTGGTAGCCTGCCGTGGTATAGGCAAAACATTCATCAGTGCGGTGTATTGCGTTATTCGATGTATTCTTTATCCCGGTACTATGGTTTGCATCGTGTCTGGGACAAGAGGACAGGCTATAAATGTCCTCGAAAAGATAATATATGAGTTAAAACCTTTATCAGCCGAACTACGTGCAGAAATAAACGATAAAGAAACACAAATAAACGGTACTAAAGCTCAGATAGTATTTCATAATACCAGCAGAATTAAGGTAGTCACAGCGAGTGACAATGCTCGTGGTAACAGGTGCAATGTCTTAATTCTGGACGAGTTTAGACTGATAGACTTGGATACTATCAACACCGTATTACGTAAATTTCTGACTTTACGCCGTATGCCAGCATATATGCAGCTAACCGATGCGCAGAGAAAAGCGGAGTATGACAAAGAAGAAAACCTCTCGCTTTATCTTAGCAGTGCGTATTTCAAATCTCATTGGTCGTATACAAAATGCGTTGATACTTTTAAGGCAATGCTCGATCCAGCGCGTCATCAGTTTGTATGTGGATTCCCTTATCAACTTTCGCTACTGGAAGGACTTCTTAAAAGAAGCGACGTCGAAGATGAAATGTCCGAAACAGACTTCAGTGAAGTAAAGTTTAATATGGAAATGTCAGCCGAGTTCTATGGAGCTGCAGACGGGGCGTTCTTTGACCTCGATTCCATATATAAAAACAGGCGTATTAAGTATCCCATGTTTCCTCAGAGCGTCGCCAATAAGCTTGGAAATCATCCAGAAATCAGAATTAAACCAAAGCAGCATGGAGAAATTCGTATCTTATCTGCCGATATAGCTGTTATGTCCAGTAAGAGGCACAATAACGACGCTTCTGCAATCTATGTCAACCAAATGTTGCCTACAAAGTCTGGCAGGTATTCCTGTAATTTTGTATACACAGACTCTTGGGAGGGTATGCTCACTCAGAATCAAGCTCTGCTCATACGTAAGTGGTTCGATGAGTTCGACTGCGACTATATTGTGCTTGATGCTCAGGGCGTCGGAAGTGGTATATATGACTTACTCATCAGAGATATTGCAGATCCTGAGACTGGCGAAATATACCCCGCATTAGGTTGTTACAATAATTCAGATATGGCAGACAGATGCGTACCGGGCGCTCCAAAAGTAATTTGGGCAATCAAAGCCTCCGCTCAGTTTAATTCAGACTGCGCATATTTACTACGTGAAGGATTTAGAAGTGGACGTATTAGGATGCTTATGAACGAATACGACGCCAAGTCCTGCCTCGAAAGCATACCAAAATACTCTTCGCTCTCACAAGCGGATCAGATGGCAATTCAAATGCCATACATCCACACCTCTTTAACGGTTGATGAGCTTGTCAATCTTAAGCATGAGGATTCTAATGGAAAAATACGCATCTCTGAAAAATCCGGGTGTAGAAAGGATAGATATTCAAGCCTTTCGTACAACAATTATGTTGCCCTGCAGATTGAAAATAAATTGACCAAGAAAAAGAATTTGGATGTAAGCTCCAAAGAATCATTTATCATCAAACCCCCATCTTGCAAAGGAAAGGCGGTGAATAACTTTGCAAACTACCACGTCAAGAGATATTGATAAGCCTTTGACCGAATCTGCAGGTGACAAGAACCAGTTTGGATTTGAGATTGGCATATCAAATAAATTTGCTGTTTTAAACAGATTGATAGCACGAGACCTTAATAGTAATACCTCTACTCCCACATTCTCCAGATATTCTAAGGACGATATAGCTACATACATTTCAAATCCATACAGATATGAAAAGCAACTGCGTCAGGCGGTTGTTTATTTATATGGAGCAAGTCCTCACTTCAGACGGTTAATTCAGTACTTTGTGTCCTTGTCGGATTTTGCATATTACGTCTCTCCTTTTAAGGTTGACCCGAAGACGGCAAACGTTAATACAATCAACCGTAATTATCGCAGGACTTTGAATATGCTGTCATCCATGAACATCAAAACGCAGTTCCCGAAGATACTCACGATATGTCTCAGAGAGGATTGTTGCTACTGCACTTGCTGGATGTCCAATGAAAACATCACCATTCAAATCTTGCCGAGCGATTATTGTGCCATCTCTACAATCGAAGGGAACGTCCCTAATGTTACCTTTGATTTTTCATATTTCGATACACGGCAGGAGATGCTTGAGTACTTCCCTGCTGAGTTTGGAAAAAAGTATAGGATATACCAAGGCAACAGAACCAGTAAATGGATAGAGTTGGATTCCCCTACATCGTTTGCGATTAAGTGCAACAGCGACATTATCGAATATGCTTTACCTCCGTTTGCAGGAATACTGCGTGAGGTGTATGACCTTGAGGACTACAAGGCACTTAAGCTTTCAAAGACAGCTATAGAAAACTATGCGCTTTTGGTAATGAAGCTTGCGATGAATGATGATGGAGAATGGCTGATGGATTACGATAAGGCTAAAGAGTTCTGGCGTAACTTAGATGCTGTCATGCCAGAGGAGGTTGGCTCTGTCTTATCCCCTATGGATATAGATAAAATCAACTTTGAAAAGTCTAACACGGGTGACACCGATACGGTAGCAGACGCAGAACAAAACCTGTTCTCGGCTGCCGGTGTATCTTCACTGCTATTCAATAATCCCAAGGCATCGGCAAACGCTCTCGCCCTGTCCATTAAGGCAGATCAAGCTATTACATACGGAATCGTAAAGAACATAGAGGATGCTATAAATCGGTTAATGCAATCTCAGAGCTATGGCAAGAATTTCAAGCTTACCATTCTGGATGTAAGTCCGTTTAACCGCAAGGAAATGGGTGACCAATACCTGAAATCCGCTCAGTACGGATTCCCGACTCTGATGATGTTTGCCGCTTCTCAAGGTTTAAGCCAAGCGGAGTTCGACTCTATGAACTTCCTTGAAAATAGTGTCTTAGACCTTAAAAATAAGCTTGTACCGTTGAAAAGCTCTTCTACACTAAGCTCAAAAGATTCGGACAGTGACGCTCCGACAGATGAAGGGGGACGTCCTCCAAAGGAAGGAACTGATTTAACTGATAGCGGTGAACAAAGTTCGGAAGATAAGGATGACTGGTAATGAAATTTATATATGTATTTACTAAAGATGCCGCAGACAAGCTTGCGACAAATGGATATAAGCTTCTGAAGGCGGACGAAAATAATTCTGTTTACACTTTTGAAGACAAACCGGAATTAAAGTTTGACCTTGATGTAAGCTATATATTCTCCGATATATTAACATTCTGACCCGCGTTCAATCACGCGGGTTTTTGATTGGAGGCTGAAATGGAAAGTAAAACTATAAGTCTTACATATGCATCCTCCTTAACTAATCTGCGTAAGCTGAACTCATCTTTTGATACGGCGGTGCTTTGGATTGCCTATCCGGGTGATAACCGCAATAAAAGCAGAATAGATAAGGAGACTTTTGAAAGATGTTTGCCGTCAATCTACAACTGTCCTATTGTTTGCAATTACGACCGAGAAGCAGACACACTTGGCGGTCATGATATGGCAGTGGTGCGTAACGCCGACGGAGAAGCTAAGTTGATTAATCTCACCACCCCTGTCGGGGTAGTGCCTGAGAGTACCAAGCCCTTCTGGCAAACTGTTACGGAGAGCGACGGTACCGAGCATAAATACCTATGCACAGATGTTCTGATT
>ENA-UOOC01002110-UOOC01002110.1-human-gut-metagenome-genome-assembly--contig:-C48old-NODE-2110-length-15504-cov-4.878568_pt1 | contig 15504 bp, 10 predicted proteins | sample MGYA00242469_ERZ724016 | MGnify/ENA metagenome assembly ERZ724016 | reverse complement strand
GTCATTTTTGACAGCTCCTTTTACATTATATATATTATATTATCTCTCGTCGGTCAGCGTTGCCGCCATGACAGCCTTTATCGTGTGCATGCGGTTCTCCGCCTCGGCGAAAACAACGGACTGTGCGCTCTCGAACACCTCGTCAGTGACCTCCATTGAGTCGCGCCCGAACTTTTCGCCCATCTCCTTGCCTATCGTCGTTTTCATGTCGTGATAAGAGGGCAGGCAGTGCATGAATACAGCGTTCGGCGATGCCTTTGCCATGAGCTCGGAGTTGACCTGATAGGGCGCGAGGTCGTTTATGCGCTCCTCCCAGACTTCAACAGGCTCGCCCATCGAGACCCACACGTCGGTGTATATTACATCGGCGTTTTTTACTGCCTCGTCGGGGCTTTCGCAGAATTTTATCTCAGCGCCGGTCTGCGCGGCAATCTCCATGCAGGTGTCAATAAGCGCCTTGTCTGGGAAATATTTCTTCGGCGCGCAGGCGGTGAAGTTCATGCCCATCTTTGTGCAGCCGACCATGAGCGAATTGCCCATGTTGTATCTGGCGTCGCCCATGTAGACGAAGTTAATGCCTTTAAGACGCCCGAACTGCTCTTTTATCGTCAGAAAATCCGCGAGAATCTGCGTCGGGTGGAACTCGTTCGTCAGACCGTTCCAGACGGGGACGGTCGCATACTGCGCGAGCTCCTCGACTATCGACTGGCCGAAGCCGCGGTATTCAATGCCGTCGTATATGCCCGAGAGCACGCGCGCCGTGTCGGCGATGCTCTCTTTTTTGCCTATCTGAGAGCCGGATGGGTCGAGATAAGTCGTGCCCATGCCGAGGTCGCGTGCCGCGACTTCGAAGCTGCACCTTGTCCTTGTGCTCGTTTTTTCGAATATCAGCGCAACATTCTTGCCGTCGCATATTTTGTGCGGTATGCCCGCCTTCTTCTTCGCCTTGAGAGAGGCGGCGAAGTCGATAAGATATTCAATCTCTTCGGGAGTGAAATCCAAAAGCTTCAAAAAATCTCTGTCTTTGAATGTCATGTTCAAGCCTCCTTGTCTGCACAGACTTCTTTTATAACGCCGACTGCCTGTTCGAGCAGCTCCATGGGAATGTTGAGCGCCGGGAGCAGTCTGACCTTGTCTTTCGCTTTGATAACGAGAACGCCTTTCTTCATGCAGGTGTTTATGACCTCGGAGGCGTCCTTTTCGGTCTTTATGCCGATCATCAGCCCGAGTCCCGAGACTTCTTTTATGCCCGGTGCGCCGCTGAGTTCCGAAAATATATATTCCGACCTCTTACGGACTCCGGCGAGAGTCTTTTCATCGAGCCTCGAAAGAATATTTATCGCGCCGGCGCAGCATATCGGGTTGCCGCCAAAAGTAGAACCGTGGGAGCCGGGGGTGAGAACATCCTTTGTCTTTTCGCTGAACAGCGTAGCGCCGAGCGGCAGACCGCCCGCGAGTCCCTTTGCGGTCGATACGATGTCGGGGAATATGCCGTAGTTCATGTAGCTGTAGAGCTTGCCGCTTCTGCCGTTGCCTGTCTGAACCTCGTCGCAGATGAGCAGAATGTCGCGCTCGCGGCAGATTCTTTCGAGCGATTGGAGATAGTCTTTGTCGAGCGGCATAACGCCGCCCTCGCCCTGAACGACTTCGAGCATGACTGCGGCGCAGCGATTCTCAAAGAGAACTTTTTCAATCTTCTCGATATCATTTGGCTCAACATAGATAAATCCCTCAGTCAGCGGCAGGAAATCTTTGTGGAACACATCCTGACCCGTTGCGGCGAGGGTGGTTATCGTCCTGCCGTGGAAGCTGTTTTTCAGTGTAACTATGTTGTAGCAGTCCGCGCCGTGCTTCTCTGCGGCGTATTTTCTCGCCGCTTTTATTGCACATTCGTTGGCCTCCGCGCCGGAGTTCGAGAAGAAAACTTTTTTCATGCCCGTGCGGTCGCAGAGCATCTGCGCGAGCTTCACGCAAGGCTCTGTGTAGTAGAGGTTCGACATGTGCTGAATTTTGCCCGCCTGTTCGGTTATCGTCTTTATCCATTCGTCGTCGGCTATGCCGAAGGTGTTGACCGCTATGCCCGAGGACAGATCGGTGTATATCTTCCCCGCGTCGTCCCAGACCACGGAGCCCTTGCCGCCCTCAATGGTCAGCGGAAACCTCGCATAAGTTCCGGCTATGTATTCTTTGTCCTGCTGCTGTAATATATCCATTATATCTCCTTTTTATGCCGTGAACATCGTGCCCATGCCTTCGTCTGTCAGCATTTCAATAAGTATTGAGTGCGGTATCCTGCCGTCAATAATGAAAACCCTGTGAACTCCCCATTTTATCGCGTCGATGCAGCATTCGGCTTTCGGAATCATGCCGCCGCCAATGATGCCGCTCTTTATGAGCGCGGGAACTTCGTCCGCCTTTATGACCGAGATGAGCGTGTCCGGGTCGTCCTTGTCCTGAAGAATGCCGCTGATATCCGTCATGGATATAAGACTCTCCGCGTTGAGCGCGCCGGCTATCTTCGCCGCGGCGGTGTCCGCGTTTATGTTATAGACATTGCCCTCGCTGTCGCAGCCGACGGTCGAAACGATCGGGATATATCCCTTGTCGATAACGTCGAGTATCGGCTGGATATTTACATTTGTTATCTCGCCGACGAAGCCGAGCTTCTCGTCTTTTATCTTCGCTTCAATCATGTGGCCGTCTATTCCGGAGAGTCCCATCGCCTTGCCGCCCTTGTTTTCAACGAGGTTGACGAGGCTTTTGTTGACCTTTCCGGCGAGCACCATCTGCACTATATCGGCGGTCTCCTTGTCCGTGACGCGCAGACCGTTGACGAATTCACTCTTCTTGCCGGTCTTTTGGAGCATATCAGTTATCTCCGGACCGCCGCCGTGAACCAGAACGACTTTTATGCCGATGAGCCAGAGCAGAACGATGTCGCGCATGACGGAATCCTTGAGCTTTTCGCTCGTCATCGCGTTGCCGCCGTATTTGACGACGACTATCTTGCCTGCGTAATCCTGTATATACGGTAGCGCGTGGACAAGAACCCTTGCGCGCTCCGTGTTTGAAATGTTCATATCTTTCCCTCCGTTTTTCGCAATCAGGTGCGGTAGTCTCCGTTTATCTTGACGTAGTCGTATGTCAGGTCGCAGCCCCACGCCGTTGAAGATGCGTCGCCGCTCTTTAAATCAATAAGAATATCTATCTCATTTTCGGAGAGTATCTCTTTTGCCTTCTCCTCCGAAAAATCAACTCCCGCGCCGTTTTCGCAGACGAGGATCGAGCCTTTATCTGACTTGAACCAAACGTCAATTTTGTTGACGTCAACATCCGCACCGCTGTAGCCGATGGCGCAGAGAACCCTGCCCCAGTTGGCGTCCGAGCCGAACATGGCGGCTTTCGTCAGCGACGAGCAGACAACGCTCTTTGCAACAGTCTTGGCTGTTCCTTTATCTTTTGCGCCGCTGACCTTGCATTCGAGCAGCTTCGTCGCGCCCTCGCCGTCGGCGGCAATCCTGCGGCAGAGCCACACGGTTATAGTGTTGAGGGCTTTCATAAATTCATTGAAGTCCTCGCCGTCTTTGTTGATCTCTTTGTTCCCGGCGAGCCCGTTTGCGAGCACTGTTACCATGTCGTTTGTCGAAGTGTCGCCGTCGATGCTTATCATATTGAAAGTCTCCGCGATGTCCGAAGACAGAGCCTTTTGGAGCATCTCGCTGCTTATCGCACAGTCGGTGGTTATGAAAACGAGCATCGTCGCCATGTTGGGATGAATCATGCCCGAGCCCTTGGCGATACCGCCCATTTTGCATTCAACTCCGCCTATTTCGAAGCTGACGGCAATCTCCTTCGGAATTGTGTCGGTCGTCATTATCGCCTCCGCCGCCTGATCTGAGTGGTCGCCCAACCCCGCCTTCAGAGCGGGTATGCCGGAAGCTATCGGAGTGATGTTCAGCGGCTGGCCGATAACGCCTGTCGAAGCGACGACGATGTCGGCGGGCTTTATTCCGAGCACGGACGCGAGCAGGTCGCTCGTGCGCTCGGCTATCTCAACGCCGTTCGCGTTGCAGGTGTTCGCGTTTCCGCTGTTGCATATGACCGCCTGCGCCTTGCCGTCTGCGATATGATTTTTCGTGACGATCAGCGGCGCGCCCTTGACGAGGTTAGTTGTATAGACAGCCGCCGCGTTGGCGACTTTTTCGCTGTATATGAGCGCGAGATCGCGCTTCGTCCTATTCTTGCGTATGCCGCAGTGAACGCCGGAAGCCTTGAATCCCTTTGCGGCGCAGACGCCGCCCGATATTATTTTCATTTTATTTTACCTCCTCAGATATCAAGTCCGAAAGCCTTGTCCTTGCCCATGACAAGGTTCAGATTTTCGAGCGCGGCGCCCGATGCGCCTTTGCCGAGATTGTCGTATACGGCGGTCAGCAGTATTCGCTCATCGTTGCCGTAGACCGATATTTTCATGCCGTCCGTGCCCGAGAGCGCGCCCGCGCACAGAAAGCCGTCGTTGTCCGATTTGTCGCAGAATGTCACGACGGGACCCTGATATTTCGCTCTGTAGATGTCGGCGATTTCGCTTGAAGAACAGCTTATCTGCTCCGCGAACAGCGGCACGGTGACCTGCATTCCGCTGTAAAAATCATCGACCACGGGGCAGAATATCGGGGCGTTTTCAATGCCGGTTATGCCTTTCATCTCTTTTAAGTGCTTGTGCTGCTGAGTCAGACCGTACTGTCTGGGGGCAAAGAGCAGGGGAGATTTATCATCGCTCTCGTATTCGGCAATCATCTTCTTGCCGCCGCCGCTGTAGCCGGTCAGAGAATAGCAGCTGAGCAGTGCATCATTTCCGAGCACGCCCGCCTCAACAAGCGGATAAACAAGCGCGATAAACCCGCCGGCGTGGCATCCGGGGACGGCGATGCGTTTGGAGTTCTTTATCTTATCTTCAAATTCTGCTGACAGCTCCGGGAAGCCGTAAGCCCAGCCCTCGCTCGTGCGGTGCGCCGTCGAGGTATCTATAATAACAGTGTCCGGATTTTCAACCAGTTCGACCGCCTCAACGGCGGCGGCGTCCGGCAGGCAAAGAAAAGCGACCTGTGCGCTGTTCAGCGCCTGCTTGCGGCTCTCGGTATCTTTTCTCTGCTCCTCGCTGAGCGTTATCAGCTCAACGTCGCTTCGCTTCATCAGTCTGTCTTTTATTCTCAGCCCGGTCGTGCCGGCGCTGCCGTCGATAAATATTTTCATGGTGTCTCCCGCTTAATGCGCTTTCGGCGAACACGGCGTTTATAAAAACGATCCAATATTCGCCGACGGTGCAAAATTATTCAACTATTTGACTAATAATATACTACTATATGCATAAATATTCAAGTGCTTCAGCAAAATAAATTCAATTTTGTCAATCTGTACCATACCTTCGTCCGTTGGCAAACAGCTTTGTAAAAATTGACAAGAGAATGGGAGAGAGGGTGAATAAATGTATATCGGTTGTTCAGATACAACTAAAAACAGGATATCTCCGACAAGGAGATATCCTGTTTAATTTTATTTCGCAAGGAATCTTGAAAGGAACTCCTGCGTCTTTGGATCCTGCGGATTCTCGAAGATGTCCTTCGGGCTGCCCTGCTCGCAGATGAGTCCGTCCGCCATGAATACGACATTCGTTGAAACGTCGCGCGCAAACGCCATTTCGTGGGTGACGACTATCATCGTCAGACCCTCTTTTGCGAGGTTGCGCATGACTTCGAGCACTTCGCCGACCATCTGGGGGTCGAGTGCGCTCGTCGGCTCGTCGAACAGCAGAACTTCGGGCTCCATCGCAAGCGCGCGGGCTATTGCGACGCGCTGCTTCTGACCGCCGGAGAGCTGGGAGGGCTTGGCGTTGATGTAGGGCGCCATGCCGACCTTTTCAAGATAATGCAGTGCGGAAGCCTTGGCTTCGGCTCTGGACTTCTTGAGAACCTTCGTCTGACCGATCATGCAGTTCTTGAGCGCGGTCATGTTGTTGAAAAGATTGAACGACTGGAACACCATGCCGACGTGCGAACGGTATGCGCTCGCGCCGCCTTTTATATTGTCGATGTTCGTGCCGTGATAGAGTATCTCGCCGGAGGTCGGAGTCTCAAGGAGGTTTATGCAGCGGAGCAAAGTCGATTTGCCCGAGCCGGACGCGCCGATGATGCTCGTGACATCGCCGGGATTGACCGAAAAGTCAATGTCGCGCAGAACTTCGTGGCTGCCGAAGGTCTTTGAAAGATGATTTATCTGTAAAATAGGCTCTGACATTATCTTCCCTCCTTCTTTGACTTCTTGACATATGAGTACATTCCGCTGGTGTGGGCGAGAGTGTCGGTGGTCGAGAGATCGAAGTTCTCCGGACCGTCAAGCTTCTTCTCCCACAGTCTGAGGATAAGCGAGCAGATGACCGTCATTATCAGGTAGATAGTCAGCGTTATAACTGCCGACGGGAAGTAGACATACTTTGCGCCGACGATAGCCTTGTGAGCCGCGAAAAGCTCGGCGTAGCCGATAACGAACATGACGGAAGTATCCTTGATGTTGATTATGAGGTTGTTGCCTATCTGCGGGATGATATTGCGTATGGTCTGCGGAAGAATGACATAGAGCATGGTTTTGAAGTGGTTCATGCCTATGGACATTGCGCCCTCCGTCTGACCGACGTCTATCGACATTATACCGCCGCGGACGGTCTCTGCCATATATGCTCCGGTGTTGATGGAGACAACGAGATATGCCGCGAAAGTCGGTTCAAGGTTTATCGCACCGTTCGAGAAGTAGGGCAGGGCGTAGAAGATGAATATCGCCTGGATTATCATCGGCGTGCCTCTGAAAACTTCGACGTAGATACGCACTATAGCCTTGACTATGCCGAGGATGACCCGCTTTACGATATTGTCTTTTTTGCCGCACGGAATAGTCTGGATTATTCCGCAGACAAGGCCGATGAGGCAGCCTATGATTGTCGCTATAACAGCGAGCTCTATTGTCTTGAGCGCACCGGTCAGATACTGCATTGAGCTATCGCTCCAGCACTGGACTATGTCGCTCCACAGCTCGGCAAGCTTGTTCATATCTTGTTATCTCCGTTCTGATTATTGTTGATTACTTTGAAAGGGGCTGAATCTTGGTAGCCTCGTTCATGATCTTGTTGAAGTCGTCTGCGGTCATGCCTGCAAGGGCGGAGTTGATCTTGTCCTTGAGCTCGGTGTTGCCCTTCTTGACAGAGATGCCGATGTTGATGTCGCCCTCGTCAACCTTGAAAGCGTCCTTGGGAAGGTCAAGAATCTTCAGATCGCTGTAAGCGATGAGCGCGCCCTGGGCGGTGGGCATATCGGTGCAGATGAAGTCGACAGCGCCGGTCTCAAGAGCCATGAGCATTGAGGGAGCGGTCTCCTGTGCGGTCTGGATAAGAGCACCGTTTATCTGCGGAAGGCAGGTGGTATACCAAATGGTTCCGAGCTGGGAGGTGCACTTTGCACCCGCGAGGTCAGCAAGGGAGGTAGCGCTTGCATACTTGCTGTTCTGCTTTGTCATGCAGACGATGCTCGCATAGAGGTAGGGACCTGCGAAATCGACCTGCTGCATACGCTCTTCGGTCATCGACTGACCTGCGATAACGGCGTCAACCTTGCCGGTCTGGACTGCAGGAACAAGTGAATCCCAGTCAAGGCGGACAACTTCAAGCTTCCAGCCGTTTGCTTCGCAAATCTTCTTTGCCATCATTATATCGTAGCCGTTGGCGTAATCGCTGGAGTCCTTTATCGGAACAGCGCCGTTGGAGTCATCGCTCTGAGTCCAGTTGTAGGGAGCGTATGCGCACTCCATGGCAACGGTCAGAACGCCGTCTTCAACGCCGGTCTTGGCACTTTCGGTTTTCGTGCCGCAGCCTGCAAATAATACTGCGCACATGGCGATAGCCAGAATGGCGGCCACAATTCTCTTCGTTCTGTTCATTAGTACCATCTCCTGGAAAAAATTAAATAAGCCTGCGACCCGAAGAGGTATCACAGGCTTTGTATATGCTGCTATATGTGCAGAAAAGCCGATGATAGCGCTCCACATAAGTCATGTGACAGTCCGTCGCCTGTTCGGCGAGGGCCCAGCATTACCGCGGCGGCAACCGCGATAGAACTTCGGCGAACTTGCCTTTCTCCAGCTGCCGCTTGCCGGCGTTGCTGCTGGATACTCTTCTCGTTCGCATCCTCTATCAAGTGCTGTCTTAAATTGTCTGTATTATAGCATTGCATTTTCGACGTGTCAACAGTTTAACGGGCGTTTTCGGTAAAAACGTCGGATTCAACAGCCTTTTGCGCCGTAACTTTTCATTTATTGGTGATTGTGCAAGTAAATTTGCCTAAATTCAAAGGCAGGGAACGGTTTTCACCGCGCCCTGCCGTAAAGAATCAGGCTTATTTTTTCAGGTCGGAGTAGGTCTCCTTCTGCACAACATCGTGCGCGCCGCCCTCAACAATGCTCGTTGCGGAGACAAGGGTCAGCTTCGCTTTCTGCTGCAGCTCGGGGATGGTGAGCGCGCCGCAGTTGCACATGGTGGATTTGACTTTGCTCAGCGAGAGCGTGACATTGTCCTTGAGGCTGCCGGCGTAGGGGACATAGGAGTCAACGCCCTCCTCGAACGACAGCTTTTTGTCACCGCCGAGGTCGTAGCGCTGCCAGTTCCTTGCGCGGTTGGAGCCCTCGCCCCAGTACTCTTTGTAGTAAGTGCCCTTGAGTGAAATCTTGTTTGTCGGGCTCTCGTCAAAGCGCGCGAAGTAGCGGCCAAGCATCAGGAAGTCCGCGCCCATTGCAAGCGCGAGGGTCATGTGGTGGTCGTAGACGATGCCGCCGTCGGAGCAGACGGGGATATATACGCCCGTTCTCTCAAAATATTCGTCTCTTGCCTTGCAGACATCGATAAGAGCCGACGCCTGACCTCTGCCGATACCCTTTGTTTCGCGGGTGATACATATTGAGCCGCCGCCGATGCCGACCTTTATGAAGTCCGCACCCGCCTCGGCGAGGAAGAGGAAGCCCTCTCTGTCAACTACGTTGCCCGCGCCGACCTTGACGCTGTCGCCGTAGTGCTCTCTGACCCATGCGAGGGTGCGGGACTGCCACTCCGAGAAGCCCTCGGAGGAGTCGATGCAGAGCACGTCTGCGCCCGCCTCGACAAGAGCGGGAATACGCTCGGCGTAGTCTCTTGTGTTTATACCTGCGCCGACGACATAGCGCTTGTCCGCGTCGAGAAGCTCGTTCGGGTTGTCCTTATGGGCGTCGTAGTCTTTGCGGAAAACAAAATATCTGAGCTTGCCCTCGGAATCGACTATGGGCAGGGAGTTGAGCTTGTTGTCCCAGATTATATCATTGGCTTCTTTAAGCGTGGTGGTGTCCGGAGCGGTGACGAGCTTTTCGAGGGGAGTCATGAAGGACGAGACCTTTTCGTCTCCGGTCATGCGGCTGACGCGGTAGTCTCTGCTCGTGACTATGCCGACAAGCTTGCCGTTTGCCGAGCCGTCCTCGGTCACGGCGATAGTGGAATGACCGTTTCTCTCCTTGAGCGCGATAACGTCGTTGAGAGTGGCGTCGGGAGTGATGTTCGAGTCGCTGACGACGAAGCCGGCCTTGAAATTCTTTGCCCTTGCGACCATTGCCGCCTCATCCTCGATGCTCTGAGAGCCGAAGATGAACGACACGCCGCCCTCCTTTGCGAGCGCCACGGCGAGCTTCTCGCCGGAGACGGACTGCATAATGGCGGAAGTCAGCGGAATGTTGAGCGAAATCGCGGGCTCCTCGCCCTTTTTGTACTTGACAAGGGGCGTCTTGAGCGACACATTCGCGGGCACGCACTCGCTCGACGAATAGCCGGGGACGAGCAGATACTCATTAAAGGTATGCGATACTTCGTTGAAATAATAAGCCATTTTATTACCTCCGATATTTATAGAAACTCCGCTCGGCAGAGCTTTTTCTCCGAGCGGAATTATTATCTCAGAACAGACCTGTTATTCTGCCGCTTTCGTCAACGTCGATTTTTTCTGCGGCGGGAACTTTCGGCAGCCCGGGCATGGTTAGAATGTCGCCGGTCAGAACAACGATGAATCCCGCGCCCGCGGAGACCTTGACATTTTTCACCGTCACGGTGAAGTGCTCGGGCGCGCCGAGCTTTGTCGGGTCATCCGAAAAGCTGTACTGGGTCTTTGCTATGCATACGGGGCATTTGCTAAAACCGAGAGCTTCAAGCTGGGCTATCTGCTTTTTGGCATTGGGCATGACAGTTATTCCGTCGCCGCCGTAGACTTTTCTGACAACGGCTTCGATCTTCTCCTCGATCGAAAGATCATCTTCGTAGGCGAAAGTGAAATCGCCCTTTTCCTCTTCGCACAGGCGGACTACTTCGCGCGCGAGCGCTTCGCCGCCCTTGCCGCCCTCGGCCCACACGGTGGAGAGCACGGTGTTGACCCCGAGCTCGCGGCATTTTGCGATGATGAAATCTATCTCGGCGTCGGTGTCGGTCGGGAATCTGTTGACCGCAACGACGCAGGGGAGTTTATAGACATTTTTGATGTTAGAAACATGGCGCAGGAGGTTCGGTATACCTCTTTCGAGCGCGCCGATATCTTCAACCGCAAGCTCCTTTTTGTCGAGCCCGCCGTGCATCTTGAGCGCGCGGACAGTGGCAACAACGACCACCGCGTTGGGCGCAAGTCCCGCCATGCGGCACTTTATATCGAGGAACTTTTCCGCGCCGAGATCCGCGCCGAATCCCGCTTCGGTGACGGTGTAGTCGCCCATCTTGAGCGCCATCTTAGTCGCCATGACGGAGTTGCAGCCGTGCGCTATGTTCGCGAACGGTCCGCCGTGGACAAATGCAGGCGTGCCCTCAAGGGTCTGGACAAGGTTGGGCTTCAGGGCGTCTTTCAAAAGCGCGGTCATCGCGCCGGCCGCCTTGAGCTCGCCGCAGGTCACGGGCTTGTCGTCATAGGTGTAGCCGACGATCATGCGCGAGAGCCTCGCTTTGAGGTCGGTTATCGAGCTTGAAAGACAGAGCACAGCCATTATCTCGCTCGCGACGGTTATATCAAACCCGTCCTCGCGGGGCATACCGTTTGCCTTGCCGCCCATGCCGTCGACGATAAATCGAAGCTGGCGGTCGTTCATGTCAACGCAGCGTTTCCATGTTATCTTGCGGACATCTATGCCCAGGGCGTTGCCCTGTTGAATGTGGTTGTCGAGCATCGCGGCAAGCAGGTTGTTCGCCGCACCTATCGCGTGAAAGTCGCCGGTAAAGTGGAGATTGATGTCCTCCATGGGAACCACCTGCGCATATCCGCCGCCGGCGGCTCCGCCCTTGACTCCGAAAACAGGGCCGAGGCTCGGCTCGCGCAGGGCAACGGTGACATCCTTGCCTATCCGGCGCAGTCCGTCTGCGAGGCCTATTGTCGTCGTGGTCTTGCCCTCGCCCGCGGGCGTGGGGGTTATGGCGGTGACGAGAATCAGCTTTCCGTTTTCCCGCTTCGTCTCCGAGAGCAGGGACAGGTCTATTTTCGCCTTGTAGTTTCCGTATTGCTCGATGTACTTTTCGTCAACATGGGCGCGCTTTGCGATAACGCCGATGTGCTCGGGTTTGCAGCGCTGCGCAATTTCAATGTCGGATAAATAGGCCATGCTCCATTCTCCTTGTCATCATTTAAAATATTTAACAGCCGCTTCAAACATACGAATATTATAATCTCCCGGGACATTTTTGTAAAGACCTTTTCCGATTCTTTCGCTGTGTCCCATTTTTCCGAAGACTCTGCCGTCGGGCGATGTGATGCCCTCGATAGCGCAGACGGAGTCGTTGGGGTTGAAGTGTATATCATTTGAAGCGTTGCCGTCAAGATCAACATACTGCGTGGCTATCTGCCCGTTCGCGGCGAGCTTGGCTATGAGCTCGTCGCTTGCGAGGAAGCGACCCTCGCCGTGGGATATCGGCACGGAATATATGTCGCCGACCTGCGTCAGCGCGAGCCACGGCGATTTGTTCGAAGAAATGCGGGTGCGCACTATTCGCGACTGGTGGCGCGCGATGGTGTTGAAGGTGAGCGTCGGGCAATTTTCGTCCGTGTCGATTATCTTGCCGTAGGGGACGAGTCCGAGCTTTATCAGCGCCTGGAAGCCGTTGCAGATTCCGCACATGAGTCCGTCTCTGTTTTCGAGCAGGTCGGTGACGCCCTCTTTTATCGCGGCGTTTCTGAAGAATGCCGTGATAAACTTTCCGCTGCCGTCCGGCTCGTCGCCGCCGGAGAAGCCGCCGGGGATGAATATCATCTGCGAGGAGCGAAGCTCGTCCGCGAATTTTTCGACGCTGCGGCTGATGCCGTCCGCGCTGAGGTTGTTTATAACAATTATCTCCGGCTCTGCGCCCGCGTCGCGGACTGCCTTTGCGCTGTCATATTCGCAGTTCGTGCCGGGGAACGCCGGAATGAGCACGCGCGGCTTTGCAACTTTTATCGCAGGAGCTTTGCGCTCAACAGTTTCATATGAGAAGTTCTCAGCACCCTTGCCTGCGTTTTTGATATTGCAGCTGTAGACGCTTTCGAGCTTGTTCTCGTATATTCCGAGAAGCTTTGAGAGCGCGATGCTCTCACCGTTAAGGCTGATGCAACCGCTGTCATTTGTGTGACCGAGAAGCGCGCCTGTTTCTTCTGCGCCGTCCGCAAGCTCGAGGATGAAGCCCGCGTAGCTGAGCCCGAATATCTTTTCGAGCGTGATATCTTTGCTGTATTCAAAGCCGATGCCGTTGCCGAACGCCATCTTCATGACTGCCTCCGCTATGCCGCCCATGCCGGGGGTGTAGCAGGCGACTGCCTTGCCCGAGCGAAGAAGCCCGGTAACTCGGGAGAAAACATCTATAAGCGAGTCGGTCTTCGGCAGACCGTTTTTGTCTTTCTCCGGCGCGATGAAAACAACCTTGTGACCCGCCGATTTGAACTCGGGCGAGACTATTGAAGAGGTCTTTTCCGTTGTTACGGCGAACGAGACGAGGGTCGGAGGGACATCGAGATTTTCAAACGAGCCGCTCATCGAGTCTTTGCCGCCTATCGAGCCGATACCGAGCTCCATCTGCGCCTTGAATGCGCCGAGAAGCGCCGCCAAAGGCTGACCCCAGCGCTTGCCGTCCCTGCCGGGGCGTTCAAAATATTCCTGGAAGGTGAGATATACATCTTTAAATTCCGCGCCCGAAGCGATGAGCTTGCAGACCGACTCTATAACCGCGAGATATGCGCCGTGATAGGGGCTCTGCTCTGTTACAAACGGATTGTAGCCGAACGCCATGAGCGAGCAGTCGTCGGTGTGCTTCTTCTCGACGGATATCTTCTGCACCATCGCCTGAATGGGCGTCAGCTGATTCTTGCCGCCGAACGGCATGAGCACCGTGCCCGCGCCTATCGTCGAATCGAAACGCTCGGAAAGTCCGCGCTTCGAGCAGATGTTGAGGTCGGATGCAAGCGCCGAGTAATTCTCCGCAAACGAGCCGGAGATTTCCTTCTCTTTGAGTGCGGGAGCCTCGGGGGTGATGTCTATATGCTTGTCGGCACCGTTGGAATTCAAAAATTCGCGGCTGATATCAACAATTTTCTTGCCGTTCCAGTTCATGACGAGCCTCGGCTCAGCCTGAACTTTCGCCACAGGCACTGCCTGGAGATTTTCTTTATTAGCCAGCGCGAGGAAAGCGTCAACATTGTGCGGCTCAACAACAACCGCCATGCGCTCCTGGCTCTCGCTTATCGCAAGCTCCGTGCCGTCGAGACCCTCGTATTTTTTCGGCACTGCGTTGAGGTCTATCTCAAGTCCGTCCGCAAGCTCGCCTATAGCTACCGATACGCCGCCCGCGCCGAAGTCGTTGCAGCGCTTTATCATCAGGCAGGCTTCTTTGTTTCTGAAAAGTCTCTGGAGCTTTCTCTCCTCGGGAGCGTTGCCCTTCTGAACCTCCGCGCCGCAGCTCTCGAGCGATTCAACCGTGTGGGACTTCGAAGAGCCCGTCGCTCCGCCGCAGCCGTCGCGTCCGGTCGAGCCGCCGAGCAGGATAACAATATCTCCGGGGGCAGGCACTTCGCGGCGCACATTCTCTGCGGGAGTCGCCGCGATGACTGCGCCTATCTCCATTCTCTTCGCCGCATAGCCGGGGTGGTATATCTCGTCGACTATACCCGTCGCGAGACCTATCTGATTGCCGTATGACGAATAGCCCGCCGCCGCAGTCGTGACTATTTTCCTCTGCGGAAGCTTGCCCTTTATCGTCTCGTCAATGGGCTTGAGCGGGTCTGCCGCGCCCGTTACGCGCATAGCGCCGTAGACATAAGAACGCCCCGAGAGCGGGTCGCGGATAGCACCGCCTATGCAGGTCGCCGCGCCGCCGAAAGGCTCGATTTCAGTCGGGTGGTTGTGCGTCTCGTTTTTGAAGAGCAGAAGCCACGGCTCCGTTACGCCGTCAACATCTACATCGATTTTCACCGTGCAGGCGTTTATCTCCTCGGATTCATCGAGGCGGTCGAGCTTGCCGTGCTTCTTGAGATATTTGACCGCTATAGTCGCAAGATCCATAAGGCATATCGGCTTTGTGCGGCCTAATTCTTTTCTGACAGCGAGATATTCGTCGTATGCGCTCTGGAGCAACTCGTCCTCGAATTTCACGCTGTCTATGACAGTAAGGAAAGTAGTGTGGCGGCAGTGATCTGACCAGTAGGTGTCGATCATGCGAATCTCGGTTATCGTCGGGTCGCAGTGCTCGGATTTGAAATAATCCTGACAGAACGCAATGTCGTCCGCGTCCATGGCGAGACCGTATTTTTTGACGAAGTCCTCAAGCCCAGCTCTGTCGAGATTGATAAATCCGTCGAGAGTTCTGACTTCGGTCGGGATATCGTATTTCACGGCGAGCGTCTCGGGTTTTTCGAGGCTCGCCTCGCGCGCCTCGACGGGGTTGATGACATATTTCTTTATCTTCTGAGCGTCGGCGTCGGTTATGTCGCCGATGAGGATGTATATTTTCGCCGTGCGTATCAGCGGGCGCTCGCCCTGCGAGATTATCTGGATGCACTGAGCCGCAGAGTCGGCGCGCTGATCGAACTGACCGGGCAGGAATTCGACCGCGAAGCATCTGCCGTTTATCTCAATATCGTCCGAGACGATGTCGAGCTGCGGCTCGGAGAACACGGTGCGCTTTGCATAGTCAAAAAGTTCGGGCGTGATATTCTCCGCATCGTAGCGGTTGATAACGCGCACGTCGGTGAGATTCTTGATCCCGAGCAGGTCTCTTGCCTCGCCGAGCAGGGCTTTAGCCTCCTGTGCGAGCTCTTTTTTCTTTTCGACGAATACTCTGTATACCATTTATTTTTCCTCCCTTGCGGCGAGCGCTTTCGCGCCGATGTCGTGCCTGTAGAAGGCGTTTTCAAAATGAATTTTTTCTGCCTTTTCGTATGCCGAGGCTATTGC
>ENA-UOOC01002102-UOOC01002102.1-human-gut-metagenome-genome-assembly--contig:-C48old-NODE-2102-length-15528-cov-7.479804_pt1 | contig 15528 bp, 15 predicted proteins | sample MGYA00242469_ERZ724016 | MGnify/ENA metagenome assembly ERZ724016 | reverse complement strand
TGCGTTCGGGACGCAGAGGTCGCAAGTTCGAATCTTGTCGCGACGACTAAAAATACTCCCTCACACATGTGTGAGGGAGTATTTTTGTTCTTGCAACTATTCAAACTTACGACCTCTAACTGGTTCGGACACACCGTTCGGGTGCAGAGGGTCCACGAGGTCCGGGGGACCTCGGCCTGGACCAACCGAAGCGGAGCGGAGACCTCACGAGGTCCGGGGAACCTCGGCCTGGACCGACCGAAGCGGAGCGGAGACCTCAAATTCAACTTTCACTAGTTCAATCACGGGCTGAACGCCGCAAATTCTCTCCAATCCCCATAATCACAAACACCGTCGAAATATTCATCACCTGCTGGAAGCTGAACATATTGTTCACCGTATAGGCCAGCACACAGAACCCGCAGGCTCCCACCAGCATCGACTTTTTCCCGGCATGCAGGAAATTACGGATTACTGAGATCATCATTCCCGCATAACTGACCAGCCCCAGCACTCCTATATCCACCAGGATCGTCAGCCATTCATTATGTGCATTAGTGAGGCGGTTTCCATAGAAGAAATCATACACCATATTTTGCAGCTCCGGGCTGGCCTCATTCGACAGAAACGCATACATGCAATCCGGCCCTACGCCGAAAATCTTATGTAACAGATCTGCTTCCCAGAAGCATCTGGCTCCCGTCGACCAGGTGGCTCCCCTGTTGCTGCCCCAGGCCGCGCTGAACACCAGCCAGTTGCTACCCCCGTCACCTGCTGTCTCCGTCAGAAAGGACGTCAGTTTTCCGCCCAACAGCGTATTCGCCAGGATAAACGCTAATAATGCCACGCTCACAACCGGCAGTGCTACGCACAATATCCGATAGATGCCCCAAAAAAGTTTCCCACAGTATTGATTTCTGTTATTGCTGGTATGTACCAACCACAGTACCACTACTGACACGATCGTCATAATTACACTCATTGCGGAAAACGTCAGGATATCCGTCACTTTTTCCATTGGCAGTTCCTGCGAAAGCACATTGCAGCTCCGCAGAATATATGTGATCAGACATGCCACCGATAACAATGTCATTTCCTGCCAGAAGCATTCCATTTTTCTGCCATCTTTCACAGACATGCCAAACAATACAAACAGCATTACGGCTAAAGTTACAACACCACTGCTGCTGCCCTGGGTTACCAGAGAAGCAAAACCAATCGTCACATACCCCATCAGCAGCGCTCTCTTCCAAGTGATCTCCGATCCCATCCACCATAACAGATAAACTCCACCGAACAGCACCGTCACCAGATAACCGCAATACCAGTTAATATTTCCCACGGTAGAAATAAAGGAGGAATTGATGATCTCCTTATCTACAAGGCACAGCCCGAATTTATTCATATATCCGAGGAAAAAAACAATGGTCGACACCGGCAATGTCAGGATCACGATCCAGTCGTTTCTCTGCCACATCCGTGAGATCATAAAATATACAATGACCGCTCCCAGCTGGGTCCACATCCCCATCCGCCAGGATGCCGTCCCCCACAGTGCCTCCTCCCGATACCGGGTAAACACATAGGACATTACCACGGCAATCCCGTATAGAACAGCAAATTTATCCGTGGTGTTCAAAGCCTGCCAGATTCTTTTCGGAATAGTCCGAAATTCCGGAAGCTCCTGTTTCTGCTTTGCCACAATGAGGCGAAGGATCAGCCACAACGCAAATACCGGAAGCAGACATTTCCCCACATAAGTCATAGTCTTAATAAAAAAATTCTCCTTGTCTGTTCCGATCTGGGCATAGCCCCTGTTGTACAACGGCAGTACAGCCAATATCACAAACAGATAAATACCGATCACAAGATCACACAGGAAGCGGCTGAAGCTGCACAACGTCTCCGCCACTGATTCCACTGTTTTTTTTCCTTTTGTATTTTTTGCCATAGGTTCATCTCTCCAAAGCATGCTTCATTCTAATACTTTTATGATAGCTTTCGCCACTTCTTTCGTCAATCTTTTCTCATTCCCGCCGGCCCTGCTCCCGCTGCCGGTCATACATACGGGCCAGGCTGTGATAAGTCTCATAGATGAGCACAAATCCCAATGGCCCCTTGATGATCCCCCAGACGCCAAACAGCCGGATTCCGGCATACAACGACACTAGCACTGCTATGGGGGATACCCCTATTTTCCTGCCGATGAGACGAGGCTCCATGACCTCCCGCAGAAAAATGCAGACCACATACAATACACCACAGACCAGCGCCCGGCCCCAGTTGCCATCCAGGATCTGAAACATGCCCAGCGGAACTAGTACCACTCCCGTTCCGATAAAAGGCAGCGCATCTAAAATCCCCGCCAGGATCCCCCACAAAATACCATGTTTTATTCCGGCGATTCCCAATGTTGCCGCGGCTGTCATGGCAATCGTGGTCATAATGATCCCCTGGGCCTTTACAAAAGTGGCAATATAACGGACGATCCCGCAGATCACCTCCAGAAGTACATGACAGGCCTCCTGATCCAGCAGACGGTTCATAATACCGTCATAGTCTTTCGCCAGCAGCACCGAAGCGATCAAAAACGTCACCAGAAATCCTCCCAGCTCCGCGAACCACTGCACATACTGCATAGACTGGGAAAGCATTCCCGGCAGAATATTTTCTTCCAGTGAATCCAGCCCCTCCTGTAGTCTGCCACTGACCGTATTTTCCAGATACGCAGTGTCCACACCAATAATCTCTCCCACGCTGCGACACAGCCCCCGGACGGCTTCCAGCCACTCCTGCTCCCGCAGTTCCAGATTGCCGATCCATACCGGCAGGCTGCCTAGCATCCAGGACACCAGAATCCAGAGTAACCCCACCAGCAACACTGTTGCCACGATGAGAATCACTATGGCACTGAGGGGTCTGGGAAAATGCAGACGCTGATTCATCCGCTTCATCATTGGCCCAAAAATTGTGACAAACAGCATGGCCAACAGTACCGGTGCCGACAGAGGTGTCAGATATTGCAGAAAAAAATAGACTGCCCCCGTTACCAGAAGCAGTACTATCATCTTTTTTCCTATTATGTTTTTGCCAAATTCTCCCCAATCCATGCCGCACACTTCCTTTTTGGGATTAGTGTGTGCCGGACAGGCTTTTTTATCCTTCGAAAATATCCTCCGAAGGAATTTTTGTAAATTTTTCAAATGCAGGATTCTGCGGTTTCACCCGGAATGACATCTTTTTGCCGTTGCCGGGATGGGTAAAATCCAGAGAATATGCGCAAAGTGCCACGCCGCGATATGCCGGACTCCCCGCCGTTCCGGCGACTGTAGTGTTCCCGTATTTGGTATCTCCCAACAACGCCCATCCCGCATGGGCAAACTGCACGCGGATCTGGTGGAACCGTCCGGTCTCAATGCAGACATCTGCCAGTGCCAGCGGCATAGGCTGATTAATTTTCTCCAAAATGCTATAATGCAGTTTTGCGATCTTTGCGTCCGGAAAATTCTTCTCTCTGCCGGTGACTGCCACTGCCACGCTGCCCTCTTTCCGTAGATAATCCACAAGCTCCCCTTCCGAAGCATCAGGATATCCACAGAGTACCGCATAATACTGTTTATTCAATGTGCCCGCCGACAATTGTTTCGTCAGAACTGCTGCCGACTTTTTCTCTTTGGCGAATACCAGCACACCCTCCACCGGCTGATCCAGCCTGTGGATCACCGCCAGATAAGGCTCTCCCTGTCCGGCTCCTGCCTGTTTCACCAGATAGGACTTCAATTCACTGACCACATCTGCCTGTCCGATCCGGGCAGACTGTACCGCCAGCCCTGCCGGTTTGCGGATCACCAGTATGCTGTTGTCTTCGTATAATATCTCTGTTCTCATTTTCGCAGCCCCTTGGGATAATGGTTCTTCATGATGCCTCCGGCCAATTTTCCCCAGCCCAGGCTGATGTCGTCCACGCAGATCAGATACCAGCCTTTCTCGCCTTCCGCGGAAAAAGTCTGTCCCTTCAGATAAGCAGCCGCTTCCTCCACGGACAGATTCCATACATGCTTCACATCCTTCGGGCACAGCGCCAGTGCCAGCGCATGAGCCGGTTCGAAACGATTCTTTTTCAAGGTTCCCAGGTGCAGTCCCGGACGCAGCACTTTCAGCCCCTTGACCCCTGGCATTCTCTCCGGCATACGGTACAGATTATCACCGAACGCCAGAAATCCTTCTCCCGCCGTACACAATCCCGCTTCCCCCATCAGCTTCTCCGAAAAAGTCTCTTTTGCAAAAGCAAAATATTCCGCCCAGTCCTTCGCAAGGTTCTTTGCGGGGATTCCTTTTTCTGTTCCCGTTGCGCACACCGGCTGATACCCCTCCGGAAGCTTTCCCTTCTTCTGCAATACCGCGGCGTAATGACCTTCTCCCTTCAGCTTATGAGGCCACAGGCGCAAGGTACCTTCGATTCCCGGCGCGGGATTCTCCACGCAACCCGGAATGCCGTCACAGCCCTCCGGGATCCCCAGTGCTTTTTTATCAATGGGAACGATCTCGAATTCCTCATGCATTGCAAGAAACCGGCTGATGCTGCCTTCATTCTCCGCAGGCGCAAAGGTGCAGGTAGAATACACCAGTCGGCCGCCGGGTACCAGCATCCGGGCGGCACATTCCAGAATGCCATCCTGCCTGTCCGCACAGAGCTGTACATTCTCCGGGCTCCATTCCTCACAGGCCACCTCGTTTTTCCGGAACATTCCTTCTCCGGAACAGGGGGCATCTACCAGAATCCGGTCAAAATATTCCTCGAAAATATCCGCCAGGTGCTCCGGCGTCTCATTCAATACACAGGCGTTGCGGATGCCCATGCGCTCCACGTTCTCCGAGAGTATTTTCGCCCTCGCCGGGTGGATCTCGTTCGTCACGAGCAATCCTTCTCCCTCCATAGCCGATGCAATCTGGGTGCTTTTTCCTCCGGGAGCAGCACATAAATCGAGGATCCGCTCTCCGGGCTGTGGTGACAGTAGTGTCACAGGTGCCATGGCACTGGGTTCCTGAATATAATAAAGTCCCGCTTCATGCCAGGGATGTTTTCCGGGCTGGTCCTCTTTTGTGTAGTAATAGCCGTTGTCCGCCCAGGGAACCGGATGCAAACGAAAGGTCTGCTGTATTTTTTCTTCTATGACAGTACTGTCATCTGTCCGTCCGGACTCCGTCCGCAGTTTTAGGGGATTCAGACGCAGTGCCTGATATTTTTCATGGTCAAAACTTACCAGGAACTCCTCGTATTCCGATCCCAAAAGTCCCTGCATTCTCTCTGTAAATGACTGCGGAAGCATAAGTTTCCTCCATCTCTGTCCTCTATTCCGAACTCTGTTCCCATTAACTGTATCACAGCTCCTATTCGGGGGCAATCATTTCTTGCCAAGCTACACAGACACAATTATAATATTTGTTGTAAGTGCTTGTTTTTAGTTCTAAAAGGTAACCCATTGTTTGTATTTTCATTCGTTTATTCTCAAACAAATAGGAAAAGAGGTTATTATGTCTATTTTCAGAAAAACACTCAGCTGTGCCGTACTGGCAGCCTTAGGCACCTGTGCTCTCGCCGGCTGTGGCAGGCAGGATACGTCAAATGAAGCCGCAACATCTGCTTCCCCCGAAGCGTCTGCTGCCATCACAGAAACCGTTAACGAAAGCACCGCTGCATCCGAACAGACACCGGCCCCCGATGCTCCCGGAACGCAATCCACACAGCCTGCGGATGTAACTTCCGAGGCTGACAAAGATAAGGCATCCACCCCCTTCGGGCAGCATGGCGCTCTCCATGTAGAAAACGGTAAACTGACAGACGAAAACGGCAACACCGTTCAGCTTTACGGCATGTCTACCCACGGAATTGCCTGGTTCCCCCAGTATATCAATTATGATTCCCTCCGTACCTTGCGTGACGACTGGAATACTAACTGTATCCGCCTCGCCATGTATACGGAGGAATACGGCGGCTATTGTGCCGGTGGAGACAAAGAACAGCTGAAACAGCTGGTAAAAGATGGCGTATCCTACGCTACGGAGCTGGGAATGTATGTGATCGTGGACTGGCATATTTTAAGTGACTGTGATCCGAACCAGAACAAAGATGAGGCGATCGCCTTTTTCCGGGAAATGGCGGAAGTTTTTGCCGACAACGACAATGTGCTCTATGAGATCTGCAATGAACCCAACGGCGGTACTTCCTGGGACAGCATCAAGTCTTACGCAGAAGAAGTCATCCCGGTGATCCGGGCGCAGAAGCCGGATGCCGTAATTCTCGTGGGAACACCAACCTGGAGTCAGGAGATCGACAAGGCTGCCGCTTCTCCGCTGGATGACAGCAATGTAATGTATACGCTGCATTTCTACGCAGGCACCCATAAAGACGACCTGCGGAACCGCTTAGAGACCTGTGTTCAGAACGGGCTTCCGGTATTTGTCAGCGAATTTGGCATGTGCGATGCCTCCGGCAATGGTGCCAATGATTTTGTTTCCACTACCAAATGGCTGGATCTGCTGAACAAGTACCAGATCAGCTTCTGTTGCTGGAATCTCGCCAACAAAGACGAAAGCAGCAGCGTCTTCAAGGCTTCCAGCACGGCACTTTCCGACTGGACCGACGATGATTTCAATGAATCCGGACGCTGGATCCGTGACTACTTCCGCGGAATGCCACAGAAATAGCCACATATCATTTCTTTACAATAATTCTTCGTCATAAACCGCTCTGCCGCCACCGATGAATTTCGGTCTGGTGCGGGCGCATACCACATGGGCGTCTCCGATCTGTCCGGACCGGAGGCGCACCGGTACTGCCACATCTCTCAGATGCATTCCGATCAGCGTATCCCCGATATCCATTCCTGCTGCCGCCTGAATATGTTCCACAGCCACCGGATGCTCGAAGGCTTTATACGCCGCCGTCGCAAAAGATCCGCCTGCCTTAGGCTGAGGTACCACATTTACCATGGGATAACCATATTTTACCGCAGCCTCTTTTTCCAGAATCAGTGCACGGTTCAGATGCTCACAACACTGCGCAGCCAGATATACCCCGGCTTCCTGCGTGGCCTGGTAAATACCGCCGAAGACCATCTCCGCCAGCTCCGGGCTGGAATAGGTACCGATAGTAGCACCTCCCACCTCACTGGTAGAACAGCCTACCACAAACAACTCTCCCTGCTCCAGCCTCGCCTTTTCCAAGATCTCCTTGGCCGCCAGATAAGCCTCTTCTGCAATGATTGTCATATCTTCTGTCATGACGAATACCTCCCAGATTATTTTTTAGTTATTGCCATCTTTTCTGCCTTTCCCGGCAGACAGACTGCTTTCTATAGTTACAGCAGACAGTTTTCCAATACCAATATCATTAAAAAAACGATATTTGCTATGGTAAACCATCCAAAATACTTCTTTTTCTCTCCCGGAATCTGTCTGGCCACCTGTTTATAGGAGATCAGACTGGCCATGGATGCGATCAGCGTCCCCAGCCCTCCCAGATTCGTACCGATGATCAATGCCGTTATATTTTCCGTAAATCCGGATAACAGCAGGGCCGCCGGAACATTACTGATCACCTGACTGGCAATCACGGCTGTCATCACTTCTCTACCTCCGATGATCTTCTGCAGGAAATCACAGAAAGCAGGCATTCTTCCCATATTTCCTATAAAAATAAAGAAACCCACAAACGTCAGCAAAAGCGAATAATCCACTTTTATAAGAGTACCACGATCTAAAAGGAGAACCGCCAATGCCACAGTTCCCAATGTCACCGGATAAGGAATCATATGAGCCACAGTCAGCAGACACAACACAAATAACAGCAAATATGCCGGAAGTAAATATTTCTTTTGTTCCAGCTTCTCATCTTCTGTCAGCAAAACTTCTGCTCCCCGGACTTCGATTCCGCTTCGTTTTGCCACAATTACCACACAGATCATCAGTAAAAGCAGTGACACCAGAGAATAAGGCAGCATCAAAAGTATAAATGTTCCAGCGGACATCTGTGTTTTCCCATATAAATACAGATTCTGCGGATTTCCGATCGGCGTCAGCATACTTCCCAGATTGGCAGCTATCGTCTGCAGAACGATCACAGGTACTGCCAGTTTTTTCACAGCTTCTTCGCCTGTCAGCCGCAGCACAATGAAGGTAAACGGTACAAACGTGATCAATGACACATCATTGGTGATGATCATACTGAAAATGAAACACAAAAGTACCAATACCTCTGCCAACTGTATGGTATTCTGTGTATGCCGCAACAGCGTTTTTGCAATATTACGAAAAACACCCAGTTTCTGCAAGCCTGCCATCACCGTCATCAGGCAGAAAAGGATCGAAAGTGTGCGGAAATCAATATATCCTGCATATTCTCTGTCCGGCGGAATCATCACCGCGGACACTATTGCCAGCAGGATCGCTACGGTCAGAACCGTCTCTCTTTTTAGGAATTCACTCAGTTTTCTCTTTACTTCCATACTCATTTGTTCCTTTGCCCCACAACTTCACAAAATAATTTCAGGGGAATATAGTAAAATTAAGAATATTTTCTACGGAGCATGTTATGTCTATTCTGCCCCCTCTGCTCTTCGGCATCTCAGCCAGTCTGGATGCCCTTCTGGTAGGTATGGCTCTGGGCCTCCAGAAAGTCCCTCTGCCTGCCAGACATAATCTGCTGATCAGCACAGTCACCCTGATCGGGACTGTGATCTCTATAGGTCTTGGCAACCTGTTGTTACCCTTGTTTCCCATCGGCATCGGTACCCGGATCGGAAGCAGTGTACTGATCCTTTTCGGTCTTTACTACGTGGGAAAATGGCTGCTTTCCAGATGGTGCTGCAATTTTTCCCCGGATAATAATCTGTGCCAGAAAAAGAAAAAATTTGCCGGGCACCGGGAATTATCCCTGTCGCAGATACTGGTGCTGGGCTGTGCCCTTTCCATGAACAATATCGGCATCGGTTTCTCCGCCAGTATTACGGGACTCCCTTTCCTTCCGGCATCGGTGTCCACCTTTTTCTGCTCCTTCGGATTTCTGGCTTTCGGAAGCCGTCTGGGCAGGTCTGCTTTCCTGCAGCAGATCGGGGAATATACGGATCCCGTCTCAGGTTTATTGTTGATCCTGCTGGGGTTGTGTCAATTATACCACTGATCCGTATAGTTCCGAAAAACCTGGGGAATCTATCTGAATAATAATACCATATACCTGTTTGGCAGTCTATGCAAGTGATCAGAAAGGATTCCCCACTATGGTACAACGCTCCTTATCCACAAATCTATCCAAAAATACAGCACTTTTCCACGCTCTGCTGCCACTGGATGACAGTTTTGACCTGATCACCCGTGACCTGAAGCTGGGAAATACGCCGGCTTACTGGATCGGTGTCAATGGTTTTTGTAAGACGGAGATCCTTCAACAAATTTTTTCCGACTTGCAGGACCCCCTCTATACACTGGATTCCGAAATCCGGGATCTCCCTCGCTATGTGCAGAGCAAACTGGGGTATGCCCAGGTGTCACTGACTTCCTCTATAGATACGATTCTGCAAAATATTCTCAGTGGCCCCTCTGTCCTTCTGGTAGAAGGTTTTGCACAGGCCGTGATCATCGATGTCCGTACCTATCCTGTCCGCAGCATTTCCGAACCTGACACCGAACGGATCACCCGGGGTGCCCGGGACGGTTTTGTGGAGACGCTGTTGTTCAATACCAATCTGATCCGCCGGAGGGTGCGTTCTCCGAAACTGACATTCTCTATCTGTTCTCTGGGTGCAGAAAGCCGCACGGATGTAGCTATCGCCTATCTGGCGGATCAGGTCAATGAGGAATTATTAGATACCTTAAAGAAAAAGCTTTCCCAATTACAGATCACTTCCCTGACCATGGGCAGCAAAAGTCTGGAAGAACTCCTGATCAAAAAACGCTGGTGGAATCCTCTGCCCAGTATCCAGCTGACGGAACGGCCCGATGTGGCCTGCAGCTATCTGTGCGAAGGGCATATTCTGCTCATCGTGGACAACTCCCCTGCCGTTCTGCTGCTTCCCGGTACGATCTTCCAGTTTACCCAGAGTCCGGAGGACTATTACAACAATCCTCTGACCGGAACCTACTTCCGCATGATCCGTTTCCTGTGCATCCCGGTCAGTCTCCTACTCCTTCCGGTCTTTTTGCTTCTCGCTGCTTATTACCCGGAACTCACGGTACAGCTACAGCTTACCCCCGTCAGTGACCTGTCCCCTTTCCGGCTCTTCTTCTATGTGCTAGCGGTAGAGTTCCTGCTGGATCTTTTCAAGTATTCAGCGGCACTCAGCTCCAGCCGCGTCTCCGGTGCTCTGTCCATTGTCGGCGGACTATTAATCGGTGACATTGCTGTCAGTCTTAACTGGGCCTCCACGGAAGTCCTCTTCTATGCTGCTGTCACCATGCTGGCGAATCTGTCCCTCTCCAGTATCGAATTTGCTGATGCTCTGCGGATCTACCGCATTCTTTTGGTCGTCACAACAGGGCTCTGGGGATTGCCGGGATTCCTTATCGGTCTGACACTGGTGACAGTCTCTATTTTGACTACCCCGACCTTTGCGGGCTTCAGCTACTTCTGGCCCCTCTTTCCTTTTAATGGCCCGGCTCTCCGAAGCCTCCTGTTCCGCCGCCCCACCTATAAGGCACAGCCCAGTAAAGTCTGGTCCCGCGGACATGTGCACCACACAAAATAAACGTTATAGCGTTATTCCCCCTTCTGTGGTACAATACCATTAACTCATGAAAAAATAACAGATGGGAGCATTTATGAAAAAAGCAACTATTTTAACCTTGATAACCTTATGTATTTTATCTTTTGCTTCCTGTGGCAAGCAGGAAACCACATCCGGCAATGAATCCATCACTGCTACTGTTGAATCCGCACAGGCAGAAACCACAGTGCCGGAGGAAACAGAAACAGAAGAATCAAAAACGGTGTCACTCCCCTGGATTCCACTCTCAAGTTTAGAAACACATCCGGAGTTAAGAGCAGCCTTTGAGGAATATGTAGAAGTAACAGGAACCACAGGCAACAAAGAGGGTAACTTATATACGAATCCATTAACAACACGGCCAGACCAGAATATCACGTTACTTTTAGCAATAAAAAATCAATATTTTCGAGGCTATATGATGGTAGTGTCGTCTGTTTTAGAGCTTGGTGAAATGGCAATAGAATATTATGCAGATATAGATGCAGATTATGCGAATGCTCCCTATGCAACTATCAATGCCTACTTTGAATTGCTTCCAGACCAAGAAGAAAGACAGTTTGATGAAGATGTCCCCCTTTCAAGAGCACAGGCAATGACGTTAATAATGAGAGCAATGACTCAGGTAAATGAAGCACAGGCACCAGAAACAGACAGTGACTTCACAGCAAAAGTAGGAGAAACACAATATACCAATTTTGCCGCACCAATGGATGAATATGCCTATGTGAATACTTCGACTGGTTTAAATGAAGAGACTTTTACGTCAGCAATGTCAAGAGGAGAGTACATTTATCTGTTAGCAAACTATTATAGCCAAGACTACCAGGCATATATGGATAACAATGGTTTTAAGAATAACACCTATCTTGAAGATGTAGCAATATCAACAGTATCCGATGCAGGAGACATCAGCTTTACAGAAGCAATCTCTGATCCGGGTAAGGGAGTTCCATCTGATATGTATAAAGCATTTGAAATAGCTACTAATATGGAGTTAATTTCAGAATCAGACTTAGAAGATTGGGATGCAGCAATTACAAAAGGTGAAGCGGTCAGATTATTTACGACAATGTCATTCATGTATTATCATGTAGCAGGTGATGGTAGTTTAATGGATGAAATTGCCGAGAACATCATTTATCCTGATGTAAATCCGGAGGATGTAGATCCCAAGGCAACCAACATAGATGGAGACATCGCCTTTGCCCTTGGAAAACAAGAATTTAATGAAGTGACAGAAGAATATGGTGGTTATGAACCGTGGACGGGATATGCACAATCTCAAGGAGCAGATGGAACTATAGGTTGGTGCTGGGTTTACGACACTGGCAAAGGAGCAGGTTCCGAAGAAAGCTATGCCGTTTACATGAAAGAAGGCTCCCCACGATATGGAGAAGTTTTCCACGTAGGAGATTACTTACCTGATGGTTCCCTATTCACAGGAGCCAACCATCAGGAATATCGTATCGCTGAAAACAGGATATTATTAAGAATGTATGAAAATGGTGAATTGGGTGGAACAATAGTAACAGAAGATGAAAATGGCATGTTACATATCATAGTAGAATAGAAAATAGAATGGGAAAGTCACCAGTGGCTTTCCCATTCATCATTTTAGAAAAATACAAACCCCGATATATTATGTCACCCACTGTACGATCAGACACAGGTATTGCGAAACACAGAATTTATTAGAAAGAAGTGCTGACCGGAGCGGAGCGTAGACATCGAACTTTCGAGCCCTGGCAGGGCTCAAAAAAAAGAACGATACCGATTTGGTATCGTTCTTTTTTTCATGAGAGCGCGAGACGGGGATCGAACCCGCGACCCCCTCCTTGGCAAGGAGGTGCTCCACCGCTGAGCCACTCGCGCATAATGTACAGGTCAAAACCTGTATCTTGAAGGTATGAAATTAATTGTGTTGACATTCATCCGCAATCTGATGAATGTCTGCTGTGTGTCTCACAGCAAAGACTATATTACATGATGAATGCCAAACTGTCAAGAAAATTTTTGAAATTTTACGAAAAATTTCACCACATCCTATTTATCCGTAGTAAGATGGCTGTATTCTCCCTTTCGATTATAGGAATCTGTCAGGTAGCTTTCATCCGTAAGAATGCATTCGATCTCCTGATCGTCCTCTTTGTACTGGCTTCTCTTCCGCAGATCCTCTTTAGTATGCTGTTGCTTTGTCTGCAGGAAATCTCCGCTATGGGATCCCAGGAATCGTCCCGGCAGCCGGTCCATCAGTCTTCTGGCTACCTTCTGTACCTGATAACGCACTTTCTGCAACGGTGTTGTCGGCACAGCCTCTCGTGTCTCTATCGGCTGGAAATAGGTATGCGTCGCCGCCGTCTCCACCGCCGCCCTGTTCAACGTAGTCTTCACGCCCACAGAATTTCCCGTAACAAGCGTCTCCTGACCCGCGATATGATTACCGCTGCCATCCTTCTGCGAACTTATCGCATCATTGGATTCTTTACTGTCTCCCCAGATCTTCTGTAAGAGCTGTTTTCCACTATTCCCAATATTCTGTACCCAGGACAACAGGTTTCCCTTAGAATTCTCCTGCAAGGCTTCTGTAGCCATCTGCGCCGTCTGCGCGGCTCCGGACTTAGCCCCCATACTGCCCGTATCCGTATTTGCCCCATGTTCATGAAGGCATGATGTTACATGATGAGAATATGTGTCATGTCCGCTTCCGACTCCACCGACCTGCATAAGCCCCTCCGTTCCTGTTTCCGGGTCTACCTGTTCTATCATGTATATCGGAGGTATTCACTATTTTATTCAGTCTCCCGGGGCACCTTGTTATAATTGGTCATCCGCACACAGCTCTTTCACGTACTTATCAACAAAGCATCATTCTGCTTAGACAAGATCTCTTGAAAGTCAAACCTAATTTTGGGTTTTATGTAATTGTTCCAGGTCAAAAAATGCTGCTTTTTTTCTTGACACGGGAACATATGTTTTCTACAATTATTGTAGTGCAGCTCTACTAATTTAATTGGAAGGAAACACCTCATGGGTGATTTACTCAATGTCGACATGAATTACCTTATTGGAAAAAAAGAATCTACTGAAATTATTCCGGATAGCTATTATCTCAATCCAGAAGCCCGTGACATGGCTCAGTTCCTCTTCGAGAATCCGGAATACAAGGTCCTCTTCGATGCCTCACGGAAAGTGAAGCCGGAGGACATTTAGTTTGTAAAAGAGATGATCGAGATCGGGGCGCACAAAAGAAATGGGAATCACTATGAATCAGTATGTAGTATTACAAGTGACACTTAAGGAGAAACTTATCGGAACTGCATCCAAGAATCTGAAGGAGCTCGAGGATGTGATCAACGCCCAGGCTGCAAAGGGATACCGCCTGCACCACACTATTACCACCGCTTCTGCCAATAGTACCGGCTTCGGCGGCGGAGACCGGATCCAGGCTACTATGGTATTCGAGAAACTCTGATGTTGTTGCACCGGTGCAATTTTTCAAAAATATAAATTTTAGGAATAACTTGACAAGGCTTGCACATAATGGTATTATTCCGCTAATTAGCGAATGACTGGTGTCCGGTCGCGAAAGAGTCTTGGAATTGTATTCCAGGGCTCTTTTTACATACAAAGGAGAATTGTAATGAACGAACAAGAATTTGAAAAACAGTTAAATGCTTTGCACGACCGCGTGCTCTCGAAAGCTCTTTCTGACGAAGAGAAAAATAATTATACCGAGTCACTATTTGAATCTATTCGTCATGTAAATAAATACGGGCAAGAATTTTGGTATGCCAGAGATTTACAAATCGCTCTGGAATATACTGAGTGGAGAAACTTTTGCAAGGTTATTGAAAAGGCAAAAGAAGCCTGCCGAGGTAGTAATAACGCGGTATCTGACCATTTTGTTGACGTCAACAAAATCGTAAATGCTGGTGCCACCAGTAAGGATATCGGAGATATTCAACTTTCACGATATGCTTGTTATCTTATTGTGCAAAATGGTGATCCTCGAAAAAAGGTTATTGCACTTGGACAAACCTACTTTGCAGTAAAAACCAGACAGCAAGAACTAATTGAAAATTATGAAAATCTTTCCGAAGATCAAAAACGTATCGCCATCCGGCAGGAAATGAAAGAGCATAATAAAATGTTAGTAGCTGCTGCCAAGGATGCTGGTGTTGAAACTACCCTGGATTATGCTATATTTCAAAATTACGGATATATGGGACTATATGGTGGTTTAAAGGCTAGCGATATAAAGGAGCGTAAAGGCTTAAAGAAATCACAAGACATACTCGATTACATGGGATATGAAGAATTAGCTGCCAACCTCTTCCGTGCTACTCAGACGGAAGCAAAACTCCGCCGTGAAAATATTCAAGGCAAACAGGAAGCGAATAAAACCCACTTTGAGGTTGGTAAAAAGGTGCGTGACACCATTAAAGATCTTGGTGGCACAATGCCGGAAGATTTGCCTACACCGGAAAAAAGTATTCAGCAATTAGAGAGAGAGCAAAAGAAAAAATTGAAATAAAAAATCAGCCCAGTGCACCAACACCAGCGCTGATTACCGGGCAAACCGATAAATCACCTTGAACAAGTTTTTAATTATGAAAAATATAATGCCTGGAGACTTTTGTTTGATAAAAAGGATACTAAAGAGAATCGACGTACCTTTTTGGAATGGATGCAACATGAAAATTAAAAACCCTTGAAAAATCAAGGGTTTTTAGAGCGGGTGATGGGAATCGAACCCACGTATCCAGCTTGGAAGGCTGGTGTTCTA
>ENA-UOOC01002098-UOOC01002098.1-human-gut-metagenome-genome-assembly--contig:-C48old-NODE-2098-length-15535-cov-4.581137_pt1 | contig 15535 bp, 10 predicted proteins | sample MGYA00242469_ERZ724016 | MGnify/ENA metagenome assembly ERZ724016 | reverse complement strand
AGTGCTATCAGCAGTCTGCATCGTGATATCAGGCAGTTATATCAGGAAATGGGTGCGGGATATCCGACTTTTATTTATGCACCGGATATAAATGACGAGATATTTACATAATAAAAACAATATATTCACAAATATGCATATCATCTTATCTCCAGCCAAGACAATGGCTGGAACATCCAAAATAAAAGCGCCTGCAGGTACAACGCCCCGATTCAACCAGGAAGCAATCGAGATCGCATTGCACATGGCTCAATATCCCGCCGAAGAATTAGGCAGGATGTTAAAGCTCAGTCCCAAGCTGATGCTGGAAAGTTACCATCGTTTTCAGAATTTCCATTCTGCAGAAGAAGAACCGCTACAAGCTTTATTGGCTTATACGGGTGTCGTATTCAAGAATATCAATCCCAAAGATTTTACAGAGGCGGACTTCCGCTTTGCCCAGGATCATTTGCGGCTCATTTCCATTTGTTATGGTCTCCTTCGCCCGCTGGACCTGATCAAACCTTACCGGATGGAATATGATGTGAAACTACCCGAATTAGGAGATGGGAATATGTATATTTACTGGCGTGCCCGTCAAACCGAACCGCTTATTGAAGAAGTGAAAGCCGACGATAACCTGCTGATCAACCTGGGGAGCATGGACCTACAACCATCATTCGACTGGAAAAAGGTAGAACAATCTGTCCGTGTAATAACACCGGATTTTAAAGTCTGGAAAAACGGGAAAGCTGAAACAATCGTAATCTACGCCAAGATGGCACGTGGACAAATGACCCGTTACATCGTTAAAAACCGGATTACCTATCCGGATGCATTAAAAGATTTTACTTGGGAAGGATTCCGGTACAGAGAAGATATCTCCTCCGAAAACAACTGGATTTTCTTGCAAGATTAAGAGATCCTTGCAATAAACCGACAATATCGTCCGTTTATACAAAGGAATTTTTTAATTAGAAATGAAATGAGAAAAACCTTTAATCTTTTATTCATATGTCTGATAGCCTTATACGGCTGGATCGGATATCAAGTGATCCATACTACCGATTTGACTCAATGTCAACCGGAAGGAAGTCTGTCCGATGTCGCCGAGGAGGTGATCGCCATCCCTTTGAAAACAAACGGACATTGTTCTTTGAACAAGATTAAAATGATCAAGCGCGACCGGGAAGACATCTTCCTTGTCAGCGATCGTCAACTTTATCATTTCAACAGTTCCGGCCAATTTCTCGGACAAATAACGGCACATCTGCCAGGAACGAGACAGCCAGTCGAACTGGTTGACTATGCGGTCGATCCTGTCCACGACCGGCTGGTCGTGATCGGCACCGGACATGAGGTATACTATTATGATTACGACGGGCAACTCCTTTTTCAGAGTATCCTCCCTCAAGATGCTTCATGGAAAACTTTCGGGCATATGGCTTATTATAACAACCATCTGTGGACAACAATAGACTTGGTTAATTCAGAAAACAAGCAAGCTCCGTCAATCGAACAATGGCTCTATAAATTTGATCTCTACTTTAATGAAGTCGGGAAGCGCAAACTGGATGTTGCCGATTTGGGAAGAATGGATATCAATTACAAGACAGGTACCGAAATAGCCGTCAAGGACGGGCACGTTTATGTACAAGCTCCATCCTTACAGCCAGCCCATATCTTAAACGACACGCTCTATCTCATCAATAGCAACCAGTTGACCATCACTGAGGACTACGCAAAAATTCTCCCTTTACAGATCGGGACACGTTTTTTAATCTCAACACACTACGATCCTACTCTACCGGAACGTAGCTATACATTTTGTTACGACCAACGAAGAACAAAAGCCTATCACGTGCAAGGAGGATTGGATGACAACTTTTACAAGACAGGCAAGATTCTCGAACTTCAATCCATAGACCTTCAAAGCAACACCTACTGTTATTATAAAAGCGGCAAAGAACTTGCCTACTCTTTTCCTGACCTGACAAACAAAGACAACCCAGTCTTATTTATAGTAAAAATGAAAGCCTGACTCCACACTGCCAGGCTTTCATTTAATATATATTTACGTACGATTAGAAAATCCGTCCACACAGACGTATCTTCATAACCGGATAAACAGTGAGCTTATCCATGATTTTCGAAAACGTATCGTCCGGATCGACTTCATCCAACAAATTGTTGACATTACCATAGTCCGTATAAACATCCGGTTTGCCGTGGAACTGGACTCCCAGCTCGAACATTACACCAAGCCGTTTCTTCGGTACGGCACGGCCGAACCCCAAACCCACATACGGACGGAAATTCGAAACTTTCAAGCCACCTGACACATTACCGTTTTTGTCTACCGGAATCGTATAATCGCCGATAACAACACCGGCCTTACCGGCTTCGGCTACCAATTCCTTCAATTCATCACTATGCCCATTTATTTTTAATAAAGTTCCCCCGCCAAAGTAAGCACCAGCAGTCAAAAAGAAAGAACCTTTTTTAAACGGATAATAATTCACAAGTAATTCACCGGAAACACGCTTGATACTTCCCTCCATACCAATCGTAGAGGGAACACTCACGCCTTCCATAGCTTCCACATCAACATCTACATCCGTACTCATGCTGAAATTTGGCATAATGGAAAAACCACCACGTAAATCAAAGTGAGATGTGATGGGAGTTGCCACATTCACGTCGATACCGGTAGTACCGACGCCCACACCTACTGCCAAAGAATTAAACACACCCAATTCTTTCTGGGCCATAACATCACTCACAATTACGCCTGATAAGGCTAACGAAATAACACAAAGTAGAGTTCTAAAACCTTTCATAACCACTAAAAAATGTATTTGTATTGAAATAAAGTACAGCAAAGAAAAGAAGAATTTTTGATATAAATACTGATATAGAATAAAAAAAGAGAGTACAAGGTTATAGTCCTTGTACTCTCTTTTTTTATTCTATAACAAATACGAACTTATTCTTCGTCTCCGTTTTCGTCTTCCTTCATATTGTGGAACACATTCTGAACGTCTTCGTCCTCTTCCAACTTTTCAATCAATTTTTCAATCGATTCACGCTGCTCAGGAGTCACTTCTTTCACATCGTTCGGAATACGGACAAATTCACTACTGGTGATTTCATATCCATTCTCTTCCAGATATTTCTGAATAGCCGAATTCTGGGCAAATTCACCATAGAGAACCACTTCGTCTTCATCTTCATCCACTTCATCGACTCCATAGTCTATCAGCTCCAACTCAAGATCTTCCAACGACATGCCATCCTTTTTCGCAATATGGAAAACACATTTATGCTCGAACAGGAACTCCAAACTGCCAGATGTACCCAAAGAACCACCGTTCTTGTTGAAATAACTACGTACATTTGCTACAGTACGAGTCGTATTGTCTGTCGCAGTTTCCACAAAAATAGCAATACCGAAAGGACCATATCCCTCGTAGTTCATTTCTTTATAATCGGTAAAATCCTTAGAGACAGCCCGCTTGATAGCACGTTCGACATTATCTTTCGGCATGTTCTCTTTTTTAGCAGTCTGCATCAATACACGCAAACGCGGATTGTTTTCAGGTTCCGGTCCACCTTGTTTTGCAGCTATCGTAATTTCTTTACCCAACTTAGTAAATACACGGGCCATATTGCCCCAACGCTTAAACTTTCTCGCTTTACGAAACTCAAACGCTCTTCCCATAATTTATGATCTTATGATTTATGATTTATGTTTTTTATCCTCTCAATTGTGCACCTAACTTCTGTTCCAAATTTGTCTGGATCTTTTTCATGATAGCATCGATCTGCTTATCATTCAAAGTCTTTCCTTCATCCTGCAAATAGAAGCTGACGGCATATGATTTCTTGCCAGCCGGCAGATTCTTTCCTTCGTATACATCAAACAAAGCAACGTCTTTCAACAGTTTACGTTCACTTTCCGTTGCGATCTTTTCTATTTCGGCAAATTGAACATTCTTCTCTAACAACAAGGCTAGATCTCGTTTCACTGCCGGGAACTTGGAAATTTCAGAGAAGGTAACCTTGCTTTTCTTGATTTCCTTCATCAACAATGTCCAGGAAAGTTCCGCATAATAGACATCCGTTTCAATATCCAATTCCTTACAGATCTTCGGACTGACGATACCCATCGTACCGAACTGGCGCCCGGACGAAGTCGTAATGCTCAAACCTGCCGAATAGATATCGTTAGCCAGATTACCAAAAATGACCTTCTGCAAATTCACACCGAGACGAACCAAGATGTTTTCCACATATGCCTTCAATTCATAAACAGAAGACTTTTCATTCGGATGCGCCCAGTTGTTATCCACACGGCTGCCGCTTACCCACAAGCCCAAACGATAATCTTCCGAGAATTCGGCCAATGTTTCACCTTCCTTCTTATGGTCGATATTGTAATCATAGCAATTTCCGAATTCGAAGAAGCGGATATTGCCATTTTTGCGTTTCGCATTATGTTCAACACTTTCCAAGCCTCCGAACAACAACGTCTGGCGCATGCAATTCAGATCTGCGCTCAACGGATTCATCAACATCACACAGTGAGAAACCGGGTAAGTGGAAAGATTATCATAGTAGGCCGAGCGTGTCAGCGAGTTATTCAGGATCTCGTTGAAACCGCAACCGCAAAGTTGTTCGGAAATCAGGTTCTGCAATTTATAACTGCGGTCAGTCGGAGTCTGATAGCTCAGATTAGACTTTACATTGTCACTGAATTCCACATTATTATATCCGTAGATACGGAGAATATCCTCGATCACGTCGACATCGCGCTGTACATCAATACGATATACAGGCACATCAATCACCAAACCTTCGGCAGTTTCGGAAACGATCTTCATTTCCAAGCTTTCCAGAATGCTCTTGACCGTTTCAACCGGAATCACCTTGCCGATCAATGTATTGACCTTATCGTAAGTCAGTTCCACACGATAGGGGGCAACCGGAACCGGATAAATATCCTGGATAACACCCGTAATCGTTCCGCCTGCCACTTCCTGAATCAACAGAGCGGCACGCTTCATCACTTCGACCGTCTGATTCGGATCCAAGCCGCGTTCATAGCGGAAAGAAGCATCCGTATTCAGACCGAAGCGACGGGCTGTCTTACGGATCCAAGTCGGATGGAAAGTGGCCGATTCCAGGAATACATTCTTAGTCTGTTCCGTCACACCGGAATCGAGTCCGCCAAATACACCGGCGATACACATCGGCTCTTCCACATTGCAAATCATCAGATCACGGTCGGTCAACGTACGTTCCACACCATCGAGCGTCACAAACTTGGCACCTTCCGTCGCCGAGCGTACCACGACTTTATTACCTTTGATCTTATCGGCATCGAAAGAGTGCAAAGGCTGTCCTACGCCGTGCAAGATATAGTTCGTGATATCCACCACGTTATTAATGGGACGCAGGCCGATCACCTTCAAACGGTTCTGCAACCATTCCGGACTTTCCTTTACAGTTACATTTTTAATCGTAATACCTGAATAGCGCAGACAGGCTTCTTTATTTTCAACGACAACTTCGATAGCCGGAACTTCATCATCAATCTTGAAAGCATCCACACTCGGACGTTTCAAGTTGGCAGGCTTACCGTTCTGTTTCAGGTAAGCGGCCAGGTCGCGAGCTACACCGAAATGAGAAGTGGCATCCACACGGTTCGGCGTGATATCGACTTCCAGCACATAATCGCTCTTCACATTATAATATTCTTTGGCCGGAGTACCGACTACCGCATCGGCCGGCAGTACGATTATACCTGCATGATCTGTTCCAATACCGATTTCATCTTCAGCACAAATCATACCGTTCGATTCAACGCCACGGATTTTAGAGCGCTTGATCGTAAAGCACTCATCACCATCATACAATTTAGTACCGTTTACAGCAACAACCACTTTCTGTCCGGCAGCTACATTCGGCGCACCACAAACAATCTGCAAGGGTTCCGCGCCGCCAACATTCACGGTTGTAATGTGCAAGTGATCGGAATTCGGATGTTCTTCGCAAGTAAGAACTTCACCGATGACAAGTCCTTCCAATCCACCTTTGATGGTTTGAACTTCTTCTACCCCTCCGGTTTCCAAACCAATAGAGGTAAGTGCTGCTGCTACTTCATCAGGCTGTAAATCAAAATCAAGATAATCTTTCAGCCAATTGTAAGATATATTCATCGCTTTAAAATTTATTCAGTAAAGAGACGGGGCCGTCCGGCCTACGCCAAATTGACGGACAAAAGTACAAATAATTATTCAAATATGATAGTTTCAAGTAGTTTCTTCAGGGCAACCGCACCAAAACCGTGATCAAATATCATTGACAATAGTTATTTATGCATTCTTGATTCATAATGGCCATCTACAAGTATAAGGAACTGTTTGTGTTTAAAAAGCAGGTATTCCACTGGATTATAATCAGAAACAGTGCATAAAATCTCCTCAAACAAGGCAGATAAACAGCTCCACATCCCCGTTCCGGTTTCACGTAGATCCGGGTCTCCACCTCCTCCACACCCGGATCTCCCATGCCCTTCCACCCGGGTCTGAAGAAACTTTTCAAGTTGTTTTTGCCTAAAAAGTAGCTTGTCTTCATGAAAAAACGAGCCTCTTTAATCTATTTTGTATCAGCCTCAGAATACATCTGACATTTGATAAAATATTGATATATAACACATTATCACTTTTACCCATGATAGTTATGATAGATAAATGATAGTTAAAAGCAAGAACTATCATAGAATAACATACTGTTTTACAAGCATATAAATTCATTTATGATAGTATGATAGTTGTTTTGCAAAAAACTAAAAATCCATGCTTACAAAACTTTATTTTGCAGACTTTGGGAAATCTCCTACATTTGCACCATAAATCTGAAATAAAATATGATGCGCATTGATATACTGACCGTACTTCCCGAGATGATCGAAGGAATGGTAAACTGTTCCATTGTGAAACGGGCACAAGACAAAGGTCTGGCTGAAATACATTTACACAATCTGCGGGATTACACGACCAACAAATGGCGGCGTGTGGATGATTATCCTTTCGGGGGTGAAGCCGGCATGGTTATGCAGATCGAACCTATCGACCGGGCCATCTCGGCTTTGAAAAGCGAGAGGGATTATGATGAAGTTATTTACACATCGCCAGATGGGGAAACCTTCAACCAGCCGATGGCAAACAGCATGTCGATGCTGAACAATCTGATCATCCTTTGCGGACATTACAAAGGAATCGACTACCGCATCCGCGAACATTTGATAACAAAGGAAATATCTGTTGGTGATTATGTCCTGACAGGAGGCGAGTTGGCTGCTGCCATCATCACAGATGCCGTCGTACGTCTTATTCCCGGAGCAATCGGCGACGAGCAAAGTGCCCTCTCCGACTCGTTCCAGGATAATTTGCTAGCTCCCCCAGTCTATACCCGGCCTGCCGATTACAACGGCTGGAAAGTTCCCGACGTCCTTCTGTCCGGGCACCAACGCAAAATTGAAGAATGGCGTCTCGGGCAAGCTCAAGAAAGGACAGCCCGGCTACGCCCCGATTTATTGAAGTAAATTGTCCTACTTCTGCTCTACTACGAAATTATAGATAAACTCATATTCATACGTGTTATTTTCCGCAGTTGCACCATTCACGGGATTGATCTTTTCTTCAATCGTCATGCCTGTGATATAATCGCCGGTCAACGTATAGCGGAATGTATATTCGGCACAAATATCCGTTGCATCGGAGACATTATACCAATAGGCACGGGTTGGCAGATTCTGATTCATCTTCCCATAGAGTAGGTTCAACGGAGAAATCACATCAAAGCCGACCGGTTGAAATGAATTGACAACTCGGAACGGAAAGTTCTCTGGACGTAATTGAGAATTATATTCATATGTAATCTCTTTCTGTGGCAGATAAGCATAATGCACCGCATTTCCATTTTCCCACGAATAGCGATCCACCTCACCTAGTTCTCTTATCTGATAACCCGAACCGTCCTCATTCGGCCACTGGATAATCTGCGAAACTGATTTCAGCCAATTAGAACTATAGGTGTACCTGTTTTCTACAGCCGTATACACAGCATTACTCATATACTTGTTTTCAGATTTTTCTTCCTTGGCCGCAATCATATTTCCGCTTAGCGTGTAAACTGTATGGACAAAGGGATTAGTCGGAGAACCATCGATCATCTTCACGCCACTTACGGAAATCGTCTTGTCTACAATAATATAATTATCAGTAAACTGATTTCCTTCCGTATTTAATATAATCCGATTGATTTGCTTGTCCTGGTCATAAGTGATATTCGCGTTAAAAAAAGCATTTCCGTTTTTCGTACATGTAACACTCGTCAGCTTGTTCAACTCAGGAATAAACGGCTTATCATCATCTCCACAAGACATAAGACCTGCCGCCATCAAAAGCATACTTAAAAATTTCTTCATCTCTCTTTCTTTTTATTATTCGATCTTACAAAAATAGGACATTTGCTAAAATAACGGACGAAGTAACCTATTTTAAGTAATTCTACTTGAAGAAATGCAAGTAAACCATTAGCTTTGCAATATAATTTATCATAATAAATGGCTAATAACAAACATCTTACAATAAGATAAAACGTAAAGCATACAATATCTAAAATTTAATAACATGAGAATGAAACATCTGACGGTAGCAGCACTAACATTATTGCTGTCTGTTTCTTGTAGCCAAAGACAAGAAGATTATCCGTTTCGCAATCCTGATCTCCCTATCGACGAACGCATAGACGACCTCTTGAAACGTCTGACTGCCGAAGAGAAGATCGGCCAAATGATGAATACGACTCCGGCAATCGAACGCCTCGGTATACCCGAATACGATTGGTGGAACGAAGCCTTGCACGGTGTCGCACGTGCCGGAAAAGCGACTGTTTTCCCACAGGCTATCGCGATGGCGGCGACTTTCGACGACGACGCACTGTACGAAACATTTACGATGGTGAGCGATGAAGCTCGCGCCAAATACCATCAGTATCAAAAAAATAAAGAATATGACCGCTACAAAGGCTTGACCTTTTGGACGCCGAATATCAATATCTTCCGTGATCCCCGCTGGGGCCGTGGCATGGAAACCTATGGAGAAGATCCGTACTTGACAGAACGGATGGGGGTTGCCGTAGTGAAAGGCTTGCAGGGAGACGATCCGAAATACTTTAAGACACATGCTTGCGCCAAGCATTATGCAGTCCATAGCGGACCGGAATGGAACCGTCACGAATTTGATGTCACAGTGACGCCCCGTGATTTATGGCAAACCTACCTGCCAGCTTTCGAGGCTTTGGTAAAAAAAGGTAATGTACAGGAAGTCATGTGCGCCTACAATCGCTATCAAGGCAAACCCTGCTGTAGTAGCGACAAACTGCTCATCGACATCCTTCGGAATAGTTGGGGATATGAAAACATCATCCTTTCCGACTGTGGTGCGATCAACGACTTCTGGCAACGGGACGAACGCACGCCTCGCCACGAAACACATCCCGATGCGGAAAGCGCTTCTGCAGATGCTGTCCTGAACGGGACTGACCTGGAATGCGGCAACAGCTATAAAGCTTTGATCAAAGCTTTGAAGGAGGGAAAGATATCCGAAAATGATCTGGATGTCTCCCTACGCCGCCTGCTGAAAGGTCGTTTTGAATTAGGCATGTTCGATCCGGACGAGCGGGTTCCTTATGCTCAAATCCCATACAACGTGGTGGAAAGCCCCGAACATGTGGCACAAGCACTCGAAATGGCGCATAAGAGTATGGTGCTGCTGAAGAACAAGAATAACACACTTCCACTGAGTAAAACGATCCGGAAAATTGCAGTTGTCGGTCCGAATGCCGCCGACTCGACCATGCTTTGGGCGAACTACAACGGCTTCCCGACGCATACCGTAACAATATTGGAAGGTATCCGCAACAAAGTGCCCGATACAGAAGTAATCTACGAATTAGGATGTAATCATGCGGCTGACTTCGTAATCCAAGACTTGGGCAACCACATCACCTCCCCTGCCGGACAAGGATTCGCCTCCGAATTCTACAACAATACGGAATTCAAGGGAGAAGCCGTTTATAAAGGTTTAGCAAGCCAATTACATTATACGACAGGCGGAAACACGCAATTCGCACCGAATGTAAACCTGACAAACTTCACAGCACGTTTTACCGGCGAGTTTGAAGCACCAGAGACGGAACAGGTTGAGATCAAGTTGTCAGGAAACGACGCCTTCCGCCTCTTTATCGGAGATGAAAAAGTAGCCGAAGTTTGGGAAAACGAATACGGGGCAGAAAAGACGTATATGCTGAATGCGGAAAAAGGAAAGAAATATCCTGTCAAGATCGAATATATGCAACGCACGGGTAGCGCTGACCTCAACTTCCAGATCGGTACGCGTCGACCTGTCGATTATGCCGCCACTGCCGCTAAAGTCAAAGATGCAGATGTGATTGTCTATGTCGGAGGTATTTCGCCTCGCTTGGAAGGTGAAGAAATGCCGGTCAACGTGGAAGGTTTCAAGAAAGGAGACCGCACCAATATCGAGATACCGAAAGTACAACAAGAAATGGTAAAAGCACTGAAAGCAACGGGTAAACCGGTTGTCTACGTGCTTTGTACGGGTAGTGCCCTGGCTTTAAACTGGGAAGACGCCAACATCGACGCCATTCTGAATGCCTGGTATGGCGGACAAGAAGCCGGGACAGCGGTTGCCGACATCCTGTTTGGCGACTACAATCCGTCAGGTCGCTTGCCAGTCACATTCTATAAATCGATCGACCAGTTGCCGGACTTTGAAGATTACAGCATGAAAGGTCGTACCTACCGTTATATGACCGAAACACCACTTTATCCGTTCGGATACGGCTTGAGCTACACGAACTTTGCCTATCGGAATGCGAAGCTGTCTTCTGGCAAGATTACCAAAGACCAATCTGTCACACTGACGTTCGACATTGCCAACACCGGCAAAATGGATGGTGACGAAGTCGCACAAATCTACATCAAAAATCCGAACGATCCGGAAGGGCCGATCAAAGCGCTGAAGGCTTTCTTGCGTGTACACGTAAAAGCTGGCGACAGCCAGGAAGTCAACATCGAGCTGACACCCGAAGCATTCCACTCTTTTAACGACAATACACAAACGATGGAAGTCCGTCCCGGAAAATATCAGATACTTTACGGCGGCTCATCAGACGAAAAAGCCTTAGAGAGATTAGAGTTGACAATCGAATAAAAACAAATGCCGCAGGTCTCCGGATAATCCGGAAAAACCTGCGGCATTCTATCTATTCCATAACCCTATGCATTACGCCTCCTAACCCATAAGGTTAAAGGGCGTAACCCTATGGGTCTTATCCAATATACGTCTCCATAAATTTGGCACCCGGAACCGGTGAAATCGTCACGACATCCGTATCTGCCGGAATCAGGACCGTTTGTCCTTGGTGAATATAAATTTCATTGCCTTTATTGTCACGGATAGAAGCTTTACCCTCCATACAAATATAAACGACGAAAGAATCCAGTTCGGAGAAATCACGAACCATGATCGTATCGACATCCAGCAAATTCGTTGTAAAATACTTGCAGGCTGCAAGCTCTACAGTCGCATTCGTATGTGCTTTGTAATGGGTGCGGTAGTCCGGATACAAGGTATAGTCGATCGCGTCCTTTGCCAGTTCGGTATGCAATTCACGCCCTTTGCCATCCGGTCCCTTACGGTCATAATCATATATACGATAGGTGATATTGCTCGTCTGCTGGATTTCAGCAATAAAGCAACCGGCTCCGATAGCGTGTACACGACCCGCGGGCAGGAAGAATACATCGCCAGGATTCACCTCGTATCGTTGTAACACATCCATGATCGTATTATCCTCGACACGTTTCACGTATTCATCCGCATTGATCTGCTTTGAAAAGCCTGAATATAAGCCGGCACCTTTGGCAGCATTGATCACATACCACATTTCTGTCTTGCCAAAAGAATTATGGCGTTTCTTTGCCAATTCATCATCCGGATGAACCTGAATAGACAAATTATCGCGTGCATCGATAAACTTGATCAACAAAGGGAATATGGAACCAAATTGTTCGACCACCTTTTCCCCTAACAGTTGCTTGCCATATGTACGGATCAGTTCATCTAGCGTTTTACCCTCAAGTGCACCATTATCTACAACAGAATAATTGCCCTCTACATGTGAAAGTTCCCAACTTTCGCCAATACCTTCCTGCATCGGAGTGATGCCCTTAAACGGGCAAATGTCAGAGCCTCCCCAGATAATCTTCTTGAGGATAGGCTTAAATGTCATTGGATATAACATATTTGATTTTTGATTATCAGATTTATAATTTATGATTTACGCATTGACCACAAATCACAAATTATAAATCACAAATTATTTCGCTTTCTTTACTTTCTTCAATACAACAGCGCTGCGTGCCGGAATGTATAATTTGAGCCATTCTTTTTTCTCTTTTTTATACAATGGATCGAATTGCGTGAAATGATGAATGGTATCATCCGCGAGCCCGAAGCCACCGAATCGGTTAGCATCGGTATTCAGTACCACCTCATATTCACCCTTAGGCACAAGGAAACCGTAATCGGCAAACGATTTTGTCGGATTGAAATTGAATACGAACACCAAGTCTTTTCGCATATAAGCCAAAATCTGATCCCCATCGTTATCCCAAACTTTCTGTATCGGAGTGGACTGGAAGTTTTTCACACTACGGATCAATTCCAACATTTCACAATCGAAATCGCCTAAGAAATGATATTTCAAATCCATATTATCGACCAAATCCCATTGGCGGCGTGCATACTTATGCGACCAGCCATTTCCTTCACGCGGGAAATCGATCCATTCCGGATGGCCAAATTCATTCCCCATAAAGTTCAGATAACCGCCGTTGATGGTGGAGGCCGTGACCAGACGGATCATTTTATGCAAAGCTACACCCCGTTCCACCATAAAATTGTGATCATCTTTCTGCATATGCCAATACATGTCGGCATCGATAAGACGGAAAATGATCGTCTTGTCACCCACCAACGCCTGGTCATGACTTTCCGCATAGCTGATTGTCTTTTCGTCAGCACGGCGGTTCGTCGTCTCCCACCAGATGGAAGAAGGATGCCAGTCTTCGTCTTTCTTTTCTTTGATCGTCTTGATCCAGTAATCGGGGATATTCATTGCCATACGGTAGTCGAAGCCATAACCGCCATCTTCATATTTGGCAGCCAATCCGGGCATTCCGCTTACTTCTTCGGCAATCGTAATCGCATTCTTATTGACTTCGTGGATAAGCTTATTAGCCAACGTCAAATACGCAATAGCATCACCATCCTGATGACCATTAAAATAATCAGCATAATTACAAAATGCTTCGCCCAGTCCGTGACTGTAATAAAGCATCGAGGTCACGCCATCGAAACGGAAACCGTCGAATTTATACTCATCCAGCCAGAATTTGCAGTTCGACAACAAAAAATGAAGCACTTCATTCTTTCCATAGTCGAAACAAAGGGAATCCCATGCCGGATGCTCGCGACGGGCACCGCCCAGAAAATATTGCGTGTAAGATCCATCGAAACGTCCGAGGCCTTCTACTTCGTTCTTGACAGCATGACTATGTACGATATCCATAATCACAGCAATCCCCATACTATGAGCCTCGTCTATCAACTGTTTCAGTTCTTCCGGCGTACCAAAACGGGAAGATGCGGCAAAAAAACTGCTGACATGATAACCGAACGAACCATAATAAGGATGTTCCTGAATAGCCATAATCTGAATGGCATTATATCCTTCCTTCGCAATACGGGGCAGCACCATACGACGGAATTCGTCGTAACTGCCAACTTTCTCTTCATTCGAAGCCATACCGATATGACATTCATAAATCAGCAATGGAGAGACATTAGGCTTAAACCGTTTATGCTTGAACACATAAGGTTTCTCCGGATTCCATACTTGCGCGCTGAAAATTTTGGTATTTTCATCCTGAACGACACGCCGTATCCATGCAGGAATACGTTCCCCGCTGCCTCCTTCCCACTCGACTAGGAGTTTGAACAGGTCTTCATGATGCAGCAAACCTTCAGCAAGCGCAATCTCCCAAATGCCATTGCCCAACCGTTGCAACTTATACCGATCGTCCTTCTTCCATTCGTTGAAAGTCCCGATCAGATATATAGCAGTAGCATTGGGTGCCCACTCACGAAAAACCCATCCACTCTTTGTCTTATGCAATCCGAAGTAGAGATACCCGGAAGCCATTTCCGACAACGTCTGTCTGCCGTTACCGGTCAGGTTCTTCTCTTTGTTTACCACGTATTGGTACCGTCCTTCTATTGCCTCCTTATAGGGGGCCAGCCAAGGGTCATTCTTTATTAGATTTAGCGACTCCATGATTTTTTGAGATTGGTTTCGCACAAAGATAGAAGAAAAAACTCACATATAAATAAAAAGTCCGTCGCAAATGCATAGGCTTAAATCAATTATCCGAAGAACTCCGTTTGTTCTTATTCAAAATCAATGTCGACGGCATTTTTTGAAGTGCCTCTTTACGGTGTTCGGATACGTCGTTCCAAGTGTTGTAGCCGATCAGCATAAAGTTATAGCTATTGAACAATCCCGGCGTCAGGTCTTTATCCGGTAACAGCTGGGTTTGTGGGATGGACGAGACGAAATCCCAAAGCTCTTTGAGAATTTGATCATGTCCGGGTGTTGTGGTGGACATCTTGGCTACAATACCGACAGAACCGTGAGTCGCTTTCAGCAATGTCCTTGTATAGTCGAGCAGAAAGAGATCTTCTTCGGAACTGATAACCACCAACGTATTGGTGGCCTTCACGAAATTTCGGTTAATAAATACACCGACGTCGCAATTACTGCGGGCAATAAACATCTTAGTCTTATCTTTCAGCAACGCACCAGGATAAAACCAGGATTCGGGAGCTTTGAAGCGTTTGAAATAACGGTTATAGAAGGAAGTACGGTAACGGGTTGCCGCGATATCGTCCGGCGAGTCGCTCATAGAGATGCCAGAACCGACCAGCAGGAAGTCAAATCCTTCGTTATTGACAATGTCGCAAATATCCTGTCCGGCGTTATTCGAAACCTCATAGCGTGTATGGATGTGCATACCTAATTTTTTGGCTCCATACAAGATCGGTCCGAAACTCACTTCCTCAAAATTATCCGTATGTAACGGATTGACATCGGACCCGACGGTCAGGTGAAGCGCCGTCAAGTCCAGTTTGTTCTTTCCACGGGCAAACATCTGGTGAGCCACATCAAGCATAATCTGTCCATTTCCGGCACGTCCGAATGAAAGGAGAACCTTAAATATCCCGTCGGTCGGTTCCACACAAACCTGATGTTCCTTGATCTTTTCACGTGTCTTGAAACACAATTTAATGAAAGAAACCAACGGGATTGTCATAAAGGTCGTGACCAGGGTCATCAAAAC
>ENA-UOOC01002085-UOOC01002085.1-human-gut-metagenome-genome-assembly--contig:-C48old-NODE-2085-length-15585-cov-4.502318_pt1 | contig 15585 bp, 16 predicted proteins | sample MGYA00242469_ERZ724016 | MGnify/ENA metagenome assembly ERZ724016 | reverse complement strand
AAAAATTATTGCAAAACGTATTGACATCGCAGGGGGATTGTGTTGCAAAATGACTTTTAAAATAATAAAATATATATAAACGAAAAAGGAGGAAGCAAAAAAATGAAGCCACTTTTTACAGCAAACGAAGATAAAGAACTTCTCTATACATATATTCACGAAGACTATAAAAAAGATAAAAATTGGCAGAAAAGAACTCTCAATAGGGCAAATGCTATTTGTGCAACCATGATTGTTCCGGCAATCGGTATTCTTTGCGCAACATTATTTTCGCCTTTTGATAAAGAAATTTCAATTCTTGTTGCTGTTATAGTTTCAGAACTAATTACAATTCCATTTGCTTTCCATTCTTTTCGGAAAGACAAAGCTAAATACAGTACTGAGCTATCAACACGAAGAAACAATAAAATTGTTGTTGAAGAAAAGAACTATGTTCCGGTAATCAAATATAGCTATGATGAAAAAGTCGGAAAAAACGTACTTCACTATGAGTCACAAACACATTTAAACTTTATGGAGCAAATTGTTTTAGTTCCAGATAGAAGTGTATTGGCAATTCTTTGCGGCGGAACAGACCTTCAGTATCTTCCCAACGGTAATGTTTTACAATGCAAAAGCTATCAGGTTGGAAACAACTACTCAACCTCCGAACCAAGATGGATTGAAATTCCGATGATCTTCAAAAACAACAATGACATCATCAATTATCTCCGTCGCTCAGGCGCACCGTTTGAAGTCCAGTACGGAGTAGAAAGCGAGTCCGAATCATGACAGTCTTAGAACTAAAACGACAAATTGAAAATTTTCCGGATGATGCAATCGTTACCATTCGGAATCCAATTGCACCAACAGTATTTGACGAGGTTACACCCCGTGTAATTGATGCTGTAAAGATGGGTGGAGGTCGCTATGCCGCAAATGCGTTTTCCCGTCGAATTGAAAAAGGTGAAAACGTTCGAGTTGTGGTATTCGATTAAACGAATATGGGAAGCAGAAAAAACATCGTTTTGTATGAAACCGGATGTAAAATATACAATCCATTGATGAAAACAACATACTTAAGCGACATCAAAATAACACAAAATCAAATAGCAGCAAAAAATCGTTGGGAAAATAATCGTGATAGATATTATCTTCGTAGGCATATCATCACGCAAGTACAAGAAAAGAAAACCTTACAAACAGAAGAATATGACAGCAAATCGAATAGCTGGCATATTTTGGTAATGCAGTAAAGGACAGGCTATGGCAGCTTATTATGCAGTTCAGCGCGGAAGAGTTCCGGGCGTTTATGAGACATGGTGCGATGCAAAAGAACAAATCAATAAATTCAAGGGCGCGGTTTTTAAAGGGTTTGACAACAAGGAAGAAGCCGAAGCCTTTGCTTTTCCTATTCAGAAAAAAAGTACGGATTTATCCCACTACAAAATGCCTCTAACTGCATATGTTGATGGAAGCTACATCGAAGAACTTGGAAAAAAGTGGTGCGGATGGGGTTTCATTTTGCTCAGTGGAGATACTCCAATTGCAGAAGCTTGTGGATGTGGAACCAAAGACATAAGCATCAGAAACATCGGAGGAGAAATCGAAGCAGCAGAAGAAGCAATCAAGCTCGCAATTTCATTAGGTGCAGATTACATCAAGATATGTCATGACTATGAAGGTGTTGGGCGATGGGGAAACAATGAATGGAGTACCAATCGTCGCGATACCGAAAGATACCGGGAATTCGTTGCAGAAATGCGAAAAAAAGCTGACATCGAATTTGAAAAGGTAGCGGGCCATTCCGGTGATAAGTATAACGATATTGCGGATAGCCTCGCAATGCAGGGGCGGTATGAACAGAAGCCTAAAATCAAAATGTACGAAGTTGCTGTTTCTAATAGCAATTCTACAGTAAATGGTGAAACTCAATCTCAGGAAGAACAAGAAATTCCGGAAATTTTATCTGATGATGATATCTTAGAAGAATTTGAATTCACTACGGATGCAGCAAACGAAACTAACACGAACACTGAGGTTCAAGCAGAAGTATCTGTAAAAGAAAATGTTGAATTGTCCAAAAAACAAATTCCATCCTTTAAAGACATCCTTAAAAATTGGAGAAAAAATGAGGGGCTATCCCAAGCAGTAGCAGCAGACCTCACATTAGTAAAACAGTTTGGTGCATTGGAAAGAGGAACTTCTCCTCAAAAATTGTACCCGGAAGATTTGTTGAGCCTTTATAACACAATTATGCCGGAAGATATCAGCCTTCAAGAGTTTCTGCTTAGTTGGGTGAAAACGGCTACAAATGGTACAGAATATGCCGAGAATGACAAAAGCTGAATTAGAAGAGATTCTTCGCAAAAATAGTGCAATACATATTGCAGCAGAATCTCCGCGTACGGGTGCTAAAATGCCAGCACACAACAATAAAAAATATAGGCCGGAGCAAGCAACAAAGAAATACTTCAATACACCTGTGTATGTTTATGAAGATGGGTTTGTGTTTATTGATAAAGAAAACGTGAGAAAAAATTTAAACACAGACTTACTCAAAAAGCACGGAAAAGTTGTAGAAGCATTTGATTCTCTTCGAGAATATGAAAGATACAATGAACTTTTAATGCTTGAGAGCCAAGGCATAATCAATAACTTACGAAGGCAATGCAAGCTCACGATACAACAAGAGTTCACATATTCTGGAAGCAAAGTGCGAGGAGTCTACTACAAAGCCGATTTTGTTTACACAGATAAGAGTGGTGTAACAGTCATCGAAGATGTAAAGGGTTACGATAAAAAAACTGGCAAATGGCGTACAACACAAACATTTGAATTGAAGTGGAAATTGTTAAAAGCAAAATACCCACAATTTAAGTTTATCGTTGTGTAGTAAAACACATTTCCATGCTGTATTGGTATAGTGATTTATAGAAGAGTATGTACAATTTATTCAATGCTATAACGAAAAACAAAAATATAAACACTTATTCTCGAAATCCCATAAAGGGGATATGTACTTAATTAGCATGGAGGCTAAAAAAACATGAATCAGAACGCCAATCGGTTCCGAATGAAGGACCCAAATCGATTCCAGAGTGAGTTTCTGGAAATTCTGGCAAACGTACCGTTCAAAGCACCACAGAAGTATCTGGCAAATAGAGCTCTAGCCGCGATTCTTATGTGTACCATCTGCAACCCGGAAGGACCGGAGTTTACGGATGAAGAAGCTCAAAAAATCATTGTGAATACAAGCATGGAAGATGTTCCAGCAATTCTGCGAGAACTTTATTCCGACTGCGCAATCCAGTACCTAAATGACATAGGTGATAAGGTTGTATACAATGGAACACCAGATGAACTTCGCAAGGAAATCGAAAAGAAATTCAACAAAAAGATTTCTCAGTTTACCGAACAAGTTCTTGAAGCTCTTTCTACCAAGGATTGGTTCAATAGAGCAGACTTTGAACTAAATCTTGCAAATGGTCCTTTATTTTATGACGACAATACATGGGAAGATTCTCTTCCGGTATTTGTAAACCAAGAAGATAACGAAGATGAACCAAGTGACATGGGAATGCCGGAACAAGCAGACGGTCTAAGTCCGCAAGAGGTAAAGGAAATCCTTACGGAATTACTGAAACATGCAGGAATCGAAGTTTCAGACGTTTTCATTATTGAAAGGTAAATTCAAATGGCTCGTTACATACCACAAGCAAAAAACATTTATGCCATAACAATTGAAAAGCAATTTCAAATTGTAACAGCAAGTATTGAGAAATCAGCTAAAGAAGGAAAAGACAGATGCATCATTGATGAAATTTTTCTATCTGATGAGGTCACGGAATTCCTTACTAAGCAAAAAGGTTACGCCGTAGAAAGAAATGGTAGCGATAAAAACAACATTTACACAACCATCTATTTTGCTACAGATGAAACCAAAGAAAAAATTCAAGAAGATAAAGCATTCTTCGAACGATTGTTTAGCGCCTATGAATGACGCTTTTCAATAAATTTTAAATCAAAAAAACGAAAGGAGCTCACGAAAACGTGAAAAATCATGCAAAAAAGGTTGCAAATGTCGGACTATGGTTAATGTTTTTAATCTGCGCTGCTGCCTGTGGAAGTCTTTATTACTATGCTTCTTCTGTCCAAATTATCGAATATCCTTACTGGGCAGATGTACTCAATGAAATCAAGATTCCATTGTTGATTATTCTTGCAGCCACGTTGGTTAGCGTAATTATTCTTAAATGCTATTCCGGCAATCTTGCAAAAAAAGCGGCTATTGAAGCCGAGAAAGAAGTGACGAAGTCTTCAACCACCAAAAAGAAAAAGAATGTATCCGAACCTAGCGATACGGATGAAATCCCGGAAAACGAGCCTGTAAAACCCCAAAAAACTCGTCCCATTAAAAAAGCAGAAACCGTATTGATGACGGAAAACGAGGAAAAGCAGCTTGAGAACATCTCTGCTTTCAATGCTACTACAATGCCTCAGAAGCCAAAAAACATTGCAGCACCTGCATTTTCAGAGCCAAAGCGGACTCCGTATCAGAATCGTGTGAATAATCCTTATGATGAGGATACATATGAAGATGATGATTATGCTGCACCAGAGCCAACAGTATTTGTTCCTCAAAAGGCAAAGAAAACTCCTACAGCATCAGTTGTCAATCAGCCGATGGAATCTGAATATGGCTACCAGCAACCAATTGATGAAAGCGATGAATTGATTCGTTTGCTCAATCAGAACTACACACAAAACAAAGAACCTGTTGTTCCTCCCACTCCGGCTTACCCTATGCAGCATAAGCAAGAACCTGTTATCACAGAGACAGAGAACTTTGCGGATGAAGCATACAACGAAAGCTTTGGAAAGAATGCTGCACCTGTCGTTCCCACTCCAACTTATACCGAAGAGCCAGTAGAACAAGAAACAGATGATAAATTCACCTGTGAAGATGAATTTGCTTACGAAGATGAAGGATACGATGAGGGCGTAGATGAAACAGAAGAAACACCGACTCTCAATCAAGTAAATCCACCTGTTCCTGTAGACATCAATCCTAAACCTGCTCAAAAGAAACCGATTGACCCCAATCCGTTGGATGAACTACTCACACCACAAGCAACCGTGGAAGCACTGACATCAAGAGAAGTCCGCTATTTGGATAAAATTCAGACAGTATTTGAGAAAGCAAACGTTCCACAGGATGAATATAGTCTTGGTGAATTTGTTCGTGGTAAATATTGCCTGTATCCCAAAGATGGACCTGACCGCAACGGAAAAATCAAACGATTCTGGCTGGTATCTTCTAAGAGTGGCTTGATTGTTCGACGTGAAACAGACATCGCAGATGCAGGTATGGCATTGGCGAGAATCTTCCAAGACAATTGATTCAATGGCGCTATGGCAAACACCATAGCGCCATATTTGTTTCGAAAAATCTGGTATGGTATATTTAGAACGCTTAAGCTCATAGGAGGAAACAAATGGACAAAAAACTAATTATTGCAGAAAAACCATCTATGGGAAGAACAATAGCGAAAGCTATAAAGAATGAAAGTTTTCAAAAAAAAGATGGATATCTTGAAGGAAAATACCACATTGTAAGTTGGTGTTTTGGTCATTTATATGAATTAAAGGATTTGGATAAGTATTTTGACGATTATGACCCAACTGCAAAACCAAAATGGTCGTTATCAAAACTTCCATTTTATCCAGAAGGATGGAAGTTTAAATATGAGGTAAAACAAAACCCGAAAACAAGAAAACCTGATGAGGGCGTTAAAAAGCAAGTTTTGATTCTTCGAGAGTTAATGAACAGAGAAGATGTAGATACAATTTATGCAGCAGGAGACGCAGATAGGGAAGGGGAGGTTATTGTTCGTCTTGTAATTGACGGAAACCTAAAAACAAAAAAGAACATACTTAGACTATGGCTCCCGGCACTGACCCCGGATGCAATAAACACAGCACTTACAGTAGCTAAACCGGATATAGAATATACAAACCTATATGAAGCAGGTAAGACCCGTGCAGCTATGGATTGGCTAATGGGAATTGAATTGACGCGATATGCAAGTATTAAAACACAAACGTTTCTTCGTATCGGACGCTGTATATGCCCAATAGTATGTCGTATTGTTGAGAGAGAAAACGAAATTAACAATTTTAAACCAACGCCATATTCAGCGGTTGTATCAAAAGAGAAAACAAAAGGATATGTAATAGAATTAACAAGCAAAAAAACATTTGAAAAAGGGCACGAAGCAGAAGCACAAGCTCTGGCAGATAAATATAATGCTGCCGGTGCAGCAGTCACAGATGTTAAGACAGAAAAAAAGACTATTAAAGCACCTAAACTGTTTTCAATGAGTGACCTACAAAGTTATGTGTGTAAAGTGGATAACACTCTTTCTCCGTCCGATGTTCTTGCAGCAACACAAAGCCTATATGAAGCAGCATTAGTAACCTATCCAAGAACAAACTCCAACTATCTTGCGAAGGATGAATATTCCAAAGTAGAACATACAATAAAAGCATTAGGATTGATTGGTCTTACAAGTAAATCCGAAAACAAAAATATATATGATGACAGCAAAGTTGAAAGCCATTCCGCACTGATTCCGACAGGAAAAAAGGCAGAAAATCTATCCGGCACACAAAAAACAGTCTATGACTGCATACTAAATAGATTCTGTGCGGTATTCTGTGAAGAAGATTGTACTGTGAATAGAACGACAATAGCTATCCAGTGCTCAGACGAAACCTTTACTTTGAAGGGTGACGTGGAAATCACAAAAGGATGGAGACAGTACGAATCTTCAAAAGAAGATAAAGTACTCCCGCCTCTTGTAAAGGGAGACAATGTTGTTATAGCGTTTAAGGCAGTAGGCAAAATGACAGTTCCACCAAAGCGCTATACTGTAGCATCTCTTAATAGTTGGATGAAAACTCCCATGCGCTCAGAGGATAAACCGGATGATGAATATACTGATGCCGAGTGGAAAGAAATTTTGGAAGAGGCCACGATTTGTACAGAGGCTACAAGAGCAGATACAATTAGCCGTTGCATCCAATCGAAATACATATCACTTAGAAAAGGGACATACTACGCAGAAGAATCCGGCTTTTTCCTATATGATGTCCTTAAATCGTTAGAAATCAACCTTGATGTAAAAACGACCGTGGAACTATCACGTGATTTGCACTGTGTCAAAGATGGAACGATGACGAAAGCGCAAGTCCTTGACAAAACAAAGGACACGATGGACAAGATATTTTCCTCAAACGGAAATATAAAAAGTACCCATGAAAATACGGTAGGAGAAAAAACGGTAATTGGAAAATGCCCTAAATGTGGAAGTGCAGTGATAGAAACAAGCAAAGCCTATGTATGTGAAAATAAATGTGGTGTTATTATTTGGAAAGAAAACAAATTCATGAAGAGTATAGGTTCCCAGATGACTGCAACCGTAGCAAAAAGCCTATTAAAAGATGGAAAAGCTCGCCTTACAAATTGTGTTGGAAAAAGCGGTAAGACTTTTTCTTGCAATCTTGTATGTAATTTTCAGGGGGAACATCCAGAGTTTTCTTTAGACTTTACAAAAGAAGTTGTTGGACACTGTCCATTATGTGCATCTGATGTTGTAGAAACGCCAAAGACATACGAATGCAGCAACGATAAATGTAAAGCTGTTCTGTTCAAGAAAACAAAATATTTCGGACAAGAAATGAATGTTACCATGACGAAGGCCAAAAAACTATTCGGTAAAGAACCCGCTTCTTTTACATTAAAGACAAAAGAAGGAGAATCATACACTGCATCAATGAAATTAAAGTGCGTTGAATACAAGGGAAAGAAATATTTCAATTTGGAGAAAGCAAAATAATCATTTGAGAAGAGTTTGAATAAGCAAATATAGTAACCGTGTAAGCAGAAAAAACATATTCATTAACACTATTAAGAAAACCTAAGAAGACTGCCGAATTACAAAAATGTAAGCGGCAGTTCTTTTTTTAGAAACAGAAAGGACGTATCATAATATGAAAAATGAAAAACCAACGCTTGTATCTGTACGAGGAAGGACTAAAAACAACGTCCTTCCAATTATGTATCAAAACATATTCGGACGAGATGGTAAATCTCCTTGCTTTCGAGATAATTTAGACTTTGCACTGTCATTCGAATACTCAATGAAGAAGCACCCATCATTAGTGGATTATTTGGAGGAAAAAAGAATCAAAAGCTATGCAGGAAAAGACATCAGCATCGTTGTGAAGGTCCCGATTTATGTTGCAGGAAGAAAGGATGAACCAGATTGGACGGAAGATACTTTCGTCTATTTCAAAATGAAAAACGGATGCGCAACCATCCAGAAAATAATTACAGAAACAGATTTGATAAATCAAAAGAAAAGGAAGGCACTGGTCGGAGAAAAAGATATCCTTATTACAGCAAGTAACCCGGATAAAATTTATGATAGCATTGATAACGTATATCGAGTTTCAGGTAAAATGAACGAATAATTTAATACAAAACCAGCACCGTTTTCACGGGGCTGGTTTTTGTATCGATATGCAGTCAAAATAGGGGGCAGATTGTGTTGCAATATGACTATTCGAGTGGTAATATATATTGTAAAGCAAAGAAAATGCTCTCTAACAATTGGGAATATTTTCTACAACCATATAAATATATAACACCTTAATGAGGAGGATTCGCATATGCATCGATTGAATTATATGTTCAACCACGAACCGGATGATTCAGAAAAATATCTGTACGATGATGGGTATGCGGATGAGACTCCGTTAGATGGAAATGACGACTCAGACAGTAGTGCTTCTGATGATTCAGATGGAAGCAACGACAGTTTAAGCAAAAAAGATGAAGTCAATACTTGTCAGCTTTACTATCGAGATACGCTGAACCATGATATTTATACCAGAGAAGAAGAAATTGAAATTTTCCATCGCATGAAAGCAGCTACAACAAAAGAGGAACGGAATCGCATTCGGAATGAAATCGTTACTCATAATGCAAAGCTAGTAAACCATATTGTAAAGAAATCGTATCTCAAAAACAAATCGGCGGCGCTTGACAGATTTGACATGACCCAAGAAGGCATGGTCGGCCTTTTAAAAGCCGTTGAAATGTTTGATGTAGATAAGGGATTTCGTTTTTCAACTTACGCTAAGTACTGGATTATCAAATCCCTTCAAACAGCGATTGCCAACCAGAATTATGGCGTTTCTACTGCCGTTCTTGACAGCATCAAAAAAATGACGGCTGTTAAAAATGAGTTCTTTGATAAATACGGAAGAGAACCCACGCAAAGAGAACTAGCAGAAATCATGAATGTCTCGCTGGAAAAAATCCAGCTATGGAAAGATGTAAGTCGTCCTCGGTTGTCCTTTGAATACGGTTATCAGAGTGAGAAGGAAAACCGAAATGGCGATTCTGTAACATCTTTTAAAGACATGATTGCAGACAATACTTCAAACTTTGAAGATGACCTTGTTGAAAAACTTTCTCCGAACGAAGCAACAGAATTGCTTAACCTTATTCCGAATCCGAATAAGAGAAAAGCAATTATAATGCGTTTTGGTTTGGATGGAAATGGAACTAAAACAATAAACGAAATCTATCAGCAATGCAATATTAAGAAAAATGAAATTGGGACTATTTGTAACCAATTTATCAAACTTGCAAAATTCTATCATCGTTATAAGCGGTTGCCGCCTCAAAATACTAAAAAGACCAGTGAATAGGAGGAGAACTAATGGTTGCTATGAATATGACAGAGGCTATACTCCAAGAGTATGACTCCGGAACAGATAAGCCTGCACAAATCATGGTTAAATTGATGGGTAAATACCCATTCATTTCTATTGCAACCATTAACCGTGTCCTTAACGACCACAGAAAGCGGCGTGAACACTCCTCCGATTCATCAGCAGAACCAAAAAAGAAGTCTCCACAAGAGCTTTTATTTGATGAAGTACATACGAAATGTAGAAATTGTGGATTCCATATAGAAGGCAAGCCTTGCGTTATGCCTCGTTCACTTTGTCCGTGTGCTGATGATTTGGACGATAAAATGGTTAAACTCCGCAATTTGCAGGAAGCAGCAAAAGCAAACAGAGAGAAACAGCTACAAGCAAATAAAGATATTCGTAAAAGCCTTTTTAATGCCGGAAATAAACAAGGAAAAAAGAAAGGCAAGCAAGGAGCATCCTTCAAAATTGATATTTACGCGAACTTTGAAGCAGACCTTGATATGTTAGCAGAGCAAGAGGCACAAGAAGAGAAAGAAAATCAAAATACAGAGCAAATTGGGTATAGTAGTTATATGCAGCAAGATGACCAATTCAAGCCTGCTCCCGGCGATGAGGATATCGCACTGGAAGATTTTGCAGATTTGCTAAGCTAAACTCAATTTTACGCATGTCGCAAAGAGGGCTTGAATAGCCCTCTTTTTCTTATTTAAATTTATGGAGGAAATATATGCGAGAAGAACTACTAAAAAAGTGGTCCGCACTTGGATACCAAATTCAAGAAGAAGAATTCGATGGGATTCAGCTCGATGATTTGATTTGGGTATATCGAAAGCTCAAATCATTTGGAGTGGATGATGTCGTTAAGAAGAGAAACTTAATCAAAATTTTAGATGCAGCACGTATGTGCTTTATCCAAAACGATGTTTTGTTTTATGTTTCACTTGAAGACGGCTCACCATATCAAGAAAGCAGCGAGTACGGAGCAACATATGTTGATATAAGCACACCAAGCATTCATGTGTTTTCGAGTAAAGAAGACGCTACCGCATACGCAGATGAAACAAACAGAGCCATTCAAAATGTAAATGGGCGCGTATCGCAGAATGTTGTAAAAGCTCAACTACTCGGTGTAAACCAAAGCTTCAACAATGTTTATGCTATCAAGCAATTTGCAATCAAAAACATCGTTGTTGGTCTTCCAGTAGATAACATTAACACAAGTCTTTCTGTTGAAAAGATGAACTTTCCTTTAGATGAAAAAGGGAAGTACTTTGCACTTGCTCCTTACACACGGTTTCTTATTGGAGCACAGCTACAGAGTAGGGAAGAACAGCGACCATTAAAAGAAGTATCTGCTTTCAACTCTATCATCTGCACAGAACTTGCTAAAGAGAAAATTGGACTAGCGATTGATAAACAAACGGAAAACGACGATGAAGTAACCCCATGCTTGTTTATTAACAAAGATACAACATATCTTGATGCTTTCACGGATTGGACTGCACTCGAAGATAACTACTTTGATAACTCCACATCTCTTGCTGTTTGCACAATGGATATCATTGCTGAACAAGAGATGCCTGTGGTTCTAAATCGAAGCATCATCTTGTCGGCGGATTTCATTCAAACGCTGCTAATGTTTACCGAAAAAGGTGCTCCTGCCGCAGCGTACATTGCCAAAAGCTATAAATTGGACAGCCAGACAGATTCTGGCTTTGAACGGATTTCAAGCATCTTCTTTGACATCTACAAATCTCCCATATGGGAAGAATATGCTTCTACCGTAAAATTTACCGATGACTTTTCCGACGTTACTTTCAGCCCAGCAAACGAAGACAATGCGATAAAGGCACATGATATGACAGCGTACAAACTTCTGCAGAGTGGCCTATGCGAAAATCCGGCAGCAGCATACCATGTAATGAGCCTTCTTCTCAACGATAAGGACGGCTCTGCATACGAAAAGTTCCAGAAAGCAGAACTATACGAATAATACCACGTTAAAATAAAATTTATCGAGAGTGCCGTAATACCCCTTGCTTTAGCCGCGGGGAAAACGTCAATTTCCAGCAACTCTATTTTGAAGTTACAAGAGCTTGGAAAGTAGCTCTTGAAAAATAAGGAACTCCCCACTTGTCGATTGATAGGTGGGGCTTTTCCATATATAAATGGGATAAATATTGTCACAAAAAAGCAGAAATAGAACATATATTGCTGCTTAACGAGTTGTTGTAGCAACAAAAAATAAAAAATGACGTGGCTGAGTCATATACACTGGAATCAAAATTGCAATAAAAAAGGTAGAGTATAAGTAAACACATAAAATATAAGAAACAATAATAGGGGACAACGCAGTGAAAACAAAAAAAGAAATTTTGTCTTTTGAACCAGCAAATATTCGAGATGATAAAGCTGGACAAGTTGAATTTCTGTCATTGCTCACAAATAACAAGTCATCAGAAGATGATAGTTACTTTCTGCAACTAGGAGAGGGCATTGATAAAAAGAAAAGACAATGCAATTATTCAAACAAAAGACTAAAAAGTGCAATAGACACAAAGAACATCAAAGCTGTTGGATGCAACGTATTTGTATCGGTAAATTCATTTGCTCCTAACACAAGCCGTAAAGCATTTAACCTCTCCTCCTTCAATGGTAATTTCGTAGATATCGACTATTACAAAAAGAAATGGTTGAAAAAAAAGCGTCCGGAACAGGTAGCACAGTATGTAGTCGATATCTGCCTTGCGACAAAACTTCCGAAACCAACGGCTATTGTAGCTTCCGGACACGGAATTCAGGTGTTTTGGTTTTACCAAGAAGTAGCAGAACCCGGCTACAAAGATGTATGGGATGCGATTCAAAAAGAATTGCTAAAAACCTTTGAAAAACTCGGAGCAGACCCCATCTCTCTTGACAGCTCCCGCGTTGTTCGTGTTCCCGGCACTTATAATACAAAAGACTCCGATAATCCTATTAAAGTCCGCCTTCTTAACAGCGGGCTTAATAGTGTTGCCCAAAAAGGTAAAAAGGAATGGAATACTTACAAAACAGCAGATTATGACTATTACCATGAATACAATGAAGGACAAACTTCTTCGGATACTTGGGTTAATCATGAAATAGGAAAGTATACAGCTTTTCAAACACTGTATAACTGGGCAAAAAACAGATATGAAAGCCGTTACTACCAAACGGTGGCAAAAAAGAATGGGCTTAAGGGAATCCCATCCTATCAAATCAAATCTCTTATTGAGCAGGGAAGAGTAGCTGCTGAGGACATTGTTCCTTTCATCGCGTTTGAACCAAATGCCAAAGTATTTGAATCCGCACTCAAAAAGAGAGAACCTCAGCGAAAAAAGAGAAATATCAATAATCTCTCTGATGAAGACCGGCATAATCAGCATGTTGTAAATGCGCTTATGGTATCTATCCGCAGAAAAGAAGACCTAGATACATTGCAAGCGCTTCGTGAAGGTAATATGACTGGTATGCGGGAGGTTTTCTTGTTTTATTATGACTATTTCCTGAGAACTTCCGCCAACCACGAAGAAAGAAAACTTGAACATCGCAGGAAAGCTCTTTACGAAGCAAATAGCAAATTCACTGAACCGTTAGATAAAAAAGAAATTGATGAAAAGATTCTCTTTGGAAACTCTTTGGCAATTACTCCGTCCAATGACACACTCGTTTCTCGATTGGCAATTACAGTTGAAGAACAAATGATTCTGAAAACAATTTGTTCTGAGGAAATCCAAAAAATCAAGCGTGCTGCGCGAGAAAACAAATCAAAAAAAGTAAATGCCGACCGGATGCAGATAATTCTGAAAAAAATTATTACATGCAGAATTAAAGGCATGTCAATGTCGGAAATTGCAAAAGCGATTCATGTACATAAGAATACAGTATTTAACTACATGAAGAAGCACCGGGTAGATGAACTTGTTGCCAATATCTGTAAGGATATTGAAGATGAAAACAAAGCAGCTGAGGAAAAAGCAAAGAGAAATGCTGCAAGAACAGGAAATGATAGTAAATTATCTAACGATGCTATTGGAATCCGCCACTCAAAAGGAACCCTTGATTCTAAAAAAGTAGAACATAAAGCAAAAAAAGAAGCTCGTAAAGAATTTACGAGAAAAAAGAAAAAAGCAAGTGGAAACGACAAGACAGCGGAAAAAGAACAACCAACGCAGGCAAAAATCAAAAAAGGAAAATTGCTGAATAACATTCTGCAGTATATTGTTTCTGTGCTTGGATTGTCAAACTCTAAAAAAGAAGCAGAAAAAATTTTAAACGCAGCTATTACAAAAATCATTAACCCACATTCAACAGAACACTTGAGAGAAGATACGAATCGTAACAAAAAACGTTTCCCTGCCGATTTTAATGTAAATTTGGCCTCCGAACTTAGCACTTTCAGTGGCTGGAATAAAGGATTGTACGAAAAAAGCGTAAATATAGTGCTTTCTGCAATGTAAAAGTAAGTAAAGAACATTGACAACTAAATATCAAACAATGGGCAATCACATTTTTCGTTGCACAATTATGATATATAGTCGTATTGTGCGCCATGGTGGTTACATAGACACGGCACAACACACGGCACGTGAGTGTACACGTAAACTCTAATACTACTATCATTTGATGATAATGAATTGTAGTATGTTGTTAGTATGGTAATAAGGAACATTGAGCCATAAAAACTCATAAAAACTATCCGTTTTATAAAAGGCTCATACGAAATGAGAAAACACCTATGCAACGAAAAATCTTGCAACGAATGGCAAGCGCAGTCGTAGCTGGTGTAATGGCTATGCAGGTCGTTTCACCTGTATTGTCTTATGCCGATGACTCACCTACCATTACAGCAGGGGAGTCCGATGTTACTGTTGATACTGGCAACCCGGTAGAAGTTACCTCTGACAGTTCAGACAGTAGCGAAAATTTCCAAAATGGAAATGATTCTTCTGATTCAGTAGATTCTGTAAGTAGTTCTGACGAATCCACAGATGAAGACGTTTCCAGTTTGGAAACAATAGTATCAGATTCATCCGAAAGTCAATCAGAAGATAACGATACATCTTCTGATTCAACAGTTTCAGAGGAAGAAACCATCAATTCTGATGATGATACCTCTACCGATGAAGTAGAACAAAGTACTCCTGAAACTACTGCTCCACATGAATCTGTTACCATTACCATCAACCGTAATGGCGGTAAGTTTGAGGACCTCTGGCTAGATACAGCCAACGAGGATACACTTACCGCTCATGCCGATGGTGATGAAACGACTCTTACTGCCCTTGGTCTTGACGGTAATGCAGATAGCAGACTCAGCTACGAAGATAGTGATGACACCCTTACTGTACATGTAACGGACAAGGGTTCTGTTGTTATTCCTGATGCGCTGTCTTTGGATGAAAACGCCCACTTTGTAAGATGGGATGTCTCTGGTGGTTCGTATAACGAAGATACGGATATACTGACATTCGAAGACGGTGTCGATGCCTATACATTGACTGCCGTTTACGAATCAAACGAAGAGGTAGATGCTGACCTCGTTAATAACGCAGATGCGTATAATAGCGCTTCCGAAGACGATGGCATTGCGACTATATCTCTTGACCCAACGGAGTATCCAAATTACACACAACAGGATTTGGTGTTTGAAGGACTTGAATTCACAAGTAAGCACGGTCTTACTCAGACGTTTACCGCACCGTATACAGGAGATTATGTTATTACAGCGTATGGTGGTGAACTACTCGGCAATTGAATTGCCGAGCATCAAACGGAGAGGTTTGACGCTCG
>ENA-UOOC01002078-UOOC01002078.1-human-gut-metagenome-genome-assembly--contig:-C48old-NODE-2078-length-15626-cov-18.395928_pt1 | contig 15626 bp, 37 predicted proteins | sample MGYA00242469_ERZ724016 | MGnify/ENA metagenome assembly ERZ724016 | reverse complement strand
TTAAATACAAAGGTTGTTATGTGATGAAAATAAAAAACATTGACATCAAGTACGCCATGGCGTACAATGTATTTAAGAAAGGAAGTGACTAAATGAAGGCTAAAGATGATAGATTATCTTTAAGAATTAATTCAGAAGATAAAAAGAAAATTCAAAAAAGAAGTATAGATAAAGGATTTAAAAATTTAAGTGATTATGTCATGTATGCTTGCAATGAAGAAATGAAAAAAGATAAGTAAAAAATAAAAAAGCCCACTCAATTAAGAGCAGACTAACTCGCAATTAGATTATATCTTAATTGGATGGATAATTCAAGGAGGATAAAATAAATGGAATACAATTATAGAGATTGTAATAATGAACTAATGGTAAAATTATTAGGGAAATTAACACTAGAATTACCACAATTAGAAGTGGATCTGCAAGAACAATTAAAAATAAAAAGAGTTATAGAAGAAACTCTATATGAATATGAAGTCACATCTAAAGAAACCGCATTAGTTACTAGTGATTTAGATGAAAAAATAAATTATTTCTTAGCCACTAAAAAATTAGAAGGATTAGCACCAGCAACACTAAAGGGATATAACTATAATTTAAGGAAATTACAAAGATATTTTCATAAACCTATTTCAACAATTACTACACCAGATATTAAAATGTTTATGTATGCAGAAAGCGAGAGTAAAAATCCTGCTGGGATGAATACTTTTATGACATCAATAAGGTTATTTTTCAAATGGCTTCAAAATGAAGAGTTTATAGTAAAAGATCCTTGTTCTTCAATTAAGCCTGTGAAAGAACCTAAAAGACAAAAGCCACATTTAACTGAAGAACAAGTTGAAATGCTAAGAGACTGTATGCTTAGTAGGAGAGATAGAGCAATATTAGAGTTCTTTTTAAGCACAGGATGCAGAGTAGGTGAAGTTGGTAATGTTAAAGTTAAAGATATAGATTTTCAAAATAAAACTTTACTTGTAATAGGTAAGGGGAATAAGGAAAGAAGAGTTTATTTTACAGAGAGATGTAAAAGAGCTATTATTAATTACTTGAAAGAAAGAGAAGAAAAAGGAATAGTTAGTAAGTACTTATTCTGTTCTTCAAAGGCTCCTAAAAATCGTAAAATAAATACAGAACCTTATAAAAAGCTTGATAATAGAGGATATCAAGTTATAGTTGACAAGATGCAAAAAATGGCCAATATAGAAATGAGAATCACTCCGCATATATTTAGGCATACATTTGCTACTAATGCATTAAAGAGCGGCATGAGACCAGAAATAATACAAGAAATTCTAGGTCATTCAGATGTGGGCATTACATTAAAAGTATATGCCAAGTTAGCTCAAACAGAAGTTGAATATAGCTACAGAAAATTAGTATCTTAAAGTGAAAAATTACAAAAACAATTTTGTTTCAAATGTTAAGAAACAAGATTGTTTTTATTTTATTCACTATTTGTAACGCATTATAATGAAAATTCACTAATGGCGTTACACGCTTAAACCTAGTAATATAAACACTTTTCGTGGCTTTGCCAGCGAATTCGTATACAACCTTATCCTGCCCCTTTGAAAAAGGGGACTATAATATATAATTATTTAATCATAAGCTCCATTAATAACTCTACAAATTGTAGCTTTGCTCCAACCAGTTTCTTTAGCTATAGAACTATAGCTTAAATTTTCTTTTAATCTTAACGTCTTTATGTATAATATTTCATCATTACTTATTTGCCTTTCTTTTGGCTCTAGATACCCTGTCTTTTTAATCCTTACTTCTAGACCTTTAACCTTCTTTTTCAATTCTCTATTTTCTTCATAGAGAGAATTATATCTGCATAAAAGCTCATTATATTTTTCTTCCCAATCAATCTTTTCTTTTTTATTAAATATAGCCATAATAATTAACTCCTTATTTTAGTTTCTTATCTTATTAAATGCACACTTAATATAATATCAAAATAATATTTTTAACAGAATACTACTTAGATAGTTTAATTTTTAAAAGTATCAAAACTTAACACTTTTGAACTAGGAGTATTTTTTGCTTGACATAGATTTTTAATGAACGATAAAATAATACTTAATAAAGGGTCAAAAATCATGGTCAAAAGTCATGGTATAAATTTAGTATTTTGGGACCAGTTTTGACCTTAATGGAGGGGAATAATATGAATTATGGATATGCAAGAGTTAGTACAATAAAACAAGGACATGGAAATTCTTTGGAAGAACAATTAACACAATTATTTGCAGCAGGTTGTGATCAAGTTATAGAGGAAAAATTTTCAGGAAAAACAAACGATAGACCCCAACTAAAAATATTATTAGAAAAATTACAAAAAGGTGATACTTTTACAGTTACTAAATTAGATAGATTCGCTAGGAGCTTAATAGATGGAACAAAATTAGTTCAAGAGTTACTAGATAGAGGTATAAAAATAAATATACTAAATATAGGGGTAATGGATAATACACCTTCAAGCAAATTAATAAGAAATATATTCTTATCCTTTGCTGAATTTGAAAGAGATATGATTTTAGAAAGAACCCGAGAAGGAAAGGAAATAGCAAGGACAAAAGAGGGGTATAAAGAGGGTAGACCTAAAAAGTTTACTAAAGACCAAATAGACTTAGCTTTATCCATGCTATCTGTAAATGGAGGAGATAAAAGTTATAACGAGGTTGAGAAATTAATAGGGATTAGTGTAAGTACATTAAAGAGGGAAAATAATAAACGAAAATTAGAAAAATTAAATAATTAGTAATATTTTTGAATTGCAAACTAAAAATACCGCACATTCATTTCTGAATAGTACGGTATTTTTATTAGTTTATTATCTATGCTGCTAAATAACCCATTACATTATTATCTTTATCTTTAATTTCTAAACACCATGAAAAATTTCCTATAACATTAGCTGGATGTAACACTTCTGTTATTTTACTATCATTCCAAATAACTAAATAGCACTTATCTTCTCCAAGCTCTATAGTTATACCTGCTTCATTTTCAACTATATCCATTATACTCTAACCTTCTTGCCCTTTCTCTTAGTATTGTTATAAACATTAAATACTAAGATTACTATTGCTAATATAGCAAAGAAAGCTAATCCAGTTGTTATTATCCCATAGCTCCACTCTATTAAAACTATAATTACATCAATTACATTTATATTATTCATTATTTTACTCTCCTTATTGAAAGGCCAAGCAAAATATGTTATACTCTAGTTGCGAAGTAGGTGTGTAACATATGTTGCCGCCTTATTTTTTTTATTTATTTTTTTAGTCGGCCATATCATCAAATGATTTATTTATACTTTTCTTTAAAATAGAATTTTTCTTTTCTTCCTTTACTTTAACTTCAACTGGAACTGCAACTTCTTTTTGTATAGGTGAATTTATTAAAAATCTTCTTTCCAGCAACATTCTTTCTAAAGCTACATTTCTACTGCTTAAATTGTATTCTTTTTTATATGATTCTATTTCATTAAGAATATCTTCTTCTAAATGAAAACTTGTTGTTTTCTTCACTGTCTATCACTCCTAAAATCTTTCTGTCCCTACAAGCCAACAACCTTTAGCTGTAGCCATTTGCGCATCTTCTATAACTTTAAATCTTTCATCAAAGTTCATATTTAAAGAAGTTCCCCCAGCTAAGAATATATCCATTTCATCAAGGTTTATCCATCTATCCTCTATTAACTGATCTATATTTTCAGATGCTAACCTATAGGCTTTCTCTTTAAGTTCATTATAATCATCAGATGTATCAATTTCATTAACATCTTTTATAATTCCTTTATTTAACAACTTATCTTTAACGTTATTCATTACAGATCTATTACCGAACTCTATTGTGTCAGACTTCTTATCTATAAAAGTAAGGCTCTTATCGAAGTATGCAAGCTCTGTACTTCTAAAACCTATATTAACAATCCCTACAGGTTTAGATAAAGTATCAACATCTTTAAGTTTCCAGTATAAAGCTGCATCAGCTTCTCTGCATATGCTTATATCTTTAATCTTAACTTCTTTAAAATAACCATTGATCTTATCTTTAACTTTAAAAGTCCTACCTTTATATTCTTCAACTATTTCAGCTAGTACCGATTTTCTAAAAGACTTATATGGAACTGCCATCATTATTTTAACTGTATCTTCTATAGCTAATTCACTTAGAGCAGCAGCTATTAACACTTGTACTGTATTTGATACTTTACTATCCTTATTATTTCTCGCCAATGTTTGACTTTCTTTTTCAGCAAGTAATCCTATAAACCAATCCTCGTTGTCATAATTAATCATAATTGGAGCATTAAAACCACTTAATTCTATTTCTCTGCCTTCTCCTATTATTGATTTAAAGCAACATTCCTTTACTATTCCGTTAAATTCTGTGTATCCTTTGGTGAAACCGCGCCCACAATCAAGGCCAATTATTTGAACATTTTTCTTCATAAGCAAATCCCTCCATAAAATATTAAATTTTTCTTTGTATTGGGTTGATTTATTGTTTAAATATCAACTACCTTGATTACATAATACATTATTTTAAATTATATGTCAACAATAATTTAACAAAATACCAACTAAATTTATTTGTTTTCTCTTGTTTCGGTTTAAAAGTAGTTTAAATATAGTTAATAAATAGTTTAAATATGGTTGTAACACACCGCGAACACCATATATTAAACAATATGTAAACTATATTTAAACTATTGCGTTTTTTAGTATCTTTTGCTTAATTTCTTTCTACTTCTAAGATTAGTTCACCAGTAATCCCATTATCCCTTAACACACTTAATATATTATCCTTATATTTTCTCTCTATTACTCCCTTAGTAAGGTTATTTCTACATAAAAAGATAATATCATCATCAAGCCTCAAAAATTTGTTAGGAACTATCCACGCGTTAAATTCAGTAGTGCTAACAATGTCAACCAATAATTGTTTTACTTCTGGAACTTCTTCAGCCGCAGTTAGGTCTATTTCTCTATTAATTATTGCAGAAAGTTCTCTTTCTTTTGCTACTTCGATAGCATTATCTAAATTCTTAGCTTCTTCTTTTTCTTTTATTGCTCTATTTTTAGCTTGTCTTTGTTTTTCTCTATAGGCATTAATATCATCAGTAAATTGTTCTCCAGTAGTAATTCCTTTTCTTAGGCAATCATTTATTCTATCTTCGAACCATTGGTAAGTTCTAGCGTTAGTTTCTTCTGCATATACTAAAATAGATTCGATTAGATCTGCTCTAAAGTTTTTAATATGATCCTGGAATTTAGGTAAAGTTGTTGCTCCTAATTTTTTACCTATAATTTTTTCATATCTGTTTTGGAAAGAGAGATGGGAGTTTTCTCCCTTACTATTACTACTAATATCAGTTTTGGTGAAAGGATCAGTGTTAGTAAAAGGATTTAGTATTTGTTGTCCTGCGTTTTCTACTTGTAGGTTTTCTACTTGTACATTTTGGGAAAGTAGAAAATTTTTATTTTTATTTTCTACTTTGCCTTTTTGGGAAAGTAGTGTAATTTCTCTTTCTATAACGATTGGAACACTTCTTTCAAAAGATTTTATTTTTATTTTTTTATTAACAATCTTACCTTCTGTATCTTTAAAATATTTTTCTTTAACAGAAGAAATTATTTCAGAATCTTCAAATGGAGTTTCAGAAACTAAGGTTTCCCAGTGATGAACTTTCCCAGTATCCATGTCATAAACTCTATATCTTTGCATATATTTTTTATCCTTTAATTCATTTAGGCCAGCTCTTACACTTTTTTCACCGTCTTTATCTCTACATAAATCAGATATATATATTTGCCAATCATCAGGTTTAGATAATATATAGGTCATAATACCAAGAGCTTTAAATGATAATTCTCTATTGTTTATTAAGTCATTATCAATTTGTGCATATTTGGCTTCTTTAACAACTCTTTTAATTACTGTTGAATCTGTTTTAATATTTGTTTCCATAAAAAATACCTCCTTAGAAAAACATATAAAAAATGTTCCCTAAAGAGGTCTAATTACTTGACTAAATTACGTATAATAATATATAATAAGTACATAATTTAAGTAAAAGACCTTTTAGGTGTTAGCTCTTTAAGTTGTATGCAGCCAAACATGGCAACTTAAGGAGTCTTTTTTTATATTTATTTTTCTTTTTTCTTATTAAAATTTGTTTTATAAACATAATTGTAATCTATTTTCCAAAAGTTATCAACAAAAAAAATAATCAGTCAATTTTTATCCACAAAAAAAGCATATCTTATTATTTCTAAGATACACTTCATTTCTTTTCTATTTTGTATTTTTTTAAAGTTTCATATAAATCCATAATAGCATCTACATTCTTTTTATTCTCTAATGCAAAATTATATTTATGTTTTGTTCTTCTTAAAAGATAATCACAACTAACACCAAAAAAATCTGCTATAACAACTAATGTTTCTATATCAATTCTTCTATTACCGCTTTCCCAATTAGCTAATGTTGATCTAGAAATGTTAAGTATAGCTGCAAGATCTTCTTGGTTCATGTCTTTATCTATTCTTAATTCTGCAATAATCTCTCCTATATTCATAATATCCCTCCAAGGAATATTATAAATGATACTCTTGATGAAAGATTACAAGTTTCATTACGAAATAATAAAAATACAAAAGTTTCATTATGAAACAAAAAAATTATAATCCAGCTATAAACTTAAAAATTTCTACAGGGTCTAACTCTAATATTAAAGATAAAGTCAGTATTTTGCTAACAGATAGAGATTTAGTTTTTCTAGTTTCTATCTTAGAAATATATGACTGGCTTACTCCCAGATATAAACCTAATTCCTTTTGGGTTAATTTTTTATTAAATCTAGCCTTTTGTATCATACAATAACCTTTTATGCTTAATAAATTTTCGACAATAAATAATATATTTCGAGCAATTAACAAGGAGTTATACATAATATTTTATTTAAATTTTACAAACAGACAATAGATTTTATAAATTACACACATTTGCTACAACTGTAAAAAATATGTCGAAATATTCCTGTCAGGAATACATTTTTGGTTTATAATAAAATTGTGAAATTTGCTTGAACAGATGTTCGGGTTAATATATAATTTATTATTAATAAATACAAAAGGAGCGGTTTGTATGGAAAAGACTAGAACTGAGTTAGTGGAATTAATAAAGAAAATTGAAGATGAAAAGCTTCTAAATAATTTAAAATTAATTGTATCTGGGTACATATTAAATAAAAAAAAGTAGAGAAATTATTTTTCTCTACTTTTTTTCATTCTTCTTTTTAAGTCCTTCAACAAGATTAGTAACTATCATCCAGTCTAGTTCATCATCTAGCTCTAACATAGATTTTATAAATTTCTTTTTATAATCACAATCTTCAGCCAAAAGAGCTCCTACTAAATATGCAAACTCTTCGTCTTCTGTCATTGGATTAAACATTTCACCATTGCCATTGCGCAGCCAATCTTCATTAACATTATATGTAGAGCATATTAAAGACACATTCCTATCTGTTAAATTAATTATGCCATTTTCTATATTACCTATGGATGCATTACTTAGTCCTATTTTAGAACCAAATTCTTGTTGAGTTAACTTAAGAGATTTTCTTAACTCTCTTAATCTTTTATTCAAAAGAATCACCTCAAGATAATTGTACAATCAACAAATTCTATTGTCAAGAGTTTGCAGAAAACGAAACTCTAAAAATAAAACTAAAAATTCTTGACAATAGGAAAAATGTAAAATAAAATTAAATTAACAAGAATTTTGGAGGTGGATTTATGGACATAGAAAAGAAAGAAGCAATTTTAAAAGCTAATTTGCAAATTTTTGACGAATTGAATTCTGAAGATGTTAATTATGTCTTAGGATATGTAAGTGGATTAGCAAAAGCTAAGGAATTGTTAAAGAAAAAAGCATCTTAATTAAGGAGGAGAAGAAGTGGAAAGTATAAAACATATGCATAAAGATGTTGTAGTAACAAGAAATAATGATGGAGAGTTAGTTGTAACAAGTAGACAAGTTGCAGAGGATTTTGGAAAACAACATCAACACGTAACTCAAGCTATAGAAAATCTCATCAGCGAGAATTCGCTTTTGAAAAGTATGATGATGGAAAGTGAATATACAACTGAAAGAGGAAGGAAGTATAAGGAATATTTATTAACCAGGGATGGTTTTAGTTTATTGGTAATGGGATTTACAGGTTCAAGGGCATTAGAATGGAAGCTTAAGTATATAGAAGCATTTAATAAAATGGAACAAGCTATTAAAAATCCTTATGGACATTTAAGTAAAGAGGTACAAGCTATATTTGCATTAGATCATAAGCAACAACAATTAGAGGTAGAAGTTAAAGAACTTAAGGATGGTATGCCACTTTTTAATGTTGAATGTAAAGAGCTCCAGGCTTTAGTTAGAAAAAAAGGGATAGAAGTATTAGGCGGTAAAGGTAGTCAAGCTTATAAGAATAATAGCCTAAGAGGTAAGGTTTATGCAGATATTCAACATGAATTAAAGAGAGAATTTCAAGTTACCAGGTACGAAGCTATCAAAAGGTGTCAGTTAATTAAAGCTAGAGAGATAATTGCAGATTATAAAGTACCTTTCATGCTTAAAGATGAAATTATAAGAGTTAATAACCAAATTAATTTTAAAGACGTGGTTTAAATGATAGGCAATAAAGTATGCACAGCAATACCATATAAAACGTTTAAAGAGAAGATATCTTTAACAAAGAAATATAAAGATAAACATATAGAAGTTTATAAAAATTATATATTAGTGATTTATTAGGAGGAATTAAGGATGAATAAAAGAGAAATTTTAGAAAGAGCTATTGAATTAAAGGAGTGTGCAGAAAAATTTGAATCAGTTACATTTTTAGATTCAGATGTAGAATTTTTTCAACATGTAGTTGAAATTGTACAAACTGCAACTAACGAGAACCTTAAAGTTTTTGAAAAAGATAGTAATAGTATGTGTAACGCTGCAGAAAAAGTAACAAGTAGAACAGTTTTTAAAAATATAACAGAGAGTAAGATAAACGTAATCAAAAATGAGTTAGATGGATTAACTCGTACTGAATGGAAGTATATAAGAGATGGAATTGATATGTATTTTAGATATAAAGCCGCCAATATAAAGATTGACGACCATGTTTGTTTAGATAATTATCTAAACAGAAAATATTAACTTTTTACTATTTGGATAAAAATGGGGTGTATGCGGTAATCTTTACCTAAGTAATGGATATAAACATGATCTAGTTGGTAAAGTGTATCATCTTCTTCCTTTTTTATAGGGCTATAAATTTCAGCGTTTTCCTCATACCATATTGTAGGAGATTTGTAATGAGGGCCTATTTTGCAGTTTGGATCATCGCATAAGTTTACCCAGTTGCCTGCTAAACAAGCATAGATGGTTGTCATAAATTTCCCCTCCTTTCTAAGTGAATTGTAATCGCGAATACAAGAAAATAATACAATAAAAAGTCTAAAAATGTCAAATTTAGAACTAGGAGGGTAATTATGAAGTCAGAATCAATAAAATTAAGAAGATTAAGAGCTGGGTTTATCGATAGAGAGGAGGTTGCAAATTTACTAGGTATAAGCGACTTATACTTAGGAAAATTAGAGAGAGGTGATAAAAAAACATCACCTAAATTAATAGTGCGAATGGCAAAGTTATATAGATGTACAACAGATGAAATATTTAAAGATTTTAATATAACAGGTTAGGAGGATTAATGGAAGGTTTAAATATATGGGGAATATGCACCTTTGTAATGCCCCTAGTCTTAGTAATAATTATTGGGTTAATGATGATTATTGTATCTACTGTAGAAGGATTAAATAAGTTAATAAAAAAATAGGAGGTACTTATGGAAAATTTAAGAGAACAACTTTATAAAGCCATTGAGAAATATGGAATAGGTGATGAAAGGACTATTGCTATTAGTGAAGAGTTGAATAAGTTTATTTGTAGGGCTCAAAAACAATATTGTTAAAGTTAAGCATGAGGGAGGTATTGCTTAGTGACAAAATCAATTAGTCAATTAAAGATATCTGAAAGAAAAAAGGTAATTATTAAAAGAATAGATAAGTTAGAGCAATTTATTGCAGAAAAAAATACACATAACCTTGCTAAGAGGGCATTTGAAATTAATTTAAAACACTTAAGAGAAGAGTTTAAAGAATTAGAGATATTGGAGAGGAGTTTATTAAATGAAGAAGCTTAAGAAGTTAACAAGAGAGCAAAAAGGGTTTTTAGCAAATAACGGATTAAATCCTAATGATTTTCTAGTAGAAAGAGCAACTCCATATGAATTTGTGTTTTGTAATATTCATACAAAAGTTTTATGGAATTTTAGAAGATAAAAGAAAATGGACATACCCAACTGACCAAAGTAAAGGTAAGTCCATAATAAAAGAATCATTTTAAGTATAACAGAAAGGAAAGAAAAATGGCAGAGGTAAAATGGATAAAACTTAATACAGCTATGTTTGATAATTCGAAAATAAAGTATATAAGAACATTACCAGAAGGTAATAACATGGTTCTAATATGGGTGATGCTTTTATCAAAGGCAGGAAAGTGTAATTCTAATGGTTTTATTTTCTTAACTGAAAACATTCCATATACACCACAAATGTTAGCAGCTGAATTTGGATATGATGCATATTTAATAGAACTAGCTTTAGGCACATTTGCAAATTTAAATATGATTCAATTAGAGGAGCATATTATTAAGATAGCAGGATGGGAAGAGCACCAAAATATAGATGGATTAGATAGAATAAGAGAGCAAACTAGGAAAAGGGTTGCTAAATATAGAGAGAATCAAAAGCAATTACCATGTAACGTTACAGATAACGTTACAGTAACGAGTGGTAACGCAATAGAAGAAGAAAGAGAAGAAGATATAGAAGAAGATATAGAAGAAGATATAGAAGAAGATATAGATATTAATAATATATCTAAAGATATATTAAGTAGTAATAAATTACTACCTGTAATTGAAGCTTGGAATAAATTAAATTTATCACAAGTAAAAGCATTAAGACCAAATAGCCCTCGAACAAAAATGTTAAATTCAAGAATTAAAGAGCATGGAGTGGATGGGGTAATAAGAGTAATAGAGAGCATAAATGATTCGAATTTTTTAAGAGGTCAAAATGACAAGGCGTGGGTTATTAGTTTCGATTGGTTTGTAAAGCCTAATAACTTTGACAAAGTAAGGGAAGGTAAATATTTAAATAAAGGAGGAACAAATGGAAGCACTAGAGAGGATATTAAATCAAGTGAGAAGGAATCAAGATACAATTTCGATTGTTACTAGCAACTATAATTGTACCAAGTGTAAAGATACAACATGGTTATTAAATGATGAGGGGAAAGTAATAGCTAGATGTGAATGTTATCAATTGGATTATACACGAAGAATATGGGAAGCGTTTGGAGTTAATCCTGAGAATGTAAAATTACTAAGAAATTACAATGCTTACAATGACACTACAATTAGAGCAAAAAAACTAGCGGTTGAATATATAGAAAATTTCGATGAAATTATAAAATCGGATAAGAATTGGTTTGGATTAATGGGACAACCAGGAGCAGGGAAAACTCATATAGTAATTGCTATTGGAAAGGCTTTGGTAGATAAAAAAATACCAGTTGTATATATATCATATATAGAAGCTATAAGAGAGTTAAAATCATGTGCAACAGATACAGAGTATTATACCCAAATATCAGATAGGTATAAAAAAGCTAAAGTTCTAATAATAGATGATTTATTTAAAGATAAGGTTAGGAATGGAGCATTAGTTGGTGGATTGACAGAAGCAGACACAAAACATATATATCCAATATTAAATTATAGATATTTCAATAATTTACCTACTTTATTTTCTACAGAATGTACTCCTAATATGCTAAGAAAGCTAGACGAAGCTATGGGAGAAAGAATACTTGAAAGGTTTGACGGAAAGTTTGGAGTTACATTTAAGCAAGATTCTAATTATAGAATGAAAGCTTTTGAAAATAAAAATAAGCAATAGTTATCAATGCTTTAGGGCATTTATATAAATAAAAAATATTAAAGAAAGGACCTTTGGACAGGCTATTAAAAGTAGTGGGGATTACAGATTTAGAATGTTTAAGTTCCTTTCAGAGATATTTATCTGGAGTAGATCATGGATAAAGAGGAATTAGAAGATATTATAACAAGGACAGTTGAATATTACTTTGAAGGCTTAACTTTTAAAGAAGCTATAAATAAAGCGTTAGAAGAAGGGTGAAAATATGGAAATAACTTATGTATACAGAGAAAGATGGAATGGAGAATACAAAGAAAAAAGATTTGATAGTTATGAAAGCTTAGGCAAATGGGTAGCAGATAATGCTACTGAAATAATAAACATAGATTGTATTCAGGAAGAAGATTAGAGAATAATTTGAAATGTTGATATATGTATGGAGGGAGTTTATGAATAACAATAAAATGGATTATTTTGGGTGTGAAATAAATTACAGTTGCAATGAATGTGAGTGTTTTGAAAGTGATACGTCGAGCAAAAAGGAATTTTTATGCTGTAAGTATTGTTTTAATAATGTTATTTGTTGCGAAGAATGTACTAAAAACAATGAATCATTTGAAATTATTGCGAGTTAAAAGGAGGATAAAATGGCACAAGCAATAAATAACCTTATAGGTAAAAAGTTTGGAAGGCTTACTGTTATAGGTTATACAGACAGAAGAGTGTCCAGAGCTGTAGTTTGGAAATGTAAATGTGAATGTGGAAATATAACTTATATGACACATAGGTGTTTAAAAAGTAGCGTAAGCTGTGGGTGTTATCGGAATGAGAATTGTAGCAAAGTAGGATTAACCTATAATTCAGTAGGAAGAGAAGCCTATAAAAATAAATTAAATATGGGGAAGGTGAAATTATGAAGTTATCTATAAATGCAAGAAAGCTATATCCAGAAGCAATATTTTATATTAATTGGGCTAAGAAAAGTAAAAATAGAAAAGTAAAAAGAAGATTAGTTATAAAAGCATTAAAAGAAATCAAGTGTCTTTCAAGCAAGGAGCTAAGAAGAAGAATATTGACAAAATATTAGTGAACAATTCAAATATATTGTGAGGAAAGGAATGAAATTTAAATGTATGTATTAGTTTTTGAAGCCTGGAATGGGAAAAGATGTGAAGTTTGTTTTAGTGAGGAAGAAGCGAAAAGAAGATATTGGGAGCTAGATGAAATTTATTTAGAAGTCCATTTGCTGAAAGTAGAAAAAGAAATACCAATGTAATTTATAATTTAAAAATATTGAACGTTATATTAAAGGTGGTGCAAATATGAGATGTTCGATGTGTGATAAGGAAAATGAATGTGAATATTTCAATATATTAAAAATTCCTTGTGATGATTGTAAGTATAAAGAACAAAAGGAAACATCTAAGGAATGTAGCAAATGTATAAATGAAGAGTGCCAATTTAAAAAGGCTAGTAAATAATTTATTTAAAAAAGGGAGAAAGCAAAATGGCAACATCAATTAATTTAAGGATAAATGATGAATTGGAGCAAAAGTTAAATGAGAAAGTTGAAGAATTAAAAAGAAGGTCACCAATTGGGGCAGAAGTAAATAAATCAACAGTAGTAAGGGGAGCTTTAATACAATTCTTAAATAAGAAATTATAAATATATATTTCAAAGCAATGATAGAGATAGTTAAGACAAGAAAACAACAATTAGAAGAAAGAATAAAAAGATTAGAAAGTTATGTATATGAAGGTGATGATACACCACAGCTTAAGAAAATATATGAAGATCAAATACAATTTTTAAGAGAAGAGTTAAAAGAGTTAAAAATAAAAATTAATCGAAAATAAAATACTCGTAAATGATAATGATAATAAAAATAAAAGGAGAGAATATGAGTAAATTACTAAATGTCGGCTATTTTAATAGTATAAATAAGGATAGAGTTGTATCAGTAGCAGATTATGAAAGTGCTCCTATAAAGAAACTTGTTAAGAATGCTAGAAATATGGGAATGTTAGTTGATTTAACACAAGGCAAAAAGACAAGGGCCGTTATAGTTATGGATAGTAGCCATATAGTTTTAACATCAAAAAGTGCTGAATCACTTGCTAAAAATGAATAAAAATGAAAGAAAAAATAGTAAAAAATATATGATTTTTTCAAAAAAGCGGGGGTAAATTTCTCTCGCTATTTTTTTATTTGTGATATCATGAATATAAATTAAATCAGAAATAACATGAAGTTCATAGGGATATTACTTATTAAAATTAAAAAATGTCCACTTTGAATGGGTTGGGGTAAACTATATCATTTTTTAGGAGGAATAGGTATGAATAAAGAGTTGGTAGGACAGCTATATTGCAATGGATTAAATGCAAGAGAGATTGCAGAAGAGTTAAATGTAAACAAATCAGCAGTAAATAAGTGCATACAAAGAAACTTCAAAGAATTTAAATCTATTCACTTGAAAAATAGAAAGTATCTAAAGTTTTATGAAAATGAAGTAAAAAAGATAACAAAATATGAAAGTAAGAAGTATATGTCAGATAAAACTTTTATATTAAAGAATAGATCATTATATGAAACTAAAGCGGATGGAGATATAGTTTTGAAAAAAGATATAGATTGTAAAGTTCCATGGGATGTGCCAAGACGATTAGTAAATGAATTTAAGAGTTGTTAGAAATAACAACTCTTTTATTATGCTTAAAATAGGGGGAAATGATTATGAGTATCGGAAGAGTTTTAAAAGAAAATCAACCAGATAGTTATAAAAAGTTAAATAAAATAAGAAATGATAATAAAGAAAAATTATCAGAAAAAGATTTAAGAGAATTAATGCATCATTCATCGTATAGGAGAAGTAGACGAGGAGCTATTAAACAGGTGAGGTAATGGTGGAAGAAAAAATAAGAAAATGGGAAAAAGGCTCGGCAAATCCTATTCCAGATTCTAAATATGAAAGATATAAAGAAAAGCTAGTTGAATTAAGCAAAGAATATCCTGAAAGAAATTTAATGTTATTTTTACTTGCTAGAGCAACAGGATATAGAATGCAAGACATAATAACATTAACAGTTGGAGAAATAAAAGATGCATTAGATAAAGGGTACTTTGAGATCCAGGAGCAAAAGCAATATAAACAATGGCAAAGTGAAGTTGCTAAGAATCCTAATAGGAGAAAACCAAAGAAAAGAGTTGCAGAAATTGGACCATCATTAGAAAAGCATTTAAAGCAATATCTTAAAGGAAAGAAAAGGTCAGAGTTTGCGTTTCCTAGTAGAAAAGGTAAAGGGAATGAAGCTTTAACACAAAAATCTTTTAGTGACAAGTTAAAAGAAGTTGGAGAAGCTATTGGATTAGAGCATATAACAGGGCATAGTCCAAGAAAAACATATGCTACTAAAATTTATACTGAAACTAATGGGAATTTAGAAGCAGTAAGAATAGCACTTGGTCATAAGAGTATAGAAGAAACTAAAAGATATTTAGGATTAAAAGAACAAATGGCAAAAGATGCTGCAAGAATAGCTGAT